>OFFI01001224.1_pt1 | contig 14391 bp, 10 predicted proteins | sample 1521351 | NCBI WGS metagenome assembly OFFI01 (sample SAMEA3504119, study PRJEB24116) | mouse gut metagenome | biome: mouse gut; feature: mouse-associated habitat; material: faeces | place: Denmark | collected 2011
TTATAAAATCTCTTATAACAGCCCTCTGCAAAATCCTCCCAACACTTTCAACAGCCGAATAAAACCCTTCAGGACGGGTATACTTGCCCATGTGTATCAGCTCCGCGTTTCGTGAAATATGCCCTTTTACGAAAACACTTCCCCAAAACGCAGAAAATGGCCTGCCTGGAGCTGCTGACCACTATTTCTGACGGCTTATTTTCTATTTTCCTCATGGCGTGTTTGGAAATTGTTTTCTGACAGATATGCGCCACAGCCTGTGTAAAATTGAGGGCTGTGCCTTGCGTATGCCCAAAATACCCCAGATGTGAGAATGAAGTTTACCAGCATATTTTTCTCCTGGCAGCATAAAAACATGGCAAAAAATGCCCCTGTCCACCCAGATTGTCTCCCAGGCCTCCTGCGGCAGTTTTCCCATGCTTTTTATACAGTGTCAGCGGGCTATTCCCGCGATTTTTCTAAACCACTCCTCCAGACAGCACTCTCCGCTCAGGCTCCTGCCGCCTGGAATGCCCCTTCCATCAGCTCCCGCTTATGTTCCATGGTGGAATGCACATACAGTCCCAGCGTCACCTGAACACTGGAGTGTCCCAGAACCTCGCTGAGACTCTTCATATCAAATCCACGCCGAATACACCGGCTGGCAAAATAATGCCGCAAGGTATGGAACTTAAAATGCCCTATGCCACAGGCTTTCAGCAGCGCTGCAAAACGGTACTGCACCGTTCTGGCCTCCGCCCACTCCTTCTTCTTTCCCTCCACCAAATATACGTCAGGCCTGCGCCGGTTCAGCTTCAGCAGACGCAGCAGAAACCCAGGAACCGGAATACTCCTGGCAGAGGTGGGGGTCTTGGGAGCCTGGATCTTCACTTTGGTGCCGGACTGGTCTGTCCCACAATTTCTGACGCGCTGCATATTTCTGCTCACCCGCAGCACCCCCGCCTCCAGATCAATGTCGCTCCATCTCAGGGCGCACAATTCCCCGATACGAATCCCCGTACAGCAGGCCAGAAGTACCCCCAGACAAGTTCCATCCTCCGCATGTGCCGCCAGATACTCCATAAGCTTTTCCATAACCTGATCTGTGGGTACCTCCACCTGGGGCCTTCTGCCCGTCTTCCCCGCCTCCAGCTCCGGCAGGCTGCACCCATGCTCCCGGGACATGTGCCGGAAAGCCTGACGCAGCACCGTCCCAATGCTTCTGGCATAGGCGGCTGAAATCCCTGAACCGTCACGTTTTTTCCGGATCCCTTCCAGAAAATTTCTACAGCAGACACCTGTAAACGTCCTTCCCTCCTGGTTTCCGATCCTCCGAATATGCCGTTCCACAATCTGAAAATAGCAGGCATAAGTGGACTCTTTCCAGGTTCCCTTTCTCTCCTCAAGCCACTTGTCCACAATTTCACCTATGGTGAGAGAACCCGTCTGCTCACTGGAAGAAGGCTGCTTTGGGGTCAGAAACTGATCTTCGACGCACTTCTTCCCACCCTCCTCTTTCTCCCGGGCCAGTTCCCGGGTCAGGGTCAGCACCTTCTCCCGGACCTCCTTATAACTGTGCCCGTAGACAGAGCGATATCCCGTCCCTGGCATCCCACACCGCACCCGTCCCTCCCATCTTCCGTCTTTCCTCTTATAGATATTTAATCCCTTTTTTGCCATGGTTCTCTCCCTTTCTCTGACCAGATTTTTGACGGCTCACAATTTTTTCCGCTGCAGCATTAAGCAGATTTTACAATATCTGACAGCACACCAACTAAAAAAATATCTATTTTGCAGTTGAAATGCGGCGTTTAAAGTGGTATGATAGCTTTAAATGCAATATGTCCTCCCAAAATACCGTTTTAGAATCCATTTAAAATTTCGTAAAAGGGCATATTTCACGAATTTCTCACAGGTATCTCTTACAAATCTTTCGACAGCTGCGTAAAATATATCTCGCAACCTGTTTTGTTCTTATCGAAAATGATCCCATGAACACAAAAAAGTCAGTTAGAGCATGTATCCACTTACGGACGCCCCATTGATACAGAGGCCTTATGTATGTTATACTGTTCCTACTATATTGTAAGGAGACAAGGCAGATGAAATACAAAGACTATTACAATGCCCAATATACCCAGGATATCTCTCAAAAAATCCTTTCTGTAATGCCTGACTTTGACGATCAGAAATTTGTCCATCGCCTGACAAACTCTCTGGAGGACAAAGAATTATTTTCGAGACTGGATTGTATTGTTGATGCCATGCAGGAAAGCATGCCAAAAGAGTATTCCAGAAACATAGAGGCTTTTTTTCATATGCTGGGACCGGAACTGGCACGGCCCGAGGGAATGTTCAGCTCTGGATGGTGGCTGTGGCCCATAGGCAGATATGTTGAACGCCATGGAAATGAAGACTGGATACTATCCCTTTCCTTTCTCAGGGAATTGACAAAGAGATTTACAGGAGAATTTGCCATCCGTCCGCTGTTGAGAGAGCATCCCAAAGAGATAATGGATGAGCTGATCAAATGGACAGCGGAAGAAAATGTTCACGTGAGACGACTTGCAAGCGAAAGTGTCAGAATACGGCTGCCCTGGTCCCGAAAATTATTTGTGGCACTGGATGAATTTGAACGGTACACAGTCATTCTCACAAATCTGAAAGACGATCCGGAAAAGTTTGTCCAGAAAAGCGTGGGAAACAATCTCAACGACCTGTACAAAGAAGCCCCTGAAAAAGCAGATTATATTATCTCGCAATGGCCGGAAACCGGACAGAGCAAAGCACAGGAATGGATCGTCAAACATGGAAAAAGAAACTGCTGCAAATAATTCTCTAAGGAGACATTAAAATGGACGAAAAAAACAGGCTGCTCACCATTGGTCAGTTTGCAGCCCTTCACGGGATCAATAAAAAAACTCTTATGTGGTACGACGAAATCGGCCTGTTCAAACCCGCTGTAGTCAATCCCGAAAACGGATACCGCTGCTACAATTACTATCAAAGTCCCATCCTGGAAACCATTCTCCTGCTGCGGGAGCTTGATGTCCCTTTGCCCGAGATACAAAATTTCATGAATAACCGATCTGCCGAAAAGATGAAATGTCTTTTGGAAGAGAGGATTTCAGATCTGGATCTGCAGATCATGCACCTGAAAGCAGTCCGAAAAACTTTATGCAGCCACCAGCAGAATATGGAGACGCTGCTGACCATGGACCTGTCAGAGATCAGTGTCATTACAAAAGAAGAACGCTGTCTGGTGACGGTGGATATAGACAGACATACCACCCTTGAAGAGGAAGTCAAGCTGATCACAGCCGAAACTGCCAGATACCAGCTGGGACGTCTTCATGACGCCTCCTATGGTTCCATGATTCCCGTAGTCAGCCTTCAGAAGGGAAATTTTGATGATTATACCAAGCTTTTTATTGAGATTCCGTTTCTCAAACAGCAGGACGGCCTGCACATCCAGCCCAGGGGCAGATATCTGAGAGCCTTCCACAAAGGATCCTGGGAGGCCCTCTCTCAGCGCTATGAAGAAATCTTGGCTTATGCCCGCCGGCAGAATCTGGTACTGTCCGGTTTTTCCTATGAAAAAGGAATTAATGAGACCGTCATTGACCGAATTGATGACTACATTGTGCAGATTGAAATTCCCATTCTGGGACCTGACTGAGAAAGTCTCAGTTGTATACCTGTACTCTCTCTGCACTGTCTGAAAGCTCAATACCCGTATCTTTTTCTGTGCCTCAGAAACATAAACCCTGACAGAGCAATGGCCATAAGTTCCGCCACAGGTGTCGCCAGCCAGATGCCGTTCACCCCCAGGATCATGGGAAGCACTATCATGGCAGCCATCATAAACACAAAAGATCTGGAAAACGCAAGCACCGCCGAAACCACTCCGTTGGACAAGGCGGTGAACATACCGCTTGCAAATATGTTGAAACCAATAAACAGCAACGCCATGGTACATATTCTGTTCCCTGTAACCGCCAGGTCATAAACCGGATTATCCGGGCGGGCAAAAATTGAAACCAAAGGCTTTGTCAGCACAAAGGAAGCCGCCACAGTTATCATGGAGATACATGCGATCACCTTCAGGCTGATGGCCACCAGCTCTTTCAGCTTCCCCTGGGTCTGAGCCTGTTCTCTCTTATCCTCAAGCTCCCTGGAAGCAGCTTCTTCCTGCCTGCGCTCCTCCAGGCTGCGTTCCCCATAGTAATAGCTGAGCATTGGCGCAACACCATATGAATACCCTGTATACAGAGAACTTGCAAACATCAGCACATACATAATAATTGTTACTGCCGCAACGCCATCCTCCCCCACATACCGAAGCATGGTCCAATTGAACATCATAGTGGTAATCCCTGTCACAAGTGCAGTAGCCATCTCCGAGCAGCCGTTTGTGGCGGCATTTGCAAGAACCTTCAGCCGCAGCACAGGTTTCTTAAAGTGCAGAAGACTCTTTTTCCGGCTGAACACCCACAAACCTGCCACGGCCGTAACAGAATATCCCAGGCCCGTAGCGGCAGCGGCCCCGGTGATCCCCAGGTTCAGCACCGCAATAAACACATAGTCAAGCACGATATTCAGAACGCCCCCCGCCACGGAACAGACCAGAGAAAGCGCCGCCTTCTCACTTGCAATCATATACAGGGTAAAATTGTTCATCAAAAGAATCGGCACCGTAAACAACAGGTAACAGCTTAAATACGCCACACAGTACCCTTCCACCTCCGGGGAAAGGCCCATTCCGGCAAAGATACGATCCATAACCGCATATCCCAGCCCACACATGATAATCCCCACCACCACATTCACCAGAATCAGAAAAGTAAAGTCTTCCTTTGCCTCCTGGCTTTTATGTTCGCCCATCTTTTTCATAATCACTGCGCTGCCTCCGGTGGCAAGCATGGTAGAGATTGCGGTGACAAGCTGAATGACCGGTGCCGTCAGGTTGACTGCTGAAAGTGCATTCGTGCCGATCAGATTTGAAACAAACAGACCGTCAACCATGGTATAAAAAGACATAAATAACGACATAGCAATGGTCGGAACCGCAAATCCCATGACATTTTTTAAAGTTACCGGTTTTGAATATGCATTCTGCTCTCCCATAATTTTCTCCTTTTTCATTCTGCTTTGTATTTGTCTCTGTACACAGCATCATAATCCGTACAGTAACTGTACAGTCAAGAGAAAATTATGAATTTTTAAAATTACCGGTATACGAAAACTTGTTTCCTTTTCCTATAAGGTTTATTTTGTTTAGGGACAAAATCACCAGACAGTGCTGTACGGCAGGTTTCCCCTATTGCCTGCAGCAAGCTTTTCTCCGCGTCCTGCGTGTCCTGCGTCAGCTCCCAGATCATAATACCGCCCAGGTTTTCCCTGGCATACAGTGTCTTCTCTGCTATGGTATCTCTTCCATTATAGTAGACCTCCATGCCGTTGTAGACAACATGATCTCTCTCATATGCATTGGGCACGTTCTCCAGAATCGTCCCATAGTCTGCCCAGCTGGGTCTGGCATAAAAAGGAACACCCAGAACCACCTTATGCTCAGGCAGTCCGCGGGTTTCTTTCCAATATATCCCGCATTCCACAGCAAACTGATACTGGGAGTGCCGCTCCCCGTCACCTCCGTCATAAGCCATAACATTGATAAAATCCACAGCGTTCAGCACAGCATTTGTGTGAGCAGCTGCATCATAGTAAACATTGCCATCCGCGGTGGCTCCGCTTAACACTGCCGCTGTCAAAAGTTTTCCTTCGGCATGGAGGGATTCGGAAAGGGCCAGCATCAGAGATTCATACTGCCCGGCACTGGTACCATCCACACGAGGGTGCTCCCAGTCCATGTCCACACCGTCAAAACCATATTCTTCACACATGGCAAGAATGTTTTCCGCCAGACGTTTTACCCCCGCCTCATCTGCAGTGGCCTCCATGAATACATTTTCCAATGGCGCGTCGTTGTAACTCCATCCCCCTACGGACAGCAGCACCTTGGCTCTGTTCTCATGAGCAGCGTCTATCAAAGCCCTGGCCGTGTCAGGGTTTTCCAGATCCAAAAGCCCGCCGTCCGCCGTGGGAATGGCAAAGGCATAGCAGACATGAGTCAATATTCCAAAATCCACTGTCTGCAGTCTGTCCGGTTTCCAGCTGGGATAATAGCCCACCACTTTGAAATCGGTCACATCCGTGTTTTGAGGCACTGCGGCATTTATGGGTACATTCGCCACGCCGCCAGGCTGAACCGGTCCGCCCTCCGCAATGCCCAGATTCTCCCACACATCACTGCTGTCAGGCTCTTCCCCCTGAGTCCACCATCTGGCCCGGTAACGGCATCCCTGATAGCTGACCACATCTCCTCCAGTGTAGACGGCGGCATTGTCCCAAATACTGACAGACTGTTCCTCCGGCGGCTCCGTTGCGGCAGAGCTGCTGCCATCCTGTATCACTGCTCCGCTCCCCGATGTGCTATCGTCCTGCTTCCCAGTTCCATCCAATGACGCAATTTCGTCCTGCCTCCCAGTTCCATCCAATGACGCAGCTTCGTCCTGCCTCCCAGTCCCATCCAATGACGCAGCTTCGTCCTGCTTCCTGGTCCCATCCAATGACGCAGATTCGTCCTGCTTCCCAGTTCCATCCAATAACGCAGCTTCGTCCTGCCTCCCAGTTCCATCTAAAGATACAGCTTCATCCTGTTTCATTCCTTCAGTCAATCGTGAACTTTCGTCCTGTTCCACGTCTGCGCCAGAGGATATTTCTGACTGATCCTCCTGCTGCACAGCGATGGCACTTGTTTCAGCCTGCCTGACCAAGCACAGCCACAGCACATTCGTCAAAAGTACACCAACAACAAATCCCCCAAGAGCATAAATCAGTTTCTGCTTTCGTACCACACGCCACCCCCACTCCATTCCTGCCAATCTGCCTGTAAAAAGCCTTTATATCTTCCATTTTAATCTACGTCCTTATTGCGCTTCCTCATCTATTCTCTTATTTTCCATTTTGAGCTCTCTGCTGTGTTGCAGATGTATTCCAATATGTCCTGCCCCTAAAATTACAGCAGCCCCAATAAGCCATATCACTTTCCCATAAATGCCAAGCAAAAGAAAAGAAATGACAGGAAGCGTAGCTCCTGCCAGCGGGATACCAAGCAAACTACTCTACAGACTTCCTTGTAGAAAATTATCTCACAATATTTCTGCCCGCTCAACTGTTTTTTTCATTCACCCGTATCAACTTCCATGCATCCTTCCCATCTCTATCCCATGACTTCCATAAAACTCTGCCATCTATAGAACAGTATCTTTATCCCTCAGCTTGATCCCTCAATTTCTGTAACCGTTCCTGAGTTCTTCTCAATGTTTCCCTATGCCAGATATGCCCCTCCCATGCGTCCAAACCACTGATCTCCACCGCCTTCCTGACAAGCAGCTGCCTTGGAATCAGACTTTGCAGAAAGTGAGAAAGTTCAAAGCAACTGATTCCCAAACAGACCAGAAGCATCCCCCTGAGCTGCATATAATTTACCATGGCATCAATTCCTGATGGTTCCTCAATCCAATACACATTCGTCATAATTTCCACAAGATGTTCTGGGGCAAAACCGTCTGCCGCCAGCCCGATGATGTGTCTAAAAAACTCATCTCCTACCGTTTTCCTCTGTGTCAACTCCAAAATAAGAAGCCCCTCTCTACGTACCAGCTCGTTGCTGACCATAATCTCCAGCACCGTCTCTGAAATACGCTCCCATCCCCTTTCCAGCTCCTCTGTGCTTAAACCCCTGATTTTTCCAACCGCATCCCGTCTCACATCATCCAAAAACATATACGTGGCCGCCTTTTCCTTTTTCACACACATACCCCCTTATATCATTTACTTCCAAAAGTATAACATACACCGCCCCAAACCCCGGACAAAATAATGTCACCCAAAATAAAAGAAGATCCCCATTCCCATCCATATGTCCCGCAGACTGAACAATCTGGTATAATCCCGCTGCCAGTATTTTCAGCCATGCCAACCATATTGACATATTTCACGAAAAACATATAATAAATAACAGGAATCTTAAGGAGGTTAAAGCCCCATGCCCTACCATATCCTGATTATAGAAGACGAGATAGAAGTTGCATCCATGCTTCAAAATTTCCTGCAGAGGAAATCCTACCATGCAGACTATTGTCTGGATGGGGCCGAAGCCATACGCATGGCAGAACGTCAGCCAGATCTGATCCTGCTGGACATCAACATGCCCCAGATGGACGGTATAGAAGTCTGCAGGGCAATCCGGGACAGAGTTTCCTGCCCCATCCTGTTTTTGACAGCCAGGGATCAGGATGCCGATAAAGTGGAAGGATTTTCAGCAGGCGGTGACGACTACATTGTGAAACCCTTTTCCCTGCCGGAACTGAATGCCCGGATCCAGGCACACCTGCGCAGAGAGCACAGAGAAAAGGTGATACAGCGGAAAGTATTTGATGACTTAACAATTGATTACTCTGCACGGGAAATCTACATCCGCGGAGAAAAGATACATTTCAGCCGCAAGGAGTACGAAATCATTCGGCTGCTCTCCCTGAATCGGGGACAAACCTTTGAACGGGGAAAAATATATGACAGAGTCTGGGGTCTTGAGGGGAATGGGGACGACACAGTGATTATGGAGCACATCCGAAAAATCCGTCTGAAATTTGCAGACGCCGGGTGCGGGCCGTACATAGAGACAGTTTGGGGGATTGGATATAAATGGACAGGATAAAAAAATGGTTTCACCGGATCCCCATACCCGCCGCTTTTGTCATCTGCGGTATGACCGCTCTGCTGTGCGCCCTCTCCCTCACCAAAGCCACCATGTGGTTTGCACAGAAAAACAAGGGAGAAATTGCCGCAGGCTACGCGGAATTAATATCTCTGGAACAGGAAGCGCCACAGGATTTTGTCCAGGCAGAACTGGAGCTGATTCCTGCTCAGGAAAACCAATCAGAACTGGAACTGAATGCCATAGTACACGCGGTATCTTCTGATGCAGAAATCGTGTTCCTGGAGGAAGATAGGATAAAATACAATTTCTATGAAGAATTGGATAAAATAGCCGCCATTTTGTGGTATTCCGTCTGCCTCTGCCTTGCTTCTCTTGTGTTTTATTTTTGGAAAATAAAAAACCCCCTCCGTATTCTGAACCAGGCAGCCCACAAGATTTCAGACAATGATCTGAATTTCCACATTGACTATGCAGGGCAGGATGAACTGGGGAGACTCTGCCAGGCCTTTGAGTCCATGCGGCAGGAGCTGGTTCAGACTAACAAAAGAATGTGGAATTCTGTAGAAGAACGCAAACGGTTGAACGCCGCTTTTGCCCATGACCTGCGGACGCCCCTGACCGTGCTGCAGGGACATGCGGACATGCTTCTGGATACTCTGGACGACAAGCAGGATGCCAATCAGGAAATTCTCTCCTCCGTCCAGGCCATATCCAAACAGATCACACGCATGAATTCCTACATGGACACCATGAGCGCCCTGCGCCGCCTGGAAGACTATGAGCCCTGCCTGAAGGCAGTCTCATCCAAGTCTTTGGCAGAACTGTTGGAAGAGACTGCCTCATCCCTCTTTCCCACCCAAAAAACGGCAATCCATTTTGAGATCCAGGAGCAGGAATTGTGGATGGACAGGGAAGCCTTCTCCCAGATCTATGAAAATCTCCTCTCCAACGCCGCCCGCTATGCCAGGGAAAGTATCCTTGTCCGCCTTTACAGGGAAGAGGACTTTGTGATTCTGGAAGTTGCGGACGACGGCGCAGGCTTTACCCGAAAAGACCTGCAGAATGCCTTTGCCCCTTATTACAGGGGAGAGCGCAGCAAGCCTGCCTCCTCCTCCCACTTTGGCCTGGGCCTTTATATCTGCAGCCTTCTTGCGGAGAAACTGGGCGGAGGAATGCAGCTGGCCAATGTAGAAAACGGAGGAGCAAAAGTTACCGTAAAACTTATCACTTTTCAAAAAATTTGAGAAAAAATTGAGATTGTTATAGTATCATTCCGGCATGGGGCTTTGAAATCCCAATGCCGGATTTTTTTGCAGTCCACCTGAAAGGAGCAGAAAAGATATGAAAAGTAAAAAGAAGAAGGAAAAAACCCAATGGTGGTTTGGGATGCTTGTCGTTTTAATCCTGTTTTTGATTCCATCCTGCGCCAAACCTGAGGATTCTGCCGATGGCAGCAGTCAAGTGTGGGTTCCGGAATTCCTGTCCTTTGAGATGGAGGAAACTTCTTACAGCCACACGGCCTTTTTGGAGGATTCCTTTTACTATATTTCCTGTCAGCAGCAGGAGGAAGGCTTCCGCTACAATTTGAGCGGCTGTTCTCTGACAGACGGCCCCCTGCCCGATCTTCCCCTGAACTGGCAGGATGGAAAGGGTAGATTTGTCACCTTATTTGCCCTGGGCCAGGAGGCCGAAGTCTATCTCATCGCCTATCTGATGGAAGAAGATGGATCCAGAATGCACCTGTGCAAGTTTGATGCAGAGGGAAATCTGGCCTATGATGTAGACATTTCCGAAGAAACGGACCAGGCTGATCTGCTGGCTGTGGACGACAGGGGACGCGTGTACATTGCCGGCAGTGATTCCGGTAATCCCTGTGTCCAGCTGTATACAGAAGAAGGAAAATACAAAGGAACCATCCTGCTGGATATACCCAACGGGACAATCAACGCAATGGGAACAGACAGGAACGGCGTTATGTACGTTTGCTGCCGGACAAACGGCGGTTACGGAGGCAGTGACTTTCCCTCAGACCAACTCCAGGCAGAATCTTTTTTAATGGAAATTGATTTTGACCAGGAAAAAACAGGAACTTCCTATTTAAATTTTCCAAATGGAGACAACTCCCTATTGCTCCCCGGTTCTGAGAAGACTCTTCTCTCCTATGACAGAACCACTCTCTACGCTTATGACCTGACAGCCAAGACAAGCAAGGCCCTGTTTGACTGGCTGGACTGCGACATCAACGGTTCGTATGTAACGGCTGTGAACATGCTGGAAGACGGCAGAATTTTAGCAGTCTCCAAAAACTTTTCAGAAAGCCGTTGTGAGCTGGCCCTGCTGAAAAAAGTTGACAGCACCCAGACGGTGCAAAAGGAGACCATTGTTCTTGGCACCTTCTCCAGCACTTCCGCTCTGCGAAATGCCGTGATGGAGTTTAACCGGGAAAACGATACATACCATGTGAAAATCAAAGAGTATCTGGATCCCCAGACTCATGACCGGGCAGATGCCACAGTCCGGATGAACAACGATATTCTCTCTGACAGCTGCCCTGATATTCTTGACCTGGCGGACCTTAATCTAAACGCTCTGGCATCCAAAGGACTTTTTGCAGATTTGAATGATTATCTGGAAAACAGCAGCCTTCTGAAGCGTTCGGACATTCTGGACAGTCTCCTGACTGCCTATACTATAGAGAATAAACTCATTACCATTCCATCACATTTTTCTTTAAAGACATTGATGGGATGGAGGTCAGCCGTAGGCGACGACATGGGATGGACTTTGGAAGAGCTGATAACTTACGCAGAGGCTCACCCAGAGGCGGAACTTTTTGACAACACCTCCAGAGATGAGATAATCCAGTATCTCATGAGCTACAATGAAAACGCCTTCATTGACTGGCATTCCGGAACATGCCATTTTGATTCTGACAACTTTAAGCAGCTGCTGAAATTCGCAGGCCGCTTTCCCGCCGAGCCCCCGCAGAGCCCTGAACAGTCCTCCACCCCCGTGAGGATACAAAATGGAGAAGTCCTTCTCCTGGAGGTGAACCTTGTGGATTTTGATTCCATACAGCTGCCCCTGGAGATTTACAGACAAGAAGGCATCTGTATTGGTTTTCCCTCCCCGGAAGGCAGTGCCGGAACCATGCTCATCCCCTATGGCGCCTATGCCATCACCGTAACGTCCAGGCAAAAAGAAGGTGCATGGGCTTTTATAGAATACCTGCTGTCCTCTGAAAACAACAGCTCTTCCTTTTTTCCCCCGACAAAGGCCCGGTTGGCGGAAAAAGCCGCAGACGCCGTAAAGGTGGAATACCTTATTGACGAAAATGGAAAGCTCTGTCTCGACCAGAACGGGGAACCGGTAATCAAAAATACAGGTATGAGTATTTCTTATTCCGACTGGGAATATACTTATCGCACTACCTCCCAGGAAGAGGTGGATATAGTGCTTAATTTAATAGCTACAGCAAAACCTGTATTCTGCAGCGAAGAAAGTGAAATAACTGCAATTATCACAGAAGAAGCGGAAAGTTATTATCAGGGCCAGAAATCTCTGGAAGAAGCTGTAAACGTCATCCAGAGCCGTATTCAGGTTTACATCCACGAGAATTAAATGCAGCCAGTCCCCCACCGGGCAGCAGCCCCAGGGGACTGGCGCAGGAACTATCCGGTCTCATTTCTGCCGCCCCCCGCAAGACACTCACAGAAGATTAACGATTTTTATCTTCCTTCCTCCAGTGTTTTCAGCAAACTTTCCACAGTCCACGTACCACTGCAGGGCACTGGTCAGGAACATCATTCTGTCCGCCCTGTCCATCCCCTTTGCCCATATCAGCAAGGGCGACTGGGGAAGGAACACTTCGTCCTGCTGACTGCCGCCACTGCCCAAAGAATCCTCTGTGTCAGGTTCCTCCTCCCCTCCTTCCTCCCATGCATCCAGTTCTACCATATATTTTTCATGTAAACCGGTGAATGTCAGTGCCCCGCCCATCTCCCAGTCAAGACTAACCGCAATGGCATTCACCCACGAGGGCAGCTCCAAACTCAGCATCCCATCCATCCACCGGCTAAACTCCTCCCACATCCTGTATCCGCCAAATAAAGTGAATCTGTCAGCGGCTGTGTCCCCCAGGCTACCCATGGACTGCCGCATATCCTCCTCTGTATAACAGTATTCCAGCCGATGGTCAAACCTGGACACGGTGAGACATCCTTCACAGGCTTCCACTTCCGTCACACCCTCCCACTCCTTCCGGTAAAAATCACAAAGCAGCTGTTCCAGGCGCTCTGCCCGGTGCATCCTGAATCCATAGGCATAATATGTACCGCTCTGCCCCTGATAGACATACATAGGACCATAATCGGAACTGGGCGAATACTTGAATCCCCATCCAAATCGTCCCACCAAAACCTTGGGCTCCTTAATCTTCGTATTTGAGGAAGACATAAGAAATTCTCTGCTTCTCACATATGCCGTGGACTGTGCTTTCAGATCAAATCCAAAAGGCGCATGCACCCCATAAAATACTCTGTCATGCCGCTTTTCCTTCTTTTCACCGTATCGAAGCACGCAGTATCCTTCCATACTTTCGGCACAGCCCATAGCCTCATAGATTTTTGCCGCTTTCTGTACCACATCCATGCCCTCCAGAGAATATACGGCCCGCACCCGGGGCCTGGGCTGCCGCAGATTATCCAGCACCTTTAAGGCAGCCCCTTTCCGACCCTCAAAGGTATCTGTTCCAGCAACCGGAAACCTGACATCCCTGCCCTGTGCCACGCTCTGATGAGCACTGCTCCCTGAGATATTCTTTTCTGTCTGAACCTGTGCTTCGCCCACAGCGCACTCCACGGCATTGCTCTTGGGCCAATTCTTCAATGAATCGAATTCCTTCCATTTGTACTCCTTCCATTTCTTCCAGCCCAGATCCGCACTGCGGAATATAATGTCCTGCCAGCCATAGTCTATCTGCTTCCAGATGCTTAACCCCTCCCGGGACACCAGGACACGAAAACAAAACCGCTCTTGTTCCCCGTAGAACACAGCCTCCACCCTTTTCTCCGAAGCTTCGTTAAATTTTTTTCTTGTATGAACAGCCGCATATACTTCCCAGTCCCTGCAAGCCATGTCTTCCTCTCTGGAAAAACTCTCTGCGTTCAATGCAGATACAGGAATACGGTCATTGTCAGCAGCCAGCAGTCTGGCCACTGTAGGAAGGATAAATGAATGAATGGGAATCCGTTTCAGCCAGGTTTCGATCAGAAGCTGGGCAGATTTTCTGTCAGTATTTTCTATGGCTGTTACCGCCAGAAGGAAGAAAAATTCCTCCGGTTTTTCCAGACATTCCACATAATCCCGAAGCTCTGAAAATGTGAGAACGGGTGCTGTCACCTGGACTCCGTCCACAAAATACAGGCAGTAATGATAATGAAATTCTACCCTGAGCCTTCTGTTTCCAGGCATGGAGCAAACCACATCCACAGGAGTTTGTATCTCTTCCGTATACTCATCAAAGCCCACAAAACGTCTCTGCCAGGCCCGGGACGGCGCATAAATATAATTAGGTGTTAGTCAAAAAATGGGTTGGTAAATATAGCATCATCTATACCGCCAGCAAA
>OFFI01001235.1_pt1 | contig 14258 bp, 13 predicted proteins | sample 1521351 | NCBI WGS metagenome assembly OFFI01 (sample SAMEA3504119, study PRJEB24116) | mouse gut metagenome | biome: mouse gut; feature: mouse-associated habitat; material: faeces | place: Denmark | collected 2011
TTGATGCGCTGCTGCACCTTCTGCGCCTTGGCCAGATTGTCCCAAAAGCCGTCGGCGGCGGACTCGGCCTGGAGCATGTCCAGCTCCCTCTCGGCCCCCTCCAGGTCCAGGGCCTGTCCCAGCTCCTTCAGGGCGGGGGCCAGGTTGTTCAGCTTTACTTTATATTCGTCAAATTGGAGCATGTGTTTCCCACACTTTCTCAAAAGTCTTTTCCGGCCGTCTCCCCCTTTTGGGGGGACGCCGCGTCAAATTGGAACCATTATATATGAGAGGAGAGGAAAAGTAAAGGGAATTTGGTGCGCATTTCCAGATTGACTTTTTCTGCCATGACGGACTATAATAGGACTGCTTTTACACAACAAATCATTGAAGCGGGGGAACGCTGAATGAAAATTGGTTATCAGGGTATTGAGGGCTGCAATTCCCTGGCTGCGGCCAGGGATATGGCGCAAAAACTGGGCTGGACACAGGTGGAATACGTCCCGCTGGTGCATTCCCAGGGGGTGGCGGAGGGCCTGCGGTCCGGTCTGGTGGATTACGGCGTAATGGCGACTTTGAATCACGCGGCGGGAGTGGTGACAGAGAGCGAAGAGGCGCTGGCCTCCCTTCCCCACCGAGTACTGGCCACAGACTGCATCCCAATCCACCACTGTCTGTTTGTCCGGGACGCCTGCTGCGCCGTTCCGGAGCTGATCGCTTCCCATCCCCAGGCCCTGGCCCAGTGCCGGGGACACCTGAAGGCGGAGTCCCCAGAGGCCGTCTGGCAGGAGACGGAGGATACCGCCATGGCGGCCCGCTATCTGGTCCAGGGCAAACTGCCGGCCACAGCGGGTGTTCTGTGCCGCCGGGACGCCGGCGAGGCCCTTGGTTTGTACCTGCTGCGGGAGAACATGGAGGACGACACCAGGAACGCTACCGAGTTCGTACTCATAGAAAGGAAGTGAGACTATGTTAATCGTCATTGCTGGCCTGGGTCTGGAGGGGGGCTCCATGGCCAAGGCGCTGAAGAGACACACTGACCATACTGTCTTTGGCTGGAACCGCACTCTCTCTGTGGCCGAACAGGCCCTAGCGGACGGGGCCATCGACGGCATCGCCGATGAGACGGTCCTGTCCCGGTGCGACTTGCTTATTCCGGTTCTCTATCCCCGGGCCACGATCGACTATCTGAGGCGGGCCATTCCCCTGATGAAGCGGGGCGCCCAGGTGGTGGACCTGGTGGGGGTGAAGACTGCGGTGGTGGAGGCGGTGACGCCCCTGGCCCTGGCCCACGGAGTGCGTTACACCGGCGGGCATCCCATGGCTGGACTGGCCAAGGCGGGCTATGGGCGGTCCTTTCCGGGCCTGTTTCGGGGGGCGAGTATGATCCTGGTGCCCACCGCCGCCACGGCGGAGGGGGACATCGACGGGCTGACTGCCCTGTTTCGCCAGGTGGGCTTCCAGCTTATTCGAATCTGCGACCCCCAGACCCACGACCGAATGATCGCTCACACCTCCCAGCTGGCCCATGTGGTGTCCAACGCCTATGTCAAAAGCCCGGTGTCCACCCGATATGTGGGCTTCACAGGGGGCAGCTACAAAGATATGACCCGGGTGGCCTGCATCAACGAGATGGTGTGGAAGGAGCTGTTCCTGCTGAATCGGGAGGCCCTGCTTACGGAGATCGATCAGCTGATAGCCCACGTGGGCCAGGTGCGGGACGCCCTGTCTCAGGGGGACGAGGCGAGGCTGGAGGCTGTTCTCCGGGAAGGGCGGGAGGCCAAGGAGACCATTGATGCCCTCAATCCGGATCAGCCCTCAGAGTAGCGGAAAAGCGGACAAAATCATCCGGGGCATTTTGGGCAAACTGCCGAATTTTAGAAAACTATTTTCTCTTGAGACTCCCTGTGCTATACTTAGGACAGTACCTTGGGTCCTTGCCGCTTTTTTGCGGAAGGGAGAAAAAGTTCTTTTTGCGGATGGATTTGCCTGCGCCCGAAAGGGCGGAGGGCTGATTCATAAACCCAATATAAAGGAGGAGTAGATTTGATGCAGGATAGTCCGCCCCGCTGCAGACCCGCTGCTGCTTTTTCGCCGGCGGCAGCGAGAGGGCCGTTTGCTCGGCCAGGCAGGCGTTTAGGCAAACCACGGGAAACTGTGGGACGCAAAGCTACGGAACTAAGGTGTCGGGAGGAAACTCCGGACACTATGTTCGCCGGGTTGCAGGTGTAGCAAACCACAGGAAACTGTGGGACGCAAAGCTAAAATTCAGGGGGCTAAATCGTCATCGCATCGGGCAACCGCCGACTCGGCGGCCCGGACCGGAGACACCGGACCGGGGCAGGCTGTCACAGCCCGCCCGAGGCCTCTGCGAAGCCCGGCAAAGTCCGGTTTCACGGACTTTGCGACGACGACATGCCAGCCCGGCTGCCGGATACTTTGCATCCGATTATTTGCAAAGAAAGGAAGAATGACTATGACGAAAAAAACATGGAATGCCCTCAGCAAACGCGGTCTGGCTCTCTTCCTGGCCCTGGTCATGTGCATGGGTATGCTGCCCCTCTCCGTTTTCGCGGAGGAGGCCGGCAATGACGCCGCTGCCGCGGAAAACGTCGAGATCGTCGACGTGACCGAGGATACGGCGCTGCCCACTGAGGATCAGGACGCCCAGGAAGAAGAGATTCAGCAGCCCGCTGAGGACACCGAACCCGAGACCCCCGACGAGGAGACCAAGGACGAGGTTGAGACCCCCGACGAGGAGACCAAGGACGAGGTCGAGGCCCCTGACGAGGAGACCAAGGACGAGGTTGAGACTCCCAACGAGGAAACCAAGGACGAGGTTGAGACCCCCGATGAGGAAACCAAGGACGAGGTTGAAACCCCCGACGTGGAAACCAAGGACGAGGTCCCCGCGCCCCCGGCAAACCTGGACTCCGTGACTGCTCCCATCGTGGACGCCGTCGAGGAGGCCATCGCCGGAGTCGTGGAAGCGCCCTTCATCCCCGCTGAGGTCCAGGCTTTCCTGGATGCCGTGGACGCCATTCCGGAAATCACTCCGGAGAACGCCGCTGAGGTGGCTGAATACGTTTACGGTGAGGTTGCCGGACGCTATGAGGCGCTGCTTGGCACCGAGTACGAGGAGCGCCAGGACGTGCAGGAGGCTGTCGCCGTCTACACCGCCGCCGTTGAGGCGATCGACGCGGCGCTGAACATGGAGAGCGATGACTTTTATATCCCCTCCAACAAGCAGGTGCATACCGTTTACGTTCCTTCGACCGGCCTTACGGATGACCAAGCCGAACTGGAATTTGTGATGTCCTTTACTGGCTACGGCAATCTTCCGGTGGCGGCTCCTACGGTCACCAATAACAATCCTGATGTGGCAACGGTTACGGCTAAGGCTACCGATAAGGATTATAGTTGGAATCCTGCGGCAACGACGAAAATTGTTGTCAACGTTGTTGGGCTTAAAGCTACCAGCGCGCCAGTCACTGCAACAGTTACGTATAAATATCAGCGGCCGGTATTTAATATCTATAATCAGCCAACAGGTAAATGGCAGGTGATTACACAGACGGAAACGCTCAAAATTAACGTCTATGATATTCCAGATGCCACGGAAATTAAGCCCAATGAGTCAACAAGCTTTTCCCTGAAGTGCTATCCGGACGAGTTTGATGCCAGCGAGTTCTGGGCGAATAAGGGTATTTCCGCAAGACGGAATGGAAACACTATTACAGTCACCGCAGGCGCTGAAGAAAAGCAAGACCTTAAGGTGCATATGCGGTATGGTTACTACACTTCTATTCCGAATGGCGGCCAGATTACGCAGTATGTTGACGTAAGAAAATATACTGTAAAAGCAGATAGCATCCCCACCGTCCCCGATGCCCCCACTGCCCCCGGGCGTGATGACCTGTACAAGATCCTGGGCAACTTTGTCAAGGTGGTTTGTACCAGCGATCCGGTTGAACCGGGCACAAGTACGCCCCAGCACACCAAAGACGATGAAAAGCTTTATAACACCTGGACCGGCAATTTGAACGGCAAGTACGAGTCTGTGGTCGGGTCTGTCTATCAGGATGGCGACACCTACAAGGTAGATGTAACCCTGAACGGCGACGTCTATGCTAAGATGTATAGTCTGGAGCCCGTATTCGGCACCGGCGTAGAGCACACCCTGGCCAGCGACGAAGATGCTACCAAGACCATCACCCTGAAGTGGGACGCTTCCAATAAGAAGTGGGTCGAGGCTAGCGGCCAGTCTAAGGGAACCGTGCTGGCTACCTTCCATGTGGCCTGCAAGACGACTGCCGCCACCTACACCGTCATCTACAAGGATGGCGAAGGTGGAGAGGTATTCGGCGATGAGACTTATGGAAAGTTGACAGTTGGAATGGATACGCCTGAGTTCTCTGGCAAACCCGAGCGCGAGGGCTACACCTTCCAGGGCTGGAAGCTGACCAGCGTGGCTCCGAACAAGGACGGCGTACAGCCGAAGATTGCTGCCGCCGACGCCAACGCCGAGAACCAGATCATCTACACGGCGACTTGGAAGTCCAAGGTGACCCCCTGTGACTTTGTCCTGGTGTACCACGAGAAGCAGAGCACCGACACGGACGTCACTCCGGTCACCAACATGCCGACACCGAACCCGGACGTTCAGTTCGAGAAGGTGACGGACCGCACCAAAACACTGACGATCTCCTCCACTGTTCCCCAGCGGGACGGCTACCTTTTTGTGGCGTGGGAGTGGGGCAGAGATGAAACAGCCCGTTTCCAGCCCGGCGGCAAGATTACGCTCACTGCGGCGACGGACAACACGAACAAAGTGACGGCCGATCTGTACGCCGTCTGGAAGAAGGCCGCCCCGCCGGTCAAGGCCCCCGATGCCCCCACGGCTCAGGAGGTCAACAGGCTTGTCAGGGGCAGCAATGAGTCTGCCGTTCTGGTAAACTGTGAGTCCGGCCGTCATCAGACGAACGAATCTAAGTTTGACTGCTGGAATGACGAAGGAGTGCCTCATCCTTACCATGCCGACCGCATCGAGATCGGCAAAGTCCAGGGTAACGCCAATGACGGCTACACCTGCGCTGTAACCTTCCTTGCGGCGAAGTATGAGGAAGCATACACCGATCTCAAGAACAAGGAGCACACTCTGGTAGATGGCGAAACAAACGTGGTCGTCAACTTCAAGTGGAATGCCACCGCAAAGGCGTGGGAGCTGGCCGCCGGCCAGACGACTCCCGTTCGGTTCAAGGTGGAGTGCGCGCAGACCTATACTCTGACCTATGACGCCAACGGCGGTACCGGCGCTCCGAGTGCGGAAACCAAGACCTCCGCCGCGAAGTCGGTGGACTTCACCGTTTCCAACACCGAGCCCACCAAGGCTGGCTACGCCTTCAAGGGCTGGTCTGACACTGCTGACGGCGCCGTGAAGTACAAGCGCGGCGGAACGGTGACCCTCACCGAAACCGATCCGAAGAAGCCTGTCACGAAAACCATCTACGCCGTGTGGGAGATCGATAACGCAACTGCCTCCATTGCTGTCGAAAAGACCATCGAGAAGCAGATTGTCAGCGCCGACGGCGAAATCGGATGGACTGAGAACGTCGGCACTCTGAAGGACGGCGACATCGTACGGTACACCGTCGAGGTGAAGAACACCGGCAAGCACGACCTGGTGAACCTCCAACTCTTTGACGATATGGACGAGAAGCTGGCCGACGTCAGCCATGTTCAGATCAGCAAGGAGTGGCACGCCACCTACAACTACTATCCCGCAGAGGGTAATCTGAAGCCGCTGCTGTTCATTGACGTGACCGACCGCTTTGAGGTGAATGAGATCTTCAAGGTGCAGTACCAGGCCACCGTCCAGGGCGCCGACGGCACCCAGGTGGTGAATACGGTCAACGCCTATGCCGACATCGCTCAGGCCTCTGCTGCTCTGTATCGGACGATCATGGCACTGGCTGGCAGTGTCAGCAACGGCGCTACTGCCGGCGCCCCCAGCGACAACATGACCGATGTGCAGCCGGGTGAAGGCGGCACCGAGCGGCCTACCCCCGATGGTAGTGTGTCCGGCGGCGGCGGGACCAGTACCGACACAGAGCAGACCAAGTTCACCCTGACCATCGTGTGCAAGGACGAAAAGGGCAACGTGATCCAGACCTCGACAAAGGAAATCGTCAAGGGTCAGTCCTACAACGAGACCGCTCCCACGATTCCCGGCTACACTGTCACAGGTAACGCAACTCAGAGCGGCACAATGACAGAGGATACGGAAATTGTCTTCACCTATGAGGAGGCGGGCTTCCCCACTATTACACTCCAGTGTGTGAAAGCGGAAGACAACACAGTAGTACTCGAAACGTATAATGTACCTGTTGATCCAATCACTGGTGCATACAACGTGTACGATGTGCTTCCCTATGAACTCTTGGACACAGATGGTGTGCATTATTCTTGGACCTCCGAACTTCGGTGGTTTGGTGTCTCGGCAGGTAGCGGAACTGTCAACAAGGGCGATAAGGATGGGGAATTCACTGCGGTCTACGCTGTGGATGTCCTGATTGATCCCACCGTGCCTGAGGAAGACCGTCCTGCCGGAGGCGGCGACGGAATCCCTGATGATTGTCAGCTTGCTGTGAACTATGTTGCCATCAATGGTACCGTTACCCCTTCTCAGACTGCGGTTACCAAGTATATCGAGTATGAGGGAAATTTCTGTCCCTCTCAGATGGGCGAAGCCAAGCTGTCTCAGGCTCATCTGCCCACCGCTGCTCCTAACCCGGGCTTTACCAATGGTACTTGGGATACTGAGCCTGTGGCAGGTATGGTGATTGAGAACAATGTCACATTTACCATCACCTACGAGCCCATTGTTATCCCTGGCAACCGCGTGATCACCATCAACCGCACTGAAAACGGCGTGGTGCTCAACAGCGTCAGCGTCACCGTGCCCCAGGGCAACGGCTACACTGTCACCAGCACGGACGCCCCCGATTCCTTCGACCTCGGCGGCAATCACTATGTTCGCACCAGCGCACGGCCCACCGTGCCCGCCGGAAACGATAATGTGACGGTCAGCGTGTCCTACGCCATCGACAACATCGGCGGCGGTGCGGACGGCAGAGGTCCCGACGGAATCCCCGACAACCAGGAGGCTGTGGTGTACTACACCAGCAACAACGAGGTCTATGGCACAGTTGCCAACGCCTACCAGACCTTCAACCTGGGCAGCGCCAATGCCAGCAGCACTGTGACCCTGAGCAATACCGCTTCTACCACAGCCATGAGCCGCACCTACTTCAGCAACTGGATGCAGGGCAGAAATGTGCTGAGCAGCGGTGCCACCCTGAACGTCGACTTTGCAGTCGTGGGCGGCAGCACCTATGAGGTGGTTGCCATCTTTGGCCGCAGCAGCGGCGGCGGCAGCACTGGCGGCGGCAGCACCGGCGGCGGCAGCACTGGCGGTGGCAACACCGGCGGCGGAGACACCACCATCGTGGACAACGAAGTGCCTCTGGCTGGTGACACCCAGCTGAACAAGGAGGACCACTTCGCCTATGTGAGCGGTTACGAGGACGGCACCGTTCGTCCCAACAACAACATCACCCGCGAAGAGGTTGCCGCCATCTTCTACCGCCTGCTGACCGACGAATCCCGCGCCATTTACGACACTGACGTCAACGACTTCAGCGACGTGACAGCCAGCCGGTGGTCCAACCGGGCCATCTCCACGCTGTCCAACGCGGGCATCATCAGCGGCTATCCCGACGGCACCTTCCGTCCCGGTCAGACCATCACCCGCGCCGAGTTCGCGGCCATCGCCGCGCAGTTCGACGTGGTGACCGAGAATGTGGAGAATCCCTTCTCCGACACCACCGGCCACTGGGCTGAGAATCTGATCTCCTACGCTGCCAGCAAGGGCTGGGTCAGCGGTTACACTGACGGTACCTTCCTGCCTCAGAAGGCGATCACCCGCGCGGAGGCCATGACGCTGATCAACAACGTCCTGGACCGTGAGGTGGACGAGGAGGGTCTGCTGGCCGAGGCCAAGCAGTGGCCCGACAACCAGAAGGACAGCTGGTACTACTACGAGGTACTGGAGGCCACCAACTCCCACGATTACACCCGCCGCAGCGAGGGTAATCTGGTGGAGAACTGGACCGCCATTACCAATCAGTAATCCCCATAACAGCGCAAAAAAGGAGAGGGCCCAAGGGGCCCTCTCCTTTTTTGCTGTTCAAGGACTTTTGTTCCGTGCTGTACATAACGCTTCTGCTGCGGCGGATAAAAATGAGTCAAAATGAGTATTGTCAACAAAAATAAAACTGTGTACAATAAAAATAATCAGTATAAAACAAACGTAGCAGGTTATTTTGAGGGAAATTGTGGTCTGGGACGACATCAAAGCGGGAATGATGCTTGCGGCCATAAAGGCTGTGCGGCAGTGTGGTCCGAAAGGGGTTCGTATCCAAAATATCAGCGAATTGACAGGCATTTCGTTGATATTCAGCCCTGTGACATAAGTCCTGCCGTTTTTTTAACTGCAGGAGAGCGAATATTCATTTACTATGGAATAGCCTTCTTCCCCAATAAGGGAAATTATGTTGTTAACACAGATCAGGCGGATAAAGAAAAGGGGTAAGGATATGGAAAAAGTGTTAATTGTAGATGACAGTGCCGTTCAGGCGGCTAAATTGAGGTCTATTTTGGAGGATGAATATGAGATTACCGTGGCTCAGACGGCGGAGGACGGGCTGCGCCGTGCAAGCAGTGAGGATTATTCCCGTATTTTGTTAGATGTTGTCATGCCGGGGATGGACGGATTTACGCTGCTGAAAAAATTGCAGGAGGAAATCATTACCCAGAGTGTCCCGGTCATTTTGATCACAAGTCTTTCCGACGTGAGCGATGAGCAGCGTGGGCTGATATTGGGTGCAGTCGATTATATTACAAAGCCGTTTAACCCCTTGATTGTCAAGGCGAGAGTCAACACGCACATCAAACTGTATCGATACCGCCTCGTTCATCACCGCATACAGCTTTTCAAAATAAATCAGGACTTTGTAGATATTGTCGCCAGTCAGCTTTTCCGCTTCAATGGCCTGCTTTTTGACTCTAGCGGTGACAAGCTGGGGCTCAACCTCTTCTATTCTATCGTACATCTTGTAAAGCCGGTCGTCAAGGTCGGCTTTGCGTTTAATGTAGTGTCGGTCATCTGGGTCAAGGGTGTCGATTTCCTCCATCAGTTTGGATTTAATGGAATAGCTCTGGCGCAATTGCTTTTCATAGTTGGCAATTTCCTGGTCGATGGCGGCGGTGTCCACCTTCATATTGATCTTTTCCTGCATCATGGCTGCGAACTTTGGATTACTCACCAGCGAACCCCGCTGCAACTTGGCGGAGAGATTGGATACGCTGTCGCTCCAGCCACGCTCGGTGGCGAGCATATCCACCACTATGGTGATGCTCAAAATATGAAAAAAGATATGGCCTCCGAGTTAGCGGCAAGGCAGGCGGCAACTAAGGAGATCGTGGCGCAGGTGGTGGCGAAGCTGACAAAGGGGTAGGACAAGTCTTTGACTGAAATCACACCGGAACAAATGATGGACGCCATTTTACATACGGTAGACACCAGCGTTCTTGGCCCGGACAAGCTGTCCGCTTTCCGGTCCGGCGTTGTTTCTCTCTTTAAAGCTCTCCCCAGGGCGGCGCATGAGTAATGAGGAACTCTGTGTACTTGCCAAGGGCGGCGACACCGAAGCCCGGAACCAGCTGCTTAAGGCCAATCTATCTTTTATTCAGAAGCAGGCCAACAAAATTTGGGGGCAGAGCGGGAGTGGTCGCATTGATGTAGACGATCTCATTCAAGAGGTCTACTTCGGTCTGATAGAGGCAATCGGCCGCTTTGATCCGGAGCGTGGCACAAAGTTTCTGACCTATGCCGTCTGGTGGATCAGGAAATTTATAAAGGAGACAGTCAGGATTATCCTGGCCGATGATGGGGTCAATTTAACTACCCTGGCAAATGACGAACAATTTGAGATATACGAAAAGTCCCCAGAGAAGATTGTTCTGCAAGCGGAGACTTACCCGAGTTACATAATGGCCTGGGGCAAATCTCCGCTAGGGAGAGGACCTATCTGCTCTACTGTTACGGTTTCGTAGATGAAGACGAACATCTCATCCTGGAGACGGCGGCGCACTTCCATCTGATGGAGAAACGGGCAAAGAAAACGGAGTGGGCTGCGTTGGATAATCTGCGGTGCAAACTTCCACATTGATGTTGCTGCGGTGGGACGGAGGACGAGGGACGGGGGCTGTATATACCTTTTGCCCCTTCCGAAAGCAGACGGAGGAATGATTGCTGCCGCTCCATTCCTCTGTCTGCTTTCCTGGTGCGGGAAAACGGCTGTCTTGTCGTCTATCCCTGCCCCGAAAATTGGAACAGCTCTACAGTTCTGCATCCGCAGACCGTAGAGCTGTTTATTTGTCGGGGACGTATTCCGCGATGTCCTCCAGGTGGCAGTCCAGCGCCGAGCATAATTTGTTCAACGTCTTTGCTTCCATGTTGTCATTGGCTCGCAGACGCCGAACGGTCTTGCTGTCGATGCCGCACTTCTCCCGGAGCTGGTAGGTGGAAACGCCCTTTTCCTTCATCACATCCCACAGCTTATCAAAAATAATCACAATCCCACCCCCTGATTGACATCAACAAGTATGGGGGTTATAATCTCCGTTGTTAAGGGGATATAACCCCTATATCAAGATAAAAATCAGGAGGCTGATTGCTATGATTGAACGGTGCTGTGCATTCACCGGCCATCGTCCGAGGAAATTCTCCTGGAGCTACAACGAGGCCGATGCCCGATGTGTCGCGCTGAAAGAAGCGATTGCTAAGGAGATTGCCAAGCTGGTGGATGCCGGATATACGGACTTCCTATCCGGCATGGTAGAAGGAACCGACGCCTGGGCAGCTTTGACGGTTCTGGCCTTGAAAAAAGAAAATCCCACACTGAAGCTCCACTGTATCCTGCCCTGTGAGGGACAGGAGGACGGGTGGTCGGCTTCGGCGCGGGATCTCTATTTTTCTATTCTGGAGTAGGCGGATGAGGTTGTGCATGTAAGCCAGGAATATCGTGAAGGCTGTATGCTGAAACGCAACCGCTATCTGGTCGATCATGCCACCTGCCTGCTGGCTGTCTACAATGGCGAGTGGCGGGGAGGGACAGCGATGACAGTGAGGTACGCCAGGAAATTGGGGCGAGAGATTATCGTACTCAATCCAGTCTGAGTGATTTCCCCAAAAGTCGAAAAGTGCCGTTGTTTTCCGGTGCCTGATATGGTATGATGCTGGACCTGCCTTTTGCGTTCAGCTCCAACGGAGACGGGTTTGCGGAGCATGACTTTCTCACCGGCACGGAGCGGGAGTTTCCCTTGGATGAGTTCCCCACGGAGGTCGAGTTGATTGCCCGGTATGAACGGGAAATCAATCAGGGGCAGGCATTGACTCCAGCGGAAGTGACCGCCATCAACCAGCCCTATTACAGCAGCCAATCCACCTATTCGCCTCGCTACTACCAGCGCGTCGCTATCAATCGCACGGTGGATGCCATTGCCAGAGGACAGCAGCGTCTGCTGCTGGTCATGGCAACGGGAACCGGGAAGACCTATACGGCCTTTCAGATCGTTTGCCGTCTGTTGAGAAGCGGCTTAAAACGAAAGGTCCTCTATCTGGCCGACCGCAACATTCTGGTAAACCAGTCCATCGAGCAGGACTTTTCCCCGTTGGAAAAGACGATCCACAAAATCAACTTTACGAAAGACGACCCTGTCACAATTACCTCTTATGAGGTCTATTTCTCTCTTTATCAGCAGCTCACCGGGGATAACAGCTCCGATGATGTGGAAGCAGCAGAGGATGACACAGTTTCCCGGCTTGCCGCGCTCTTTCAGAAGGACTTCTTTGATCTTGTCATAGTGGACGAGTGCCACCGGGGGTCCGCCAAAAAGGATAGCAGCTGGCGCAAGATTCTGGAGTATTTCTCTTCCGCTACGCAGATTGGCATGACGGCCACCCCCAAGGAGACAAAGTATATTTCCAACATCGACTACTTTGGGGAAGCGGTCTATACCTACAGCCTCCGGGAGGGCATCGAGGACGGCTTCCTTGCCCCCTTCAAGGTCATCAATGTCACCACGGATATCAGTGAGGGCTGGCGGCCCCGTAAGGGACAGCTTGACATCTTTGGCAAAGAGATTCCCGACCGCATTTACACCAACAGCGACTACGACTATAATATTATCATTGAGGACCGTATTCAGCAGGTAGCCGCCGAGATTACCCGATATTTGAAAAGCACGGACCGGATGGCCAAGACCATATTGGTATCTGTCTAAACTGTGCATAGAATAAAATGGCTGGTTAAGTCGTCCAGAAATAACAAACCACACAAGGAGGCTTTGCGTTGGAGGCAGTAGTACGAAAAACTGCCATGAGACATGTTGAAATGCAGGATTATTGACAAACATTGTGCTTATTTTCAGGGGAAGATATCCCGAATGAAGTCAACCAATTGATGGCAAAAATTCATTATCCAAGATTTTTATATGAGTATCGTGCTGTGAATAATAATAATCCTGATGCTTTACGCTCAAATAAACTGTTCTTTTCTAAAGCCAGCAGCTATGATGACCCATTTGTTTTTCTGAAAATGGGTTTAATGAAACTCTTTGGCTAAAATATGCTGATATGCACAGAGGGTTTTGCCTTATGTACGATCTAAGTGATGAGGAGAGTTCCCGTTGTGGCAAAATGGACAAGTGCGTAAATTGTGGCATCTATAAATATGGAACGCGGGTTCATCCAGTATATTATTCTGACACTCCACATGATGCAACCAATTTTGCAAAATTTGTTATGGGACAAGAGCTAGTGCAAAAGTTAGGTGCCCCGTTGCCAGAATTTCTGCAAAGGGAATTAAAACCTCTTCCTTGGGAAATCGAGCGCAACAGTTTGATTAAAAAAGAATGCCACAAATATGACGAAGAATGGAGGATGATTGCTAATTGCAAAATGAATCTTCCCGCCATGATAGAGTGTGTTCCAGCTGGAGTTATTATCGGCTTGAGAACATCCCAAGTAGATAAAAACCTGATCATTTCCATGGCCAAAGAAGCTGGAATTAAAAATATCTATCAATCTTACATTGATGAAAAAAACAAGTTGAATGCGTATCTGCTCACAAACACATAGGAGTCTGGGTAACACAAAACACGGATGATCACCAAATGGCGAACCATCCGTGTTTTTGTTATCAGATCATCCGATAATGCTCCAGCGCCGCCCTGATCGCCCTTTCTTTCTCCGGCGGGCAAGTGGGAACCTTGGCATTTTCCGATTTCGCCAAATTGTAATTCTCTCCAACATCCAGCCCACATTTCCGTTTGACTTTGGAGATATACAGGCTGGACACCTTCAGCCCGAACTTCTCCAGCACATACGCCTTGATTTCCTCCTAGGTGGCCTTGCTCTCGGCGGAGGTCAAGTCCACCTCAATATGGTGTTCCACTTTGAGTTTGGACAAAAGACATACCGTCTCCACATGGGCTGTCCTGGGGAAGAGGTCGACGCCCTGGACTTTGGTCGCGCGGTAGCCCAGCTGGGCGAAGCGGTCCACGTCTCGGGCCAGGGTGGCCGGGTCACAGGAGACGTAGACAATCCGGTCCGGTGACATACCCGCCAGAATGGCAGGCACCTCGGGGGAGAGACCCCTGCGGGGCGGGTCTACGCAGACGACCTGGGGCCGTACGCCCTCCTTCGCCAGTTTTTGTGCCACCTCCCCAGCGTCGCCGCAGAAAAAATCTGCGTTGTCCACGCCGTTTCGCCGGGCGTTCTCCTTTGCGTCCTCGATAGCCTGGGGGACAAGTTCCGCCCCGACGACCCGCCTGGCCCGCTGCGCCAGGGCCAGGGAAATGGTGCCGATGCCGCAGTACAAATCCAGAACGGTCTCTGTCCCGGTGAGCCCGGCGAAGTCCAGGGCGAGGGCATACAGCCGCTGAGTCTGCGCCCGGTTAATCTGGAAGAAGGAGGGGACGGACAGGCGAAAGGTCAGTTGACATAGTTCCTCCTCCAGCCAGTCCCGGCCCCAAAGGACGGTATAGCTCTCTCCCAGGATTACATTGGTGTTCCGGGTGTTGGTGTTCAGAACGACACCGGCCAGGTCGGGTTCCGCCTGGCGCAGGGACTGCGCCAGATCATCGCTGCGGGG
>OFFI01001237.1_pt1 | contig 14250 bp, 3 predicted proteins | sample 1521351 | NCBI WGS metagenome assembly OFFI01 (sample SAMEA3504119, study PRJEB24116) | mouse gut metagenome | biome: mouse gut; feature: mouse-associated habitat; material: faeces | place: Denmark | collected 2011
GAGGGTGGAGGACACGATGGACGCCTTTTAGCAGATCGTGGGCGGACCCTACTGAGGCGGGGTGCTACCTGCCCCAGCGGGTGATGCTGGTCTGCAACGGCGAGGGCAAGAACATGGGGCGGCTTATGCCCAACCGGGAGAATCCCATAAACAACCGGGACTTTATCGCGAGGACCTTCCTGCTGTGCAGCTTCGAGGGGAACACTTTACCTCCCTGACCGCCGCCCAGCAACGGGAGTTTGAAGCCTACTTCGCCACGCCCGGCCCGGAGAGAGACTATAAGAATTGACAACCCGACACCTGCTCTGCCGCCTGCTGGTCCCACCCTAGTACATAGCGGACCCGAACATTCTAACAATCGAAAGGAGGACACATGAGCGTCAAATTACCAAAAATGAAGCGATTCTTTTCCCTGTTCCTGGCGGCGGTGATGATGGTAACTTTGCTGGCCGTGAACGCCCACGCCGTCAACGCCAACAAGATCATCGACTACGGGGACGCCTACGGGCATTGGGCATACGAGACCCTGACCTGGGCGGTGGACAACGGCGTGATGGTAGGCACGTCCGAGGACAAGCTGAACCCGGACGGCTACCTCACCCGCGTACAGATGGCCGCTATGATTGACCGGTTTTTCGGCACTTACCAGAGCATGGATATTTCCCGCTACACAGACGTTCCCGTGGGAGTTGGCACTATGACTACCATTGCCCAGGCAGTCCACATGGGGACCTTCACCAGGTACTCCAACAGCCGTATGGGGCCAGAGGACAATATCACCCGCGAACAGGCTATCGTGGTGCTGGCCCGGACGGACTGCCTGACCTCTGCCGGTAACTCCGCCCTTGCCCGGTTCCCGGACCGGAACCAGGTAGGCGCGTGGGCGGCGGACGCTGTTTCCGCCATGGTGGAGCGCGGCTACGTCAGCGGCTACAACGATGGCCGTCTGAACCCCAAGGGCCAGATCACCCGTGCGGAGATGGCGCAGATCATGAGCAATATCTTCCAGAGTGTCCATGATTCCGGCGAGATCACCGGCACCCACCGGGACACGGTTCTGGTGCGGGGCGCAGTAAGCATCAAGGACGCTGTGTTTGAAAGCGACCTGATTCTCGCCAACGGCCTGGGGGAGAAGGCCCTGGACCTCAATAATATCACCGTCAAGGGGCGGCTGGTGGTGTGGGGCGGCTCCGCCGTCAACATCAGCGGCAAATCCACCGTGGCGGGCGTGGTCACGCCCCGGAATGACGGCCCGGTGCAGGTGGTCTTTGACGCTGCGGCCACGGAGCTGTCCGAGAAGGGCTGCTCCATCGTCTACCCCAGCGGTATGGACAAGGGCAACAAGGTCCTGTTCACCGACAAGGCCGATAAGCCCGCCATCTCCTTTGACCTCCCGGCATATCGGTATGTGGGGGATTCCGTCTCCGTGAAAACCACGCTCACCGGCGCGGAGGCCGTCACCTGGGAGCTGACCCGTGACGGGAAATCTATCGCCATGCCGGAGGGCTTCACCAAGGACGGCGGCATCTGCTACTTCATGGAGGCTGGGCGGTATGTGCTGCGCGGCACCGTGGAGAACAGCGGCGGCAAAGCCTACTGCGAGAAAACTGTGGAGGTCCTGCCCATCGGGGACATTGCCTTTTCCCTGCCGGAGTACGGCTACACCGACCGGACGGAGGATGTGAAGCTGCTGCTGAAAAATGATCTGGACGGCTCCGTGGTCTGGACGCTGATGAAGGACGGCGCAAACCAGCCCCTCGCCAGCTTCACCAAGGAGGGCGGCACTCTGGCTCTGACCGAGACGGGCAAGTACACCCTGACGGCCACCCTCACGGACGCCGCCGGGAAGCAGTACACCGCCAGCCAGTCCATCACCATCCTGCCGGTGATCGTCCCCACCGTGACCGCCAGCGCGGAGAAGGTGCATGACGGCGAGACGGCGGAGATCGGCCTGACGGTGGAGGGCGGCAAGCCCGATTCCGTCCGCTGGACACTGACCAGGGACGGCAAGGAGGTTCCCGTGACCCTCTCCGCCAACGGCGGGACACTCACCTTTGACGGTGCTGGGGACTACATCCTCACCGCTATCGCCAAGGATGCCCAGGGCCGGGAGTTTTCTTCCGAACCCGTGACAATCAAGGTTATCCCGAACCTGTCCCTCTCCTTGACCTCCGACCTGGAAAAACTGCATGAGGACGAAGCGGTGGCGATCAGCTTGACCGTGGAGCATGGCACACCCTCGACTGTCCAATGGGCCTTGACCCGTGATGGCGAGGGTGTTCCCGTTTCTCTGGACGATAACGGCGGGACGCTCACCTTTGACGCAGCCGGGGACTATGTTCTTACCGCCACCGTCACGGATGAGCTGGGGAAGGAGTACACCGCCGCCCTGCCGTTGGAGGTCTGCCCGGTGATCGTCCTGACCCTGGACGCGCCGGAGACGGCCCATATCGACCAGCCCGCCGCTGTCAGCCTTACCGGGACTGACCTGGATGTGGTGTGGGAAGTCACCTCCGAAGCGGGCGCGGCTATTGAGAACAGCTTGACCAACAGTGGCGGCAAGATCACCTTCCCCTCTGCCGGTAACTACACCGTGACCGCCAGCGTGACGGACCACCTGGGCCGGACATTCAGCGCCAGCGCCGCCATCGCCGTATGGGACACCATGGGCCTGTCCTTCAAGCTCCCGGAGTTCGCCCACCCGGATGAGACGGTAAAGGTGAAAATGACCTCCGAAAATGTGGGAGACAGCAGGATTGAGTGGTCCCTGACTGTGGACGGCCAGCCCGTTTCCCTCTCTGCTGGTATCACCGGGACCCTCGACAACGCTGGGGGTAACGTGAAATTCCTTCAGACCGGCACAAATATTCTGACCGCCTCCGTGACGGACGGCCTGGGCCGTGCCTTTACCTATGAGCAGACGATTGAGGTTTATCCCGTCATCTCCCTGACCCTGACGGCGGATGCCGCCACTCATACGGATGAGCAGATCAGCGTCACGCTGGAAAAGGACACCGCCCTGCCCGTGGCCTGGAAGATCACGCCGTCCAATGACCCCTCTGCTGCTGTGGAGTACACTGGCAACCTGACGGACAACGGCGGCACCATCCAGATCACCAGCGCCGGGGCCTACGACATTTTCGCCAGCGTGACCGACCCCACCGGGCGGGTGTTCGCCGCTCCCGCCGTTACCGTCATGGTCTATCCCGTGGCGGGCCTGGACTTTACCCTCCCCATCGCCGCGTGGACGGACAGCAGCACTCCCGTGGACCTCCTGACCTCCGATTTGCAGGGTCGGAATGTGACGTGGACGCTGACGAAGGACGGCGCGGCGGTTTCCCTGACCGGCTCCATGCTGGGCGACCTGGGGAACCTGGGCGGCAAGGTTCGTTTCCCCGAAGTAGGCACCTACACCCTGACTGCATCCGCTGTGGACAAGCTGGGCCGGGAGTATAGCTGTTCGCAGACCATCCGCATTTGCCCTGTTGTGGGCCTATCCCTCTCTGCCGGTGATATGAGCCACACCGATACGGCGGAGGATGTGAAGCTGACCTGCGAGAACCTGGGCAATAACGAAGTGGTCTGGACGGTCCTGCGGGACGGCAAGGAGATCGTGCCGCCCTTTGACCTGACCGCCAGGGGCGGGCATGGCTTCTTCTCAGAACCCGGCTTTTACACCTTCACCGCCAGCGTGACGGATGAGCTGGGCCGTGTAACCACCGCCACGGCTTCCATCCAGATTTACCCCGTGGGCGTGTCCGGCTTCTATCTGCCCAAAATGTTCCACACCGATTCTGTTGTCACGCTGGTGACGGGCTTTGCGGAATTGGGCGAGAACCCCCTGCGCTGGTCCCTGACCCGGAACGGCGAGAATGTCCCCGTTTCCGACTATGTGACCGGGGAGCTGACCGCAGACGGCGGGAAAATCCAGTTCAAGCAGGCGGGCGAATACAAACTCCGGGCCAGCTTCAAAGACGCGGGAGGCCGTAGCTATTCTTATGAGCAGGCGTTCACCGTCTATCCCATTCCCACCGTGGCCTGGACGATGCCCAACTACGCCCACACGGACAGCACCTTTACCGTGGCCGTTGAATCCAAGAACGTGGTGGAGGATGCCGCCGTCAAGTGGCACATTGATGACACCTACGGCCTCCGTCAGAATTGGGGGACCTACGTTGCCGGAAACCTGACCACCAACTCCGGCGATATTCGGATCAAACACGCGGGCGTGTTCACTCTCGGCTGTGAGATCACCGACCCCACCGGGCGGATATTCTCCTTTGACGGTCCCAGCATTGAGGTTCTGGCAGATCAGGAATTGCAGGTGGATATGGTGGAGCGGCAGGTCTACACCGGCGAGACGGTGCAGGTGCGAACCCTGGGCAATAACATTGAGCTGCCTGTGGAGTGGTCCTTGGAGAAGGACGGCAAGCCCGCAGACCTCTCCACCTATGTCACCGGGGACCTCAACAACCTGGGCGGTGCGATTCAGTTCACCCAGGGCGGAGAGTTCCGGCTGATTGGTACACTCCGGGACGGCCTGGGCCGGACCTTCACCGCCAGCGACACCATCACCGTCCTGCCGGTAGGCTCCCTGCAATTCTCCATGGCGAATATGGAGTATGTGGGCAACCGCGTTCCCGTGGTCATGGATAAGCTGTTCAATCCTGACGGTGCGAAGATCACATGGTCCGCGCAGAAGGACAGCGCGGCCTGCATCATTGATCTGTCCGCCCTGGACAATGACGGCGGCACCGTGATCTTCCCCGAACCCGGCGAGTACACCCTGACCGCTACTCTCCGAGACAGCAACGGCAAGACCGCCACCGCCAGCCAGAGCATTACCATCATCTTCAAGGCTGCGCTGACCGTCACCGCTCCTGATTCCATTCATATCGGAGCCAAGTTCCCCGTAGGCATCAGCGGAGCGGGCAGTCTGCCCGTGAGCTGGGGCATGAAGCTGGGCGGCAGACCTGTCACCCTGGACAGCAACACCGGATTCCTCTCCAACGACGGCGGCACTCTGGCCCTCTACGCCGAGGGAACCTACACCATCACCGCCACCGTCCGGGACGATGCGGGCAACCTGACCAGCGCCTTTGCCAATATCACCGTGACCAACACCGCCCCGGTCATTGAGGGTTTCACCGCCAACGCCACCCGGAACATGAAGGATGGACGCTTCTACGCCGACCTGAGCGCCGTGGCCTCTGACCCGGACGGGGACGCTGTGCATCTGGAATGGAGCAGCGAGTACCAGCAGGACGGCTATTATGAGGTTGGTACACACACCATCCGCGTCCGTGCGGTGGATGAGTGGGGCGCGGCCTCCGCCTGGGAGAGCCGGACGATTGAGTTCATCAACAACGCCCCGGTGATCACCAGCTTTACCACCAGCGTGACCCGGCAGACCAGCGGCAACAACTTCTTTGCCAACGTCTCCGCCACCGGCAGCGACCCGGACGGCGATACCGTGACCCTGGAATGGGGCGGGGACTACAATTCCTCCGGCTGGTATTCCCGGAACGGCAGTCACACCATCCGCGTCCGGGCAGTAGACACCTACGGCGCGGCTTCTCCCTGGCAGGAGAAAACCATTGAATTTGTCAATCAGGCCCCCAGCAAGCCGGTGATCTCCCGGAATCCCGCCAACGGCGTGGTGCGGCCCAGCCAAGCGGTGACGATCACCGCCAGCTCCACCGACCCGGAAGGGGACACTATTACTTATGAATGGGACGGCAGGGACAAGGAAACCACCACTTATGGCTATGGAAAGCACCTTATCAAGTGCAGAGCGGTGGACGCCTATGGCGCGGCTTCTCCCTGGTCCGCTATCGTGTTCTTTGTGGCGGATGATGTGGGCGGCGGCATGACCCTGACCTCCGCCAACTCCTTCATTGAGGAAACCGGCATCAGCTTCAATGACGATGGGGAGACGATCTATGGCTACATCACCGAGTACACCTTTGATGTGCCGCCCGTCAGCGGTCACAACGGCAGCGACTACGGCAGGGTCGAAGCCTATAACATCCGCACCGGCCAATGGGATGAGATTGCCTATAAGACTACGAATAACGGCGTGACCCTCTCCGGCAAGCTGCCCACCGGCACCTATACGCAGATGCGGTTCTATTACTATACGAACCACGACTGTATGTATAACAAGAGCAACATCACCTATTCCATTGTGTTTGATTTTTGAGAAAGCTGAAAGGAGAATTTTCTGCCTATGCGAAAAACGAAAAACCTTTCCCGCGTAATGAGCATGATCCTGGCGTTCTGCCTGAGCGTGGCCCTGCTGCCCGCCCAGGCGTTTGCCGCCACCACAGATGACGACCCCGCCACATGGCCCGCGCCGGATTCCCACTACACGGCCCCGGACAAGAACCCCGTCTATCTCATGGTGGACTTCACCGATGAGGATAACGGCGGTGTTGCGGCTGCTCACCGCTGTCTCTCCGGCGCGGAGCTGAACCCGGATATTGTCAAGGCCACCGCCTCCGCTGGCGGGCGGGTCAAGTACACCTGCGACACCTGTGGAAGCTGGGCGCAGATCAACGTCCCCGCCCTGACCCTGAGCGCGTTTACCCTGGACCCGGCCTATCTCTCCGCCACTACCACGGGCGTGGAGTACAGCGGGAACGCCTACACGGTAGTCTACAACGTGGCCCCGGCTTTCCACCGCTATGTGGGCACTACGCTGGACAACCATGTGTCCGTCACCGCTCCCGGCTCCTATGGCATTATCATCACCGTGGACAGCGCCATCTATGACAATGTGGAGCTGCGGACGGCGGAGCGGCTGCTGGTCTATCCCAAGGCCGTCCCCTGGACTGCTGAATTTGACAGCAAAATCTATGACGGGAACAGTCTGCTGGATGGCAAAACCGTCACCTATCTGGACGTGAACGGCGTTTCCGTTCCCGCCGCCCTCTCCGCCTGTCAGGTGAAGGTGGAGGGCGGGGAACTGACGGTGGACACCGCCGCCCCCGTCACCCGGCCCGTGGCCGCTGGTCCCTATGCCATCGGCGCGACCATCACGGATGATAACTACGTCTGGCAGACCGAGGACGGCAAATATAACACTGTCTACTCTCTGGCCTGGATTTTCCCCGCCACCAATCGGATTTATGTGGGCGATACCGTCCAGGCGGTGAGGCTGACCACCGGCAGCAGCCTGTATCCCTCTCCCTACACCTGGACCATTGATCCCAGCTATGCCGGGTTCAATTCCAGCAAGCCCGGAACCACGGAAATTCAAGTGGCCGTGACGAAGGGAAGTACATCCCTGGGCCGCGTGACCATCCCCGTGACCGTGATTCCCCGGCCTATCCTCAGCGTTGAGGAAGTGGTGCGGACGGCTCCCATGGGGACGGCGTTCAATAAGCTGGGCCTGCCCTCAACCGTCTCCGTTGTGGCCGAGGGCGGCACCGGCAACGCCCAGACCGTCACCGGCGTTCCTGTCACATGGAGCAGCACCGGCTATGACCCCTATGCTCTGACGCAGACCGTCAAGGGAACGCTGAACCTCACCAATTTCCCCCAGCTCTCCGGCGACAATATCCCCGCTGTTACCGCCACGGTCAATCTGACCTACGGCACCGTGGAGGCCCCCTCCATCAGCGACTACACCAAGACCTATGATGGGCAGTCCACCGCCCTGCCCATGCCCGGACTGCCGGACGGCATCCAGTCCGTCACCGTGGCCTACAAAGGGACCGCCAATAACGGACGGCCTTACAGCAGTTCCAACCCTCCGGTGAACGCTGGCAGCTACACCGCCACCGTCTCCTTTGTCATGGAGCAGGGCTATCCCCAGCTCTCCGGCGTGACGGCGCAATATGTGATCGAAAAGGCGGCGCAGACCTGTCCCGCGCCCACGCTGGACAGCGCCGACACCAATTCCCTGACGCTGAACGCGGTGGAGAACGCCGAGTACAGTATGGACGGGAAGGTGTGGCAGGACAGCCCCGTGTTCAAGAATCTGGATGCTGGCACCGCCTACACCCTCTACCAGCGGTTGAAGGCCACCGAGGACGGCAACTATGACGCTTCTCCCGCCGTCTCCGCGCAGTTCTCCACCGAGTTCACTACTGTGAACCCCGGCGATCTGTCCGCTGTCCTCAAGCCGCAGTCCTATCCCTACACCGGAAACCCCATTGCTTATCAGGTCCCGGCCATTTCCCACGTTACCCGGTCCACCGTGACCTATACCGTGGACGGCCAGACCACTACCGCCGCCCCCACCAACGCGGGGACCTATCCTGTGACCGTCAGCTTCACCATGCAGGCGGGGACCGCTCCCCTGGACCCGGTGACTTCCACGCTGACCATCACAAAGGTGGAGCAGAACGCCCCCAACCCGCCCCGTGCCAGCAATACCGCCACCAACTCCATCACCGTCACCGCCATTCCTGGGGCGGTGTTTTCCATTGATGGGGGCAAGACGTGGCAGGCCAGCACCATTTTTGAGGGGCTGACCCCGGACACGGCCTATACCATCCTGGCTAAGTATCCCGGAGATCGCAACCATGAGGAAAGCCCCACTTCCTCCGCCATTATCCGCACCACCCGGCAGAACGCCTCCGCTGGGACGGTCCAGTCCGCCGTCTACACCTATGACGGGACGCCGAAATCGCTGGTTGCGGATGTTCCCGCCGGATGCACTCAGGTGGTGCAGACCTTCACCGGCACCAACGGCACCGCCTACGGTCCCACTACCGAGCCGCCCACCAATCCCGGCGTTTACAACGTGAAGGTCAGCTACACCATGCAGAGCGGCTACGCGGAGTTGCAGCCGCAGTACGCCACCCTGACCATCAACAAGGCCATCCCCGCGCGGCCCCTGGCCCCTGTGGTCACTGGCGTGACGGATTCCTCCATCACCATTGAAGTGGTGGACGGCATGGCCTACTCCATTGACGGCGGTGTAACGTGGCAGACCACCGATACCTTCACCGGCCTGAACCGGGACACCACCTATGAGATCAAGGTCAAGGCGGTGGAGACGGCCTGTTATAAGGAGCTGGAAGGTCCCTCCACCATGCAGGCCACGGAGAAAACCACCGTCACCTTTGAGCGGTTCGCGGATCAGACGGTGGAGTACACCGGCCACGCGCAGACCTATACGCTGCCGAAGTCTGTACCCGGCATCGCCTCCATGACCATCACCGGCTATGACGGCATCGCTACTCCGCCCGTCACCGTGGGCGATTATGTGGTCAACATTGACTTTGTGGCGGCAGAGGGGTACAAGCTGCCCGAAACCCTGCCCGCCCCGGTGCTGCATATCACCCGTGCCTCCGGCGAGGCCGGGACTGTCCGGCCCGTGCTGAAGGATGAGACTGTCACCTACACCGGCGACCCCCAGCGTTACCACGGGGCGGACGGCATTGAGGGTATTTCCTCCGTTGCGCTGACTTACACCGGCGCGGACGGCGTGGAAAGCACCACCGCGCCCACCAATGCCGGAGTTTACCATGTGAACGCTATTTTCTCCCCGGACGCTAATCACACTTTGGCGGCTGGTAACTACTCCGCTACTCTGACCATCCGCAAGGCTGGGCAGGATACGCCCATGGCTTCTCTGGAAAGCAGTTCTTCCCATTCCCTGACTGTCTCCGCCATTCCTGGCGCGGAGTACAGCATTGACGGCGGCAAAACGTGGCAGAGCGGCAATACCTTCAGCGGGCTGGAAGCGGACAAGAATTACACCATCCTGGTCCGCATGGCCGAGGACGAAAATCACACCGCCTCCGGCTCCCGGCCCGTCTCCGGCAGGACCACCGACACGCCGGTGGACATTCTGGATGCGGATATGCCCGCTTACAGTACCGTCTATAACGGCAACCGCCAACCCTATCCCTACACCAGTCTGTTGACTGATATGGATGGTGTGAAGTCCGTCAGCGTCATGTATGTCGGCACCCTGGCCAGCGGCAAGCCCTATGAGACTTCCGAGGCCCCTGTGGACGCTGGCACCTATAAGGTCCGTTTCTACCTGGTTGCCGAGGACGGCTACGATCTGACCGCCGAGCAGGTCTACGCGGATATGACCATCTCCAAGGCCCCGCAGACCATGACCAACCCTCCCACCATTGCCCGCCGCACAACGACCACTATTGCGCTGAACCCCGTTCCCGGCGCGGAGTACAGCATGGACGGCGGCGAGACGTGGCAGGACAGTCCCAAGTTTACCGGCCTGACCCCCGACACCGCCTATACCTTCACCCAACGGATGAAGGAGACGGACAACCTCACCGCCTCCGACAGTCAGAGCGTGGAGGGCCGGACTGTGGCTGACACCGGGCTGAAGTATGAGATCGACTACCGGAAGGAGATCATCACCTTCGACCCCGATGTGGTGGAGGCCGGGAAGGACTACACCCTGACCGATAATCTGCCCAGCAGCGGCACGATCACTCCCGGCACCACCCTCTATGTCCGGCTGGTGGACGATGGCACTGGCAATCCCGGCCCCGTGGTCATGGAGGTCCTGCCGGAGCGTCCCGCCGCCCCGGACGTGAAGGTGAATCCCTTCGATTTCACCATGAACACCACCACCGGCATGGAGTATTCCGATGATGGCGGCGAAACCTGGAAGCCCTGCGAGGACCGGCAGAACGTGGAGGACCGGCAGGGCGAGACGCTGCTGGTGCGGATCGCCGCTACGGACGATTCCTTTAAGAGCGACCCCACCACTGTGACCGTCCCCGTTCGGGGCGCGGCTCCTGCGCTGACCATTGACAACGCCACCGAACGCATGGACAGCACCACCGCTATGGAGTATTCCAAGGACAGCGGCGGGATTTGGATTCCCTGTCTGGACAACATGGACCTGTCCGAGCTGACCAATGCCACCCTTCTGGTGCGTTACGCCTGTGACGGAACCAACCCCGCCAGCAACACCGCCACCCTGACCGTCCCCAGCCGGAACGCCGCCCCCACCGCCGACATTGACCGTGTGGCCGAGCTGCTGACCATCTCCGGCACCGCGCCGGAGTACCGGACGGAAAGCGGCTGGACCGCCGTTCCCGCTGACGGGCTGGATGTGTCCAGCTTCTACGGGAAGGAGCTGGCTGTCCGGGAGAAGTACGATGTTGACCACTTCGCCAGCCTGCCCGTACTGGTGAAGGTCCCGCAGAAGGGTGCGAAGCCCGATCTGACCATTGACCGGGATCAGCAGACGGTCAACACCACCGCTGGCATGGAGTACAGCACGGACGGCGGCAAGACCTGGACCAAGTGCGACCCGGATATGGACGTGTCCCACCTGACCGGCCAGACCATCCTCGTCCGGGAAGCGGCAACTGAGGACAAGTTTGCCAGCGATTCCACCGAACTGCGGATTCCCAACCGAACGGAGAATCCCTCCGTTACTCTGGATACGGAAAAGGAAACCGTCAACACTACCGAGGATATGGACTACTCCATTGACAGCGGCTTAACCTGGAACCCCTGCACCAAGCCCCTGGACGTGTCCAATCTGACCGGGCAGACAATTATCATCCGCAATCATGGGGATGAAAGCTCCTTCCCCAGCAGCGGCGTGAGCGTCCAGATTCCCACCCGCCGGGAGGCCCCCAAGGTGAAGGTGGACAGCAAGGCCCAGACCGTCAGCTCCGACAAGGGCGTGGAGTTCTCCGCTGACGGCGGTAAGACCTGGACCGCCCTCTCCAAGCCGCTGAACACCGCCGACTACCTGGGCAAGACGGTCCTTTTCCGCTATCCTGCCACCAGGGAGGACTTTGCCAGCCGGACCGTCACTGTGGTGATCTCCAAGACCCCCGGCGCTCCTGTGCTGGTCTTTGACCCTGACAATGAGACGCTGAACACCACGCCGGATATGGAGTACAGCACGGACGGCGGCAAGACCTGGAAGCCCTGCCCGAACCCGCTGGACGTGTCCGATCTGGCCGGGAAGGATGTTCTTATCCGCTACCCCGGCAAGGGTGACGGCCTGCCCGGTGAGACGGTTACGGTGAAGATTCCTGACCGCCGCAAGGCTCCCAGCGTGGGCCATACCGATGAAACCCGGCAGGGCCGGAATGACGGCACTTTCACCAAGACGGATAAGACTATGGAATACCGGCTTCTCCCTGACGGCAAGTGGACCGCTATCGCGGGGAACACCGTGAGGGGACTGGCTCCCGGCACATACGAGGTGCGCTATACGGCCACCACCTCTGAAATGGCCTCCCAGGTCCAGAAGGTCACGATTGCCAAGGGCGGCAGCACGGGCGGCATTGGTGATCTGACCACTCCCGGCTCCAAGCTCTCCCTGCTGAACCGGAAGGACCATATTGCCTACATCGCCGGACGGACCACCACCCAGGCCGCGCCCAATGCGGACATTACCCGCGCCGAGGTTGCCGCCATCCTCTACCGGCTGCTGACCCCGGAGGCGAAAGCCGCCTATGGCACCAACATCAACCGTTTCAAGGACGTTCCCGCCGGAGCGTGGTACGGCACCGCCGTCTCCACCCTCTGCAATATGGGCGTGATTACCGGCTACCAGGACGGCACATTCGGTCCCCAGCGGAATATCACCCGTGCGGAACTGGCAACGATCCTTGCCCGGTTCTGTGACAGCAGCGGCAATAACACCGTTCTGGACCGCTTCACCGACATTTCCCATAGCTGGGCACGGAAGTACATCAATCTGGCGGCGGAGGCCGGACTGGTCTACGGCTATACGGACGGCACATTCCGGCCTGACCAGAACATCACCCGCGCTGAGACAATCGTGATGGTCAACCGCATCCTGGGCCGCAGCGTCAACGCCGACACGGTGGTCAAGGGCTACAAGACCTTCTCCGATGTGCCCACCGGCGCGTGGTACTATTGGGACATTGTGGAAGCGTCCAATGGTCACAGCTTCAGCATGGACGGCTCCACGGAGAAGTGGACCGCCCTCGGCTGATTCATAACACACATTTGCCCCGGAAGGACTTTTTCCTTCCGGGGCTTCTTTTTTGCGTTTAAGGAGGAATAATTGACGAAAACAAGCGAAAATACGGACTTTTATCACGCAATTTCGGTATCTGGCGGGAAGGATTCCAGTGCGCTATTGCTGTTGATGATGGAAAAGGAAATGCCCATTGACTGCGTTCTCTATGCGGATACCACCATGGAATTTCCTGAGATGGAGGCCCATATCGCCAAGCTGGACGATCTTCTCTATCGGGAACGCGGCATCCATATCATCACTCTGCGCCATCCCCATGGTTTTGAGTGGCTGATGTTCGACCAGCCGAAGCAGCGCCCCGATTGTTTGGAGCGCCGCGCCCGGATGGGGATACCACCCCAAGGCAACGGTTGGCCGGGTGCAAAGCTGCGCTGGTGTACCGGAGAACTGAAAACCCGCCTGATTCGGAAAGAGGTCAACCGGCTCAAAAGGGAGAAGAACGCCCTGCACTATATTGGCATTGCCGCTGATGAGACACAGCGGTGCAAGGACGACACTTCCCATCGCTATCCCTTGGTAGAGTGGGGGATCACTGAAACCCAAGCGTTGCAGGTTTGCTACAACCGGGGATTTGATTTTGGTGGGCTGTACGAGATTTATCATCGGGCTTCCTGTTGGTGCTGCCCCTTGAATAGTATGGACAATCTGCGGAAAATACGAATCCACCATCCGGAGCTGTGGGCGCGGCTACGGGATATGGACAATCGGGCGCGGGCCATGTTCGGCCCCGGCCCCCTGGGACAGTTCAAGAAGGATTGGAGCGTGGAACGGCTGGAGGAACGCTTTGCCCGTGAGGAAAAGAAGGGCAAAACCTAATGCACCTTCTCCGCCGTCTGGCGGTTCCGCCTTAGTTGTGTTTTTGAGTTAATGCTACAATTTGGAAAGGAGGTAAACCCTTATGGACTATGAGACAAAACGCCCGCTGATAGAGGCAATCGACAAATGCCTGCTAGATCACTCTACTGCTGTGGGAACAGAAGATGTGGGACCTGAAATTGGAGACGTATACCGTCTGTATGATATGGAAAATTTCCCAAAAACTATCGCAGATCAGTGGCTTTCTGACCTTGGCAGGCTGACGGATATGGCAAAGCAGATCAGAGAGTCGATTGTGGAGGCGGGCAAGGAGGCCGCTGTCCAGCAGAAATCGGAACCGGCCACACTGAAACGGAGACAGGCCATTTCCACCGAAGTGCAGACCACATTGCAAATGCTGGTGGACACCGACCTGAAGCTATACGGCGAAGTAACGGGAGACACCTTGGAGGCGATCCAGACACAGG
>OFFI01001238.1_pt1 | contig 14229 bp, 13 predicted proteins | sample 1521351 | NCBI WGS metagenome assembly OFFI01 (sample SAMEA3504119, study PRJEB24116) | mouse gut metagenome | biome: mouse gut; feature: mouse-associated habitat; material: faeces | place: Denmark | collected 2011
AAATGGGGTCCAGGGCGCTGGTGGGTTCGTCCATCAGCAGCACCTTCGGCTCCACAGCCAGGGCGCGGGCGATACAAAGCCGCTGCTGCTGGCCTCCGGAGAGGCCCAGGGCGTTCTTTTTCAGTCGGTCCTTCACCTCGTCCCAGATTGCCGCCCCCCGGAGGGAGCGCTCCACAATATCGTCCAGTTTGGCCTTGTTGCGGACACCATGGGTCCGGGGACCGTAGGCGATGTTGTCATAGATACTCATGGGGAAGGGATTGGGCTTCTGGAACACCATGCCGATCTCCTTCCGCAGCAAGTTCACATCCAGGCCAGAGGCGTATACATCCTGCTCCCCATAGCGCACCTCGCCGGTGATCTTCACGCCAGGAATTAAATCGTTCATCCGGTTCAGTGTTTTCAGAAAGGTGGACTTCCCACACCCGGAGGGACCGATAAAGGCGGTAATGTTCTTCTCCGGAATTTCAATATTGATATTGTTCAGTGCCTGGGCCGTCCCATACCACAGGCACAAATCCTTTGCGGTAACAATACTGCTCATAACGCTCTCCTTTTTTTGAAGATCCGGCCAACCAGGACTGCGGCAAAATTGATGGTCAGCGTCAGTGCCATCAGAATCGCGGCGATAGCAAAGGATGCCTGTGCGCCGCCCGGCCCCGGCTCCTTGGTGTAGAGGTACAACGCCACAGTAAGGGTGGCTCCCGGACTGCCCAGGCCGCTGAGAAAGCCGTTCAGAACATGAGCGAATCCCGCTGTAAATAACAGCGCCGCCGATTCCCCCAAAATGCGGCCCGCCGACAGGATACAGCCAGTGATTACCCCATCCACACAGCCAGGGAGTACTACCGTCCGAACGACCCGCCATTTTCCGGCTCCCAGGCCGAAAGCCCCTTCTCGGTAGCTCTGCGGCACGGTTTTCAAGCTCTCCTGTGCGGTACGCATGACAGTAGGCAGGTTCATAATAACCAGTGTCAATGCCCCGGCCAGCAGACAGGAACCGAAGCTGTTGGCGAAAATCAGCATCCCTACCAGCCCGAAGATAATGGACGGAATGCCGGACAGGGTTTCTGCCGCGTACTCAATGACCGTCACCAACCTCTGGCTGGAGGCATACTCTGTCAGATAGATGGCCGCACCCACTCCCAGGGGAAGTACAATCAGCAGCGTAGCTACGATGATATAGACTGTGTTCAAAATATCCGGCAAAATGCCAATCGTTCCCGCCAGATAGCTTGGTTTTGTGGAGAGCAGTTCCCAGGTAATACTGGGGAGTCCCTTTATCAGAACATATCCAATCAGGAACAGGGCAATTCCACAGGTCAGAGCTGTGGACAGTGCCATCAAGCCCCTCATCAGGCCAATGTAACCCTTCCGTTTGGTCGTGATCCAGTTGCTTTGCATGGTCAGCCCTCCTTTTTGCGTTTCAGGAAGAAATTCAGCGCGGCATTGAGCAGCAGCACGAATAGGTAGAGAACCAGGGCAATAGAGAACAGGGCCTGCCGCTGCAATCCGCTGGAATAGGCCATCTCGCTGGCGACTGCCGTGGTGAGAAAACGGACGCTCTGGAACAGGGACGGCATATTAGGCACATTGCCGGACACCATCATCACCGCCATAGCCTCTCCGATAGCCCGGCCCACCCCCAGTACTACCGCCGCCGCTATGCCGCTTTTTGCTGCCGGAGCGGATACGCGGAAGTAGGTTTCGATGGGTGTAGCCCCCAGAGCAAGGGAGGCATCCTCGTATTCCTGCGGGACCGCCTCTAACGCAGTGACAGACACCTTAATAATGGAAGGCAGGATCATAATGGCCAGCACGATGATCGCCGCCAGCAGACTGGCCCCGTCCGGCACATGAAAGAGCTGCCGTATTCCCGGAACCAGCACCAGCATACCTACCAGACCGTAGACCACCGAGGGGATGCCCGCCAGCAGACTGACAGCAGATTCCACCACAGCTTTCACCTTTGGCGGGGCCAGCTTTGCCAGATATACCGCCGTGAAGAAGCCAACCGGTACGCCAAAGAGAATAGCTCCGGCAGTTCCATAGATGCTGGTCAAGATAAAAGGCAGAATTCCGAAGGACGGTTCTTTTGCTGTGGATTCCCAGGTGTCTCCCAACAGGAAGTCCAGCAGGCCAATTTGCCGGATAGCAGGGATTCCGGACAGGATCAGATATACCGTAATAAGCAGGACACAGCCCACCGTGACCAGACCCAGGAACAGGAATATCCCGTGAATCAGGTTTTCTATAAACCGTTGATGTTTTCCCATAAATTGAGCCTCCTAATGGGTAGGAGCGGCGGCAGAGAAAGCCGCCGCTCCACGAGAGGGGTTCAGTTCGCCGCCACCGCGCCGGCCTTACTGATAAAGTCAGAGGCATCGGCAGAGGTTGCGAAATCGAAGAATGCCTGGGCGGCCTCGGACAGCTTGGCATCGGTCTTTGTCACCAGCACGAAGGGACGCTGGATCACATAGCTGCCGTCCTTGACGGTGTCCTCGGTGGGAGCCACGCCGCCCACGGTAAGGGCCTTTACGCTGTCACTGACAGAAGCTAGAGAAGCGTAGCCGATAGCGTCCGGATTCTGAGAGACGGCAGTAATCACATCGCCGGTAGAGGTCAGTTCCTGGCGGTACTGGCAGGCATCCTCGGTGCCGGTAATGGATTCAAAGCCGTCCCGCGTTCCGCTGCCAGCCTCCCGGCCAATGAGGACTACGGCCGCGTCGCTGCCGCCTGCATCCTTCCAGTTGGTGATCTCGCCGGTGTAGAGCTTGGCGATGGTTTCCACGTCCAGGTCGGCCACGGGGTTGTCCGGGTGAACGATGACGGCGATGCCGTCATAGGCCAGGACGGTGGCCGTCAAGCCGCTGGCTGTTTCCTCATCCTTCAGATTGCGGCTGCTGAGGCCAATGTCACAGCGGCCCTCCTGGACAGCCTTGATGCCGGAGCCGGAACCGGTGGGGTTGTAGGTAAAGGTCACGCCGTCGTTCTGCTCCATGAACGCCTCGCCCAGCGCCCCGATCACCTTCTCCATAGAGGTGGAGCCGTCGGTAGCCACCGTACCGGAGAGCTTCTGGGAACATCCGGCCAGCATAGACGCAACCACGGCAACAGCCATGACCAGGCCAATCAATTTCTGTGTTTTCTTTTTCATGACAAATAACTCCTATTCCCGTTTGATTTGTAGTGTATCCTGGGGGATCGGCGATCCGCCTGCCTATCCTCCCGTCCACAAGAATAAGGATACCGCCTGAATGTAAAATGCGAAAGGCAGCTTTGGTAAAACCTGTGTAAAGTTTAGTATTTTGCCGATGTGCTCTATTGCCCCATGTCATCCCTGCCGCCATGGGCAATATCAATCACGCACCCGACAACAGGAACATTCCGGAACACAGAGCCGTAAATGGGGCCACTGTCACCAGCCCAAAGGAACCGATCACGGTATGCAGCAGCTCCGCCGCAACATATTTGTAATTGAAGACATTGGTCAGCGGCGTTCCCTGGGCCATGAACACCATCAGCAAAGCTACATACCCGCCGGAGTATGCCAGCAGCAACGTGGTAGTCATCGTTCCCATGGCGGCCCGGCCCACATTCAGACCGGATCGAATTGCCTCTTTGCGGCTGAGTGCTGGCTGTTTCTGAACGACCTCATAGACAGCGGAGGTAATATCCACGGACAAGTCCATAACAGCCCCTGACGCGCCGATAAAAATTGAGGCCATAAAAATCTGTGTCAGGTTCAGATGCTGGTATCCGGCATAGAGCAGGCTCTCCGAGTAAGACATAACCGCTCCGTGGATCTGGAAAAGATTTGTAAAAACCACGCCCATCATGCAAGTGACCAGGATGCCCAGGAAGGAACCGGAGACTGCGGCGGCGCAGCGGCGGTCGAAACCATATACCAGGCTGACGATCAAGACCGTCAGCGCCAGAGTGATCCCCAGTCCCACCCAAATGGGATTCCACCCCTTCAAATAGAGTGGAACAAGCACCTTCCAGATCATCAGCACGGACAAGATGAAGGAAAGTACCGCCCGCAGACCGGTCCAGCCCGCGAAAACAACCAGCAGAAGGATAAACAGTGCCGCAAGCAGCAGCTCCCATGGGGCGCGGTAGTGGTCGATCATGGAGATGTTCAGGATTTCTCCGTTCTGATAGTTGATGCGCACCAGGGCCTTATCGCCGGGGGCAAAGAGCTTGTCCTGCTCCAGAGAGCCGTTGAGCATATTCCGTCCTTCGGCGCGCTTCCCACGGAACGGACCGCTCAATACTTCCAGCTGGCACCGCTGCTCCCCGGAACGAACCAGCCCGGTGTCGATCACCGTGGACTCATCCGTAGAGAGAACCAGCGCGGGGCGTATGTCCGATTCCTGAAAGACGCGGTTTCCTTCAAAGCCGGTGGGAAGCACAAGCAGCAGCGCGATCAACGCCAGGCAAGCCCAAACCGGAGCATTGTAGCGGACAAAGCCATGTTTCAGCAATTTCATTTTTGATTTCCTTTCCCGACAGGGGTGAGGCCGCCCCCGTCACAGACGGAGGCGGCCCCTTTATGTGAAAGAGAGAGTAATCGCTCACTTCACGGCCAGCATCCCTGCCAGCTTGACATAGATGTCCGTGTTGTCGTAGTAGCCGTCAAACTGCTCTGCGTTCACGCCGCTGGCGAACATGGCCACCGGCAGTCCGGTGTGGCTATAAGAGGTGAAGGCGACGCCGGACTTGTTGTTGAGAATGTGTGTGATGGTCACGGTGAGAGGCTCATAGGTGCCGTAAGCCACATACTCCGCCTGCTTGACCATACCGGTATCCTTCTCGTTGATGCTTTTTTCGTAGGCGGTTTTCAGCAAACCCAGCTCGTAGTCCGTCATCACCAGCTTATCGCCCTTGTCTCCATTAACCTTCAATCCGAACAACGCCTCAATGTCGCTCAAAACCGTCTCGAAGGGAGTCTTGGCCTCTTTATAGCCCTTGACATAGTCGCTGTCGAACTTGGCGTAGGAGATTTTCTGGCTGTCCAGCAGGGAGAGGTAGGTGTCGTAGTCGGTTCCGGCAAAGCCGATGGTCAGACCGCCGGTCTCATGGTCGCCGGTAACCAGGATCAGCGTCTCGTCGGCGTGGGTCCTGGCAAAGTCGATGGCGACCTGTACAGCGTCCGCCAAAGCCAGGGTGTCGTGAATGGTAGAGGCGGCGTCGTTGGCGTGGCAGGCCCAGTCGATCTTGCCGCCCTCGCACATAAGGAAGAAACCCTTATCGTTGTCCAGAACCTCAATACCCTTTTCCACATAGTCGGCCAGGGACCACAGTTTGTCTGTCCGGTCCAGCTCATAGGCCATGGCATCAGAGTCGGCCAGATGCTCGTCGATAATGATGACAGGACCGGAGGTGATCTTATCGGCCTCAGCTTGGGTCTTTACCACGTTGTAGCCCGCCTGCTTTGCCAAGGCATACAGATCCTCCTTGTCCTTGTCCGCTCCGGTGGGCTTTTTCAGTCCGCCTCCAGCAAAATACTCAAAGCCAGAGTCGATTAGTTCCAGGCCGATCTCGTAGTAGCTGTTGCGGCTGGCTTGGTGGGCGTAGAAGGCTGCGGGAGTGGCGTGGTTCAGGTTGACAGAGGAGATGATGCCCACCTTCATCCCCAACTGCTCGTGAACCTTCTCGGTGATCGTCTCATAAACCTTGGTGGCTGTTTCGTCCACATTGATGGAGCCGGAGTAGGTCTTGTAGCCAGTGGCGATAGAGGTGGCGGTGGAAGCGGAGTCGGGGGCGAAGCTGTTGGAATCGTAGGTCACAACGGAACCGACCGTCTCAAAGCCCATGAAGTTCAGCGGCTTAGGGCCGTCCAGCACCGCACCCTGGTTGTCGTCCAGGCTGGGAACTGCCTGCATATAGTCGCTGTCGGCCATGGCCCCAAGATAGTCCGCCGCGGACTGGAACTGCGGGAAGCTCATGCCGTCACCGATGAACAGGAACACATACTTGGGAGCCTTGATGGTCTGGTCAGGGGTGGTCTGGCTCGCCAGTGTGTTGACCGCTCCCGCGTTTGTCTGAACAGGGCCGGTGCCACCGTTTTTGACGGTAGCGGAGCAGCCGGAAAACAGAGCGGCCGTCAAAGCGAACGCCAGGGCGATTGCTAAGATTTTTTTCATATTCACTTGTTTCCTCCTAAAGAATGGTGTTTGTCCGCCTGGGACAAATCCAGCATAATCTCCGGATGTAATATTTGCTACCATGGTTTTGAAAAATTCGTGTAAAAATAGTGTGTAGTAAACAGCGGAGTTCTCAAATACAGCTAAAAGGGACTGGAGTTCACTCTGCTTGACAAGCAAGCACTGTTAACTTACAATATAATAGCTATATAATAAATCTCAGGTGAAAGAACTATGAAATTGGGAAACGGTTCATTTTTATTTCCCTCTGTTCGGACAGGGTACGGTGTAAAATTCTGTGTAAGCGAAAATCGACAAAGTCAAGGATGGTACTGAGGAAACAGGGCAAACTGGGGGGCAGAAGCCCTTCCAGACTACAGGTCCCGGTGGACAGGGTGGTATACGCGCCGCTGGCGGCGTGAATGCTGCCCTGGCTGCCGGGATACGCTACGGGAAGGGGTCAGCCAACGGCCCGGTCGGCGAACATGAGCTGCAGTTGATTGAGAACCATATCCCAATTCTGGCATCTTGCGTGCCAGTGCTTCACGATCCGCTGAGAGGCCAGGTAGAGCATCTTGCGCAGAGAATCATCGTTGGTAAAGCTGGGCTTGTTTTTTGTGATCTGACGGAATTGGCGATTGAGTCCCTCAATGATATTCGTCGTGTATATGATTTTCCGGACCTCAGGCGGATATTCATAAAACGTACTCAAGACTTCCCAGTTTTCCTCCCAGCTTTTTACACAGGAGGGGTACTGCCTGCGCCATTTTTCTCCAAACTGGAACAGATATCCCTCCGCCTCCTCCAGGGTGACGGCGGTGTAAATTTTCTTCAGATCGGCCACCACCTGCTTGATATCCTTCCAGTTGACAAAGCGGGTGGAGGAACGAATCTGATGGACGATGCAGCGCTGTAACCGGCTCTGGGGATACACGGCCTGAATAGCCTGCATCATGCCGCACAGACCGTCCGTGCAGAACAGATATACATCCAAAACTCCCCTGCTTTTGAGGTCATTCAACACGGACAGCCAAAATTTGCTGCTCTCGTGCTCCCCAATCCACACGCCCAGGATATCCTTCCGACCGTCCATGGTGATACCCAATACGACATACGCCGCTTTCGTCACATAACGGTGATCCTCCTTCACCTTGTAGTGGATGGCATCCATGAAAATGAATGGATATACCGCCTCCAGGGGACGATTCTGCCAAGCGGTAACTTCCGGCATGATTTTCTCTGTGATCTTCGTCACCAGTTCCGGGGAGATCTCTACGTCGTACAGTTCCTTGATCTGTTCGGCGATATCCCGCTGACTCATCCCACAGGCGTAGAGAGCCAGAATCTTTTCTTCCATCCCGTCCGCATTCCGGCTGTACTTGCTGATGATCTTTGGCTCAAAGCTGCCGTTCCGATCCCGGGGAACCTTGATGTCCACCTCGCCAAGCTGTGTTTTCACTGTCTTCCGAGAGTACCCGTTGCGGTAATTGGGCGCTGTGTCTGAACGCTCCGCTCGCTGGCAGCGCTCCCGCCCCAGTTCCTCGTCCATTTCCACTTCCATGGCCGTCTGGACCACATCCCGGAACATTTCTTTCATGGCGATCATGATCTCCGCTGTGCTGGTAAACTTCTGACTTTTCACGTACTCTTTTAGCAATTCCTGCGGTGCTACTTTCATTTCCTTCGACTCCTATCTTGTTTTGGATGTTATTTCCATTCTTGACTGAGTCGAAGTTTTTTATTCTGTCACAGCCTGTCGTTTACACGGAATTTTATGGGGTCTCGTTTCCTCCCTGCCGCAGCGCTGTGCCTTTTGTTTGCGGTCTGCGTTGTGGGATTCAAACCGGATGCTTCCGCTCAGGGAGACAAGACGCTGGCGGCAGAGAACACCTCTTATCGCGCCAACGTCCTGCCCCAGACCGAGCCGAACTTCTCGCTGCTGGTGCCTGAGCCGATAACCGATGATCAACAGCAGCCTGGGTCTGTACCGCCAGTGGCTTCTGGCAGCCCCAGAGCATCCGCTCCGGACAAGGACAGTTGGAATCTGATTTTGGTGAATCCCTGGAACTCGCTGCCGGCAGACTATACCCTTTCACTGACGGAATTGAAGAATGGGCTTTCTGTGGATAGCCGGTGCTATCCGGACTTGCAGGCAATGATGGATGCCTGCCGGGCGGATGGCCTGTCCCCAGTGATCTGCTCCGCCTACCGTACACAGGAGTACCAGGAGAAGTTGTTCCAGAATAAGGTTGACCGCCTGATAGCACAAGGATACTCTGAGGCTGACGCCCCAGTGGAGGCAGGGAAATCTGTGGCAGTCCCCGGCACCAGCGAGCATCAGCTGGGACTGGCGGTGGATATTGTAGATATCAATAACCAGCACCTGGATGAATCCCAAGAGAGTACGGCTGTGCAGAAGTGGCTGATGGAGCATTGCTGGGAATATGGATTTATCCTCCGTTACCCCAATGAAAAAAGCGAGATCACCGGTATCATCTATGAGCCCTGGCATTACCGCTATGTGGGGCACGAGGACGCAGAGCAGATCCATTCCCTGGGCGTCTGCCTGGAGGAATATTTAGAGGGGGCGTCCTGATGGAGTTTCACGCAAACGTGGGAAAGGATGTTTTGATCCAAGCCAACGGAAAGGTTTATGCCCGGCACGCCATTACCACGCATTTCGTTCAGGTTGGCGAGAACTATATTGACCTTGTTGAGCGATATGTTAAACCCGTTTATCAGCCAGGGGATATCCTTTCCTCCAGCGAGAAGGTGATCGCCCTGTGTCAGGGACGGGTGGTGACAGAGGACCAGGTGCGCCCCGGCTTCTGGGCCAAGCTGCTCTCCCGCTTTGTCCGGCAGACCTCGGCAGGGCCGGGCATGGGCCTGCCGGTGAAGATGCAGTTTGCCATCAACACCTGCGGTTTGGGCCGGGTGCTCTGGGCAGCGGTCCGAGCCGGTCTGGACAAGCTGCGGGGCATCCACGGCACTTTCTACCGGCTCCTCGGCGAGGAGGTCCGGGGATTGGACGGCTTCTACGGAGAAGACATCCCGGAATATAAGCACATCGGCATCCGCGTTCCCAGGAATCCAGACATGGTCTGCAATGAGGTTTATAAACGGACCGGAGTTGTTATGATGATTGTGGATGCCAACGATCTGGATGTAGACCTGCTGGGGAAAGGGAATCAGCTGAGAGACTGGAAGCAGGATCAACTCCTCGCGCTAATTGTAGATAATCCGGCTGGCCAGAACCGGCAGCTCACCCCTTTTGTGCTGATCCGGGAAATTCAGATATAAAAAGCAGGACACGACAGCCGCAATAACGGATGCCGTGTCCTGTATCAGTATGTATGGAAAACGGTTTGTTCAAAGGGTCTTGCGCCTCTGGCTAAACTGCTTTCTCAAAGAGGGTTCATTATTCTGCGAGGCTTGACAGGGTATCGCCAGTAATCCGGTACACGGTCCAGTCGGACATAGGCTCCGCGCCCAACGACAGGTAAAAATCAATGCTGGGCTTGTTCCAGTCGAGACACCACCATTCCAAACGGCCACACCCGCGCTCGACCGCAATAGATGCCAGCTTTTTCAGAATAGACTTCCCATAGCCTTTCCCCCGGTACTCTTGCTTTACATACAGATCCTCAAGATAAATGCCGGCCCTTCCCAAAAATGTAGAGAAATTATGGAAAAAGAGGGCGAACCCCACTTCTTTGCCGTCTGCAACGGCAAAGATAACCTCCGCTTTCTGCTTGTCGAAAATCCATTCTTCCAGTAGATCTTCATTGGCTACCACTTCATCTGCCATTTTTTCATAATCAGCAAGTTCTTTAATGAATTGGAGGATTAACGCCGTATCGCTCCTATTGGCAGACCTAAAACAAAGCTCTTTACTCATTCTCAAATCACCTATCTATTATTGTACAAAGGCTCGAATGGACTGCTCAAAGTCTCTTGCGCTCTGACAGAGCCGCGTTACCTGCTGCCAGTTCCGGCAGACAACTGGAGCAAACTCTCTAAAAACTTTGGCGCTCTTTTTTTGGCGTGGAATCCGAACGTCGTGGTACGGTGCTCCCCTGAGAATGACTTGCTTCCAGGGGTCTTCAATAGACTCGACATTTTCTGGGCCGTCATATGCTGCTACGACCCAGGCTTCCAGACTGTCACAGGGAACCACAATACAGGTGTCATCTGTGTCAATCAGTTTAGAGGAAATCAAACTTTTCAGATGATCTATGTAGCCGGTTACAGGGGCGCTATGTCTATTGCAGGGCAGTGTAACCGGGCAGGTTATCGTGTTGCAATACAGAGGGTTCAGACTTTCTCTGTCAGGACATACAGTGGGGTCACAGCTGCAATGGGCTGGCTTTTCTTTCCTGGAGACATCACCATCCATCTGGATGATCAGGAGATCCAGCGCAGGCTGGATACTGTTCATAAACTGCTTTTTGATGGCGGCATGATCTATGCACCATTTCCAAACACCTTTCCAGCCATTCTCGTACCGGCCAATTACATCGGGTTCTGGCTGCAATGGATAAAAATTGTTGCGCTCTCCGGTGATTGTATCAACAACAGCCTGGAGGATGATAAAGTCTGTTGGACCCTCGCAGACAATTCCAATATTTTTCATAGCGGCGTGGGGACACCTCCCAGTCTGCCGTTGATCCAAAGCCGGGACAGAGGCTGGCCTTCGTTGATCAGCTCCTGGGAGACAAGAATCCGCTTGATTTGCGCATAACCATGGGAGTCCCGATCCAAAGCGAACAGGCGAATGTCGTCATTGCGTAGGTCCAGACCGTCCAGGACCAGCGGGTTATGAGTTGTCAGAAAAACGTGCTTCTTGTGCTGAATGACCTGTTCACAGAAAACCTGAATCATTTTCTTGGCGAGCCGAGGATTTAAGGCATGGTCAAAACTATCTACAGCGAAAATAGAAGGGGCCTGTGGGTGCATGGCCAGAGCCAGCATGAACAGCACATACAGCGCACCCTCACTGGCATCGTAGCCGGTGAACTGCGCAGACGCTTTCATATAGCGGTCTGCAAATTGAATAACCTGTCGTGGAGAAGGGATGTTGGAATTGATAGTACTCTTTTTAGGTGCGCCTACGGTGATATCAGATGCCCAATCGATCATATCCAGGATATCATCCATGTATAGATCACCAAAACAAAGATCGCCATCTTTTTCGTGGATGAGAGCATCAATTGCTTCAGCCAAACGACCGCCATTCAGGCCAATAGGAGTAGTTTGGTTTGGATCGGGAGTTGTTCCGCGTAGGGTCATTGTATTTGGTTGAAAGATACCATACGAGGAAAAGTCCTGTGCGATTTTTCGGCTTGCCGCCAAATCCTCGTTGTTGTCAATTAAAAAGAAGCCAATATGATTGTTGGTTTGCTGCTGGGAGGCATGGCTGCGCCCCCACTTTTTTATGCCATTGAGGAAAAATGCTTCTGCGTGATATTTCCAATAGTCGCTATCTGTAGGGGTTGTGAGGTGAACGTCATATTGGCACACATCAGAGGAGTCATCATCATCCCACTCCAAAGAGAGATCCACGGTTAGTTTCTGACGGCTAACCCCCTTAAAATTAGACTTATAGAGTGAGGGGATGCTTAGCCTAACGCCTCTCCTTTGTAGGCTTGCAGAGTCAACACGATCTGTCATGGCCGCGCTGAGCAGTCCAATAGCCTCCAAAATTGTAGACTTCCCAGAACCGTTGGCACCAATGAACACATTGACTTTCCCAGGCTCAAAAGCTATATTATATAGACACTTAAAGTTGCCAAAGCTGATTTTTCGCAAATTCATGCCATCACCCCTTCCGTTGGATACAAATACAGTATAACACATCGAACAAATTAAATACAGCATTTTTTGTAGATTTTGGCTTATTTAATTTGATGGAACAAAAATTCCATAAGCAAGATGCTTCTAACAAAAATCTAACACTCAGATTGGTACAATAAGAAGAAAAAGGGGGGCATAGCTTTGAGGATTTTGCTGGTTGAAGATGAACGGCGGCTTTCCGGCTATATTGCAAAGGGCCTGCAAAACAGCGGCTACGCAGTGGATGCCGTTTATGATGGCGAGGCAGCCCTGTATGAGTATGGGGTAAACAGCTATGACCTGATCATTCTGGACCTGAACCTTCCCAAAGTGGATGGGCTGGATGTCCTGCGGGAGATTCGGAAGACTGACGGCAGCATCAAAGTCATTATCCTGTCCGCCCGCAGTAAAGTGAGCGACCGGATCCTGGGGCTGGATGACGGAGCGAACGACTACCTGATCAAGCCCTTTGATTTTGGGGAGCTGGAGGCGCGTATCCGGAACCTGCTGCGCCGTGAATTTTTGCAGGTGCCGTCAATCGTGTCGCTGGGAGGCCTGAGCCTGGATACAAAAGCCAAGCGGGTCACATTCCATGGTACAGAGGTCGTTTTGACACGCAAGGAGTACGGTATTCTGGAGTACCTGATGTTTCATCAGAACCAGGTAATCAGTGCGGAGGAGTTGACAGAGCACATCTGGAACAACACGTTTGATCCGTTCTCCAACACCGTACGCTACCATATCCACTCGTTGAAAAAGAAGTTGCATATGGCCTGCCGGATCGAATATATCAAAACCATCCGAGGACAGGGCTATATCATGGAGGCGCCGCAATGAGACATATGAGTTTACAAATGAGGGTGGCGCTTTTATCAGTGGTTGCGCTGATTGTTTGTACGGTGGCATTGACGGTCGTATCCGTCTATAGTGTGGAGGGCATTATTTCATCGTCAGAGGATTACTGGGGGACGCAGTATGGCGGTGACGGTTTGGATGCTTTACCGCAGGGCCAGGAGAATGCCGATACTGTCATCACGCTTCGCAAGTTTAATGCTACGAGTGTGATTCTCTGCGTCTTTGTCAATCTGTTGGGCGGAATCGCTATCTATCTGATTATGGGCAGGGCGCTGCGCCCTTTGACGAAGCTGATCGAGGCCATAGAACGGATTGATGAACAGAAACTGTCTGAGCAGATAGCGGAGACGGGCGCAAATGATGAAGTTGGGCGGCTAACCCACAGTTTCAACGGTATGATGGCCCGGCTGGAGGACGCCTTCCAGCGCCAGAGCAGCTTTACAGCCAATGCGGCCCATGAACTGAAGACACCGCTTACCATCATGAAGACTGGGGTTCAGGTGCTGCTCGCGGACCGAGCGGCTACGCTGGGGGACTATCAGGAGAACGGACGGGAGCTCTTGGACAGCATTGACCGGCTCGCAAAGATTGTAGACAGCCTCCTGGTACTGGCAGCTAATAGCGACCCAGGGCACGACACGGACGAGGACGTGATGCTGGAGCCTTTGATGGAGGCCATCCAAGGCGAGTTGTCTGCACAGCTGGACGAACGGGATATGAGCTGTTCTGTGATTTGCGGCGAGCTGTCCGTCACCGCAGATCCTGCGCTGTTGTATCGCGTTTTCTTTAACTTGATGGAAAATGCCTGTAAATACGGAAAACAGGAGGGGAGTATCTGCATCACCGGCTCCCGGGGCGATGACGGCATTTATGTATGCGTATTGGATGATGGGCCGGGCATTCCGCAAGAACATATCCCTTATATATTCGATGCGTTTTACCGGGTCGATAAATCACGCTCCCGAGAGATTGGTGGCGCTGGCTTGGGACTATCGATTGTGAAGACGATGGTGGAGTCGATAGGGGGAACGATATCGGCCGAAAGTGACGGAGGGGCCGGTATCTGTTTCATGATATTTTTCCCGGATTGAGTCCGTGACCAATAAACGAAAAAAGAGGCAGGGGTTGGAGACTCCTGCTTCTTTTTGTCTTCTAACGAAAATCTAACATTCTGTTTGGTATCCTTGCGGCAGCACGTTCAACCTGGAAGAAAGGACATTTTATAATGAAGTTGTCAGACCTGCGGAAGCACAAGAAATTTTTGATTGCAGTTGTGTGCGTGTTGGCGGCCATAGCTATGGGTGCGTTTTTTTTACAGCCCAAAGCAGAGCCGGAAGACGATGTGATCTGGCGGGAATACCCCGTTAAGCTCGGTACAATTACGGCATCACTT
>OFFI01001261.1_pt1 | contig 14011 bp, 14 predicted proteins | sample 1521351 | NCBI WGS metagenome assembly OFFI01 (sample SAMEA3504119, study PRJEB24116) | mouse gut metagenome | biome: mouse gut; feature: mouse-associated habitat; material: faeces | place: Denmark | collected 2011
GGCGCCGCGCTGATTTTTCCGTACAGCGGGCTGTTTCTCTGCAAAATATTTCCCACAATCCGGTTTTTGGTAAAATACATGGGAATCCTGCTTAAATTAAATTCTTCGTCCGCCCATCCCGTGGTATTTTTAAGCGGCGTACTGCCGAAGGCTCCCATATCCCGCAGCTCGCAGAAATGGCTCACGCCTCTCAGAAAGGCTTCGGACGGCTCTTTTTCTCCCGCCGCGATTTCCAGGCATTCCCGCCCTCCCGCTTCGCTCATGCACAGAGCCTCCAGATACATGCGGTAGCCTCTGTCCGTATCCGCCGAACAGGCAAGCGGCACGATACCGTTATCAAGAAACACCCGGCATACTGCCAAAAGCTCCTCCCAGCTCTCAGGAACGCCGCACCCATACTCCCTGAACATTTCATTATTTACAAAGAATATCCCTGCATCTCTGGCAAATCCAAGACCGTAAATTCCTCCGTCAAAAGTCATCTCGTCAAGCATTTCCGGCAGAATTTTGTCTTCCGCTTTACTGTCAAGATAATCGTTAAGCCGCAGCACCTTTCCCGAATCCACGGCAGTTTTCAGGTAGGCGTTTGTGTAACACAGGTAAATGTCCGGCGTATCGTTTGACGCAATGGCGGAAGGAAGCTTTTCCCTGTAGAGCCTTGTCGCAATTCCCTCCGCCTTTATCTGTATTTCCTCATGGCTTTTGTTGTATTTATCGACAGCGTCGAGAAACGCCTTTTTGTATATTTTTTCTTCGTCCGTCCAAGGATACCACAGGCGCATTACAACCGGTTCTTCGCCTGATTTCCCGCCTCTGTCCTCCGCTGTGTCCCAGACTTTCCAAATCCTCAAAGGCCCTGCCGCCAAAAGCAATGCCGTCAAAAGCGCTACTGCCCAAAGTACTACTTTGGATGGCAGCGCTTTTGACAATGCCTTTTTTCTATCCATTGATTTTCAATATCTCCTTCACACAGTCCGCAACCGCTTCGCCCAGCTTTCTGTGCCCCTCGCCGGTCAGATGAATACAATCCCTGACGGATACCTCCGCCACTTTTCCGGCATCAAGAAGCGTTACTCCCGGCACATCTTTAAATATCTTTCTGTATTCTTCCCCCAGGGCTCTGCTCTTTCTCACGGACTCCTCGTCATACATGCCGTAAAAGTCCGATGTGGCAATCTCCTCCCGCACAGGCGCCGGGATAATCACCAGAACCTCCGGCACTTTCCCCACCCAGTAGCTTTGCGGGTTTTTCACCATTTTCACCAGATTATCCATCCCCATGGCAATCTCCTTCACGGACGGGGTAAAGATATGCCTGATGTCGTTTGTACCCAGCATGAAAATCACAAGGTCCAGGGGCTGGTGGCTCTGGATGCAGCAGTTTAAAAATCTGCTTCCGTTTCTGTCCGCCGCCACAGGGTCGTCGTACATGATGGTCCTTCCGCACAGCCCTTCCTCGATTACTTTCGCCTGTCCGTCAAGAATATTTTGCAGTACGCCTGTCCATCTCTCCTCATCCCCGTATCTGAAATTATCTCCCTGGGGCTCCGGATTATGCCCCCATGTATTGGAATCTCCGTAACATAAAATTCGCTTCATTTTCTCTCCCTATCCTTTCACTGCGCCTAAAGTCATTCCTTCTATAAATTTATCACTTGCAAAAATAAATGCAATCAAAAGAGGAATAAAACTAATCATGGACGCCGCCATAATCGTTCCTGTCAGCGTTCCGTTTAGGTCCTTCATGGACGCAATTCCCAGCGGCAGGGTTTTCATCATGGTTTCATTCATCGCAAGCTCAACTCCGGGTTAAAATAGTCAGAAGAAAGGAGGGGAGGCCCATGCTGTCTGATTGGTAAAGTTAAAAATGGCAAGGAGGCTTAACTGCGGAACGGTGATTGGCATAACTATCTTAAAAAATTTCCCGTATTCGCTGCATCCGTCTATGGTTGCCGCCTCCAGAAGGGAATCCGGGATATCCTTCATAAACTGAGTCATCATGTAAACTCCGAAGGCATTGGCAACGCCGGGAAATATCAGCGATTTATAGGAGTTTACCCATCCCAGCTTCGAGACAATCAAAAACAGCGGGATTAAGGTTGTCACGCTTGGAATTATCTGCGTGGCAACCACAATGTTGAAAAGCACGCCACTCCCCGGAAACTTTCTCTTTGCAAAGGCATAGCCTGCCATTGATGCGACCAAAATAACAAGGACGGTGTTCGCACCCGACACAAAAATACTGTTTGCCATCCACCGCATATAGGCGCCGCCCTGCATGGTCAGCACTTCCTTATAATTATCCAGGGAACCGCCCTTTGGCCAGAACTTCGGAGGATAGCTGATAATGGCATTGGTTTCCAGCAGCGAAGACACGATAAGCTGCCAGAAAGGGAACAAAATAATCAACGCCAGCAGCAAAAGCGCCAATGTCTTTAAGAATGAAAACATACCCTTTTTTACCACATATTTATTCATGCCTTCCCCTCCTTTTGCCCGTCTCCTTTTCGCGCAGGAGAAGATTTTCCAGACCATAGATAACCAGAATCACAAGCAAAAACACCAAAGAAGCCGCCGCGCCGAAGCCCACCCGGTAATACTTGAAGCTGTACTGGTAGATTTCATAAATCACCGTCTGGGTAGCGCCTAAAGGCCCGCCGTTTGTCAGCATGTAAACAGACTCAAAAATCTGGAACTGCCAGATGGTATTCATGGTCACGCATAAAATAATGGCGTTCCTGATAAGGGGAAGCACTACGAAAACCGCCTCCTGCATCACATTTGCCCCGTCAATCCTTGCAGATTCCAGACAATCCGCCGGAAGGGAACGCATGGCCGACATATACACGAAAATGAAAAAAGTCCCGCCCTTCCACAGCTCCAAAATCATAACCGCCATCTTGGCGCTGAACTTGCCGTTCAGCCAGTTTATGGGCTGCATGCCGAAAAACTGAATCAGCAGATTTAAGGGCCCGTTATTGGATATAATATAGGAAATCAGCACGCTGGCGACCACCATGGAAATCAGCATGGGCAGAAAGAAAATAATCTCGCACGCATGACTGAATCTGGTCTTTTTCCTGATGAGAAGCGCAAAAAATATGCCAAGGAACTGGCTCACCGGCACCTCTATCAGCATGTAAATAAAGGTATTTTTAAACGCGCCCTGAAAATCCGGCGTTATCAGTACGTCTTTAAAGTTTTTCATCCCCGCCCAGTCAAACTTCGCCTGAAGGAAATTCCCGTCATGTACGCTCAGATAAAAAACATATCCGATGGGAATCAGCGTGAAAACGATGAAGAATACGGCGAAGGGCAGTAAAAAGCTGTAGGATATCGCATAATCCCTGATTTTTCTTTTATCCATAAATTCACCTTTCTTTTAGAAAAGAGGTTTTTGCGGAAGGAAACCCTCTTTCAATAGCAGTTGACGCTGCCGTTTTACGATTCTATTCGCCGCTGATTGCCTTCATGGCATCATACATGCCAGAAATTGCGTCCGCCGGTGATTTCTCGCCTCTTGCCACGTTCTCATACAGGATTTTCAGGTTCTGCATCATCGCATTTGCATAATCGGATGCGGGGCTTACCTGCAAAGAGGCGATTCCTTCCGCCGCAACAGCCATAATCTCATCGCCCTCGTACATCAAATCATTGGTCGCAAGCTGAGGAGAAAAGAATCCTACTTCCGACAGATAAGTCTTTTCGATTTCAGGTCGGGTAATAAACTCCACAAACTTCCATGCGGCGTCGGGGTGCTGGGTCTGGCTGGAAATAGCAAGCATTCCGATATTTGCAAAATTCCATTTTGCATGGGCTTCGTCGGCTGCCGGGCCTGCCGGTATCGCAAAGGCGCCCAGATTAATGTCGGAAGCCTCCTTGATAATGTTTGTATAATGAATCTGCTGAGGGAACATTGCCACCTGTCCGTTATAGAAATAAGCGCGCTCCTCGTCTCTGCTCGAATATTTTTCAAGAGGAAGCACCACCTTATCCTGATTGTACAGCTTGTCAAAGAATGTAAGCCCCTCAATCCCCTGTTCGTTGTTAAATCCGATATTGGTCAGATTTTCGTTCCACTGGTCTGCCCCGGCCTGAATAATATAGGTAAGGGGCTGCCAGTAGTCGTCCATCTCAAACATCATGCCCCACTGGTCGGTCTGACCGTCGCCGTCTTTGTCAAGAGTCAGCTTCTTCGCCACTTCCTCCATCTCCTCCCAGGTAGTGGGAACCTCAGTGATTCCCGCCTCCGCAAACATATCCTTGTTATAGAACATTACAGAGTTAAGCGCCACGAAAGGAATTCCCATAAGCTGTCCGTCGTAGGAGCAATACTCCAGGGCGGACGCCGGATAACCGGCGCGCTTTGCCTCGTCGGCGTAATCCTCTAAAGACAATATGTAGCCGTTCTTGGCATAAAGAGGGAACTGCTCTGTCTGGAAGCTGATGTCGGGTCCCGTTCCCGCCGCAAAGGCCGCCGTTTCCTTCTCCACAACCGAATCCCATGCAACATTCAAAAATTCTACCTGAATATTGGGGTTTTCTTTGTTAAACTCGGCAATCATGGACGCCCAAATCTCATCCTCTCTGTCTGAATGAGGCGACTTCCAGAATGTCAGCTTTACCGCCTCCCCTGAATCTTCGGATTCGCTGCCGGCTGATGCCTCGTCGCCGCCCGAAGCTGCATCCTTTCCTGTTTCTGCCCCCGCCGACTCATTCCCGGGAGTTTCCCCCTTACCGTTTCCGCCGCCGCAGCCGGCAAGTAGTCCCATAACCATACCTGCGCACAAAAGCATTGCTAGTTTCTTTTTCATTTTTTACCTCCTGTAACTTTTGTGGTTTTTATGCAACAAGTACAGTATAGATTTTTTTCTCCGTATTTGAACGTAAAATTTTGACTCATTCACTCACAATTTTGACCTTCTTTTTGTAATCATTGACAGACATACCCGTATATTTGCGAAAACATCTCCCAAAATAGTCAGGATTCGGGATTCCCACCTTCTCCGCCACCTCGTACGCCTTAAAGTCGCCGGATTTCAGATAGTCGCAGGCCTTATCAAGCCGTATTTTATTAAGGCACTCCACCAGCGTCATTCCGTGCTTTTTGCGGAACGCCCTGCTTAAATAGCTGGGATTTAAAAAGAATTTTTCCGCAACCAGAGACAGGGAAAGCTCGCTTTCCGAGTAATGCTCCTCCAGATAATTCCTGACCTGCTCCATGACGTCCACAGCGCCTTCCTCTGTCTTTTGATACTCCTCAAACACCGCTCCGGGATGCAGCGCCGCTTCGTCTGAATACTCCACGTTTCCTGCCTTTTCATGGGCTTTAAAATGAAACCCGCCGCTCCGGCCCTGATTGCCTGCTGAGCGTACTTAAATTCATCATAGGCGGTAATAATAATTACCTTCACCGACGGGTATTTCTTCATAATTTCTTCCGCCAGCTCAATTCCGTCCATGACAGGCATCCTGATATCAGTCACCACCAAATCGGGAAGCTCTTTTTCCATACAAAATAAGGCCTCCCGTCCGTTGGACGCTTCCCCCATGATTTTCATATGAAATTCTTCCCAGTTTACAATGATTTTAAGCAGATTCCTGGCTCCGGCCTCATCCTCCACAATCAGCACCTTAATCATCCGACTCATCCCCCTCATAATAAACAGGCACTCGCAGCGTAATCACCGTTCCTCTTCCCTCTGTGCTTTGGATATCATAGCCGATATCCTGCTCATAGAAAATCTTAATCCGTTCGATAGTTCCCCGGAGGCCAAAGCTCTTTTCATTGCTGTCCAGATTTTCCCTCTGCAGCTCCGCCATCTTTTCGCTGCTCATCCCGACTCCGTCATCCGCAACCGAAAAGCAAAGATACCCGTCCTCCTCCTTTCCCTCCACGCACACCATACCTCTGGTGGTTTTGGGACGGATTCCGTGGTTTACCGCATTTTCCACAAGAGGCTGCAGAATCATTTTCAGAATATAATCGTCGCAGATATTTTCATCCACGTCCAGAACATAATGCAGCTCGTCCCCGTATCTGATTTTCAAAAGCTCCAGATAATCTCTCACCATCTCGATTTCCTCCCTGACGGTGATGAGCTCCTTTCCCTTACTGAGCAGTATACGGTAATAGCTTCCAAAGGCTTCCAGGGCGTCGTAAACCTCCTGGCTTCTTCCGCTTAAGGCAAGATATCCCATGGCATCTATGGTATTGTAGAGGAAATGCGGCTTCATCTGCTCCTGCAAGGCGTTCAGCTCTGTTTTCCGCTTTATTTTTTCCTCCTCATATACCTGCTCGATTAACGTGTCAATCTCGTCCACCATCTGATTGTAGGTATCCTTTAGAATCCCCATTTCTGCGGAAAATTCCGCGCCTCTGCTGTCGGTGCAAATCTTTTCAAATTTTTTCCCTTCCATACGGTTCATGGAATCCGCCATATCCTCTAAGGGATTGGCAACATACCTCCTGGTAAAAAAGAAAGCCGCAAAACAGAAAACCGCCAGAGAAATCATGACAGTGGCAACCAGAAAACCGCCCGCCGCAGACTTATCCAGCGAGTTTTCGGTCACCGTTCCGGCAAGAATCACCCAGTCAATTCCATCTGCTTCAAGGCTTGCCGGAAATACTTTTCTGTCCCCGTATAAAAAGCTCTCCCTTCCCGACGCCAAAGCCGCCTGAAACTCCGGCAATGTAATCTCTGAGCGGGACGCCACAATTTTCCCGGTCTGGTCAAGAATATACAGACAGGGCACGCTTTGTGCATCCACGCTTTCATAACAGCCTACAAAGGCTTCCAAATCAATATTTATCATTAAAATACCGACAGGCTGATAATCAAAGGGATTGTTGACCACCCGAATCAGGGAAACACAGGTCTGGGCGCTGCTCTGCGTGAGAACTCTGTCCGCATTTAATTTCAGGCAGTAGGAGCCTCCCAGCGCCATCACTTCCTCATACCAGTTTGTCCCGCTCACATTTTCCGTCCGCAGGCTCCTGACATGATTTCTGTCAATACTGCACGCATGGTCGTACATATCCCACATATAAATCCCGTTAATATGGGTTTCCGAATCTACCAGAGAAATAAACTGATACAGGCTTTCCTTCTGCCTCTCCCCGTCCCCTGCCTCGAGCGCGCCCGTAACCTCGCTGCTGGAAAGAATGATTCTGGAATAGTATGCCGCATTGTCAATGATTGTCGTCACGTTCCTGCCCACGGTATTCAGCGTCTGCGCCGACAGGGCTTTCGCATAGTTTCTTGATTCCCTGCTCCTGATTCCGGCAAACAGAAAGAAAATCATCATCCACGAGACAAACAGAATTAACATATAAATAATTGCCAGCTTTACAGATATCCGCATTGTGCGCAGCAAAGTATTTCACCTCTTTCCATCTACAGCTTCAATATGTTAGAATAATACCATATCCGTCTGAATAAAGACCACAAAAATTTAACGGCATACGCCACAGGGTGCACAAATCGGTTTATGGATGACGTGCCAGAAAGGCCTTTGCCGAACCGGAATGGAGGAAAATTTATGAGTATGATAGGATACTATCTTCGTGCAGGCGAAGATACCGTGAACAAAATCCGCGAGGGAGACACGGGCATTTTATTCGGGGAAGAAAATGACAGAAACCTTGCATGCATTGACAAGGCGTGGCACGCAATCCATTACGTTGTAACCGGATGCGTATGGGATATTCCCGACGACAATATTTTAGGGCATCTTGTTTTAGGCGGCGAGCCGATAAACGACGAGGACATGGGCTACGGTCCCGCCAGACTCATCCCGGCCGAAACCGTAAAACTTTTGCATGAAGCCTTAAAGCCCTGGGACGAAGGATTTTTCCGGGGAAATTTTCATATGCAGGATATGATTGACAACGAGATTTATCCTGTGATGTCCGATGAAAATGAAGCGGACTTTTTTGAATATGTGTGGGCGAATTTCGATGAATTGAAGAAGTTTTTTGAAGAAGCGGCCAATGCGGGGGAGAACGTGATTGCATTTCTGGCGTAAGGGCCGGATTGTGTCAGGAGAAAAGGGAACAGAATATATGATAGAAAACAGAAATGTAAATATCATAACCGATGTCGATGGTAAAAAGCTGGTTTTGATTCACGATATTCGTTTCAAAGGGAAACGACAGATTGACTGGAATGATGTAGAACAGTACCTCAAAGGATATGTCGGAGATTCCTACGAGATTGTGGAAAATTCAGAACGTATTTTCATTGGAAATGAACTGCCCGAAGAGTACACGGAATCAGAGAGCCGGAAAAGCCTGATGGGTGCAAACGCAAAAGCTAAGGCAAATGCCGCTACCGCAATACCGGAGTTGATACAGATTGCCTCAAATCCGACTTATGAGGAAAACCGAAAAGAAAAACACGGCAAGAATGCCATACATGGATGGTACAGATATGATGTGCGATTTGCAATGCCTGTCTATGAGGAAAATGTACTCCTCAGGTACAATATTTTCCATGCCCGGCTACTAATCAACCACGCCGAAAATAACAGGAAATATCTGTACGACATTCTGGCAATAAAAAAAGAAACGAGCAAGCCGCAACAAGATGTACGGTGAAAACCCATTTCTTATTTTTAATAATAAACCTTTTCTTCTGCTTTGTCAATCCCTGATTTGATTTTCGAATTTTTCGCCGGTTTCCCGGCTTTCACTGAAAGGCAGACTGCCGCGTCAGAACGGTAGTCTGCCCAAACAACATATCACACTATCAGATTCCCCGCAATATGTACCAAAAGCGCGCAGACCCACGCAATCCCGCACTGCAGAGCCACGATTCCCAGCGCCCATTTGCCGCCCAGCTCTCTTTTGACCGACGCAATGGCCGCCACGCAGGGCGTATAGAGCAGGCAGAATATCAGAAGCGAGGCTGCCGCCACCGGCGAAAGCACCTGCGTAACTCCCGCCTCTCCAAACAGAACCGTCAGCGTGGAGACCACGCTTTCCTTTGCCATAAAGCCTGAGATAAGGGCGGTGGATATCCGCCAGTCGCCAAAGCCTAAAGGCGCAAAAACCGGCGCGATGAAACCGGCCGCAAGGGCAAGGATACTGTCCTTTGAATCCGTCACCATATTAAGGCGCAAGTCAAAGGTCTGTAAAAACCAGATAACAATGGTTGCCATAAGGATAACGGTGAACGCTCTCTGCAGAAAATCCTTTGCCTTATCCCACAAAAGCAGCGCCACATTCTTTGCCCCCGGCATACGGTAGTTTGGCAGTTCCATCACGAAGGGCACCGCCTCCCCCTTAAAGACCGTCTTTTTTGAAATCAGGGCCGTGACAATTCCCACCGCAATCCCTGTGAAATACAGCAGAACCATGATAAGGCCGCTGTATTTCGGGAAAAATGTTGCTGTAAAAAATCCGTAAATCGGCAGCTTTGCCGTACAGCTCATGAAAGGCACCAGCAGAATCGTCAGCTTTCTGTCCCTCTCCGATGGAAGGGTCCGGCTCGACATCACCCCGGGCACCGAACAGCCGAAGCCAACCAGCATGGGCACAATGCTCCGCCCTGAAAGCCCGATTTTCCGAAGCAGCTTATCCATTACAAAGGCCACCCGCGCCATATAGCCGGTGTCCTCCAACAGCGATAAGAAGAAAAAGAGGGTCACGATAATGGGCAGAAAACTGAGAACGCTCCCCACGCCGCTCATAATGCCGTCTGCCACAAGGGACTGCAGGGCCCCGTTGACGTTTGCATTTTCCATCCACGCCGCAATGGTTCCGGTAAGCGCCTCGATTCCCGCCTCCAGTATTCCCTGAAGCCATGCGCCAATCACATTGAAGGTCAGCCAGAAAATCACCGCTATAATTCCGATAAAAGCCGGGATTGCCGTGTATTTTCCGGTAAGTACACTGTCAATGGCCTTGCTTCTTAAGCTTTCCCTGCTCTCTTTGGGCTTCACCACGCATTGTTCAACCAGATTTTTGATAAAGGAAAACCGCATATCGGCAATGGCCGCCGCCCGGTCCAGTCCTCTCTCCTGCTCCATCTGACAGATAATCTGCTCTAACATCTGCTTTTCCGGCTCTGTAAGCGCAAGGGCCTTAAGAACCCGCTCGTCTCCCTCCGTCAGTTTTGTGGCGGCAAACCTTACGGGAATATCCGCATCCCTTGCATGCTTTTCAATCAGATGCATCACCGCATGGAGACATCTGTGTACCGCGCCTCCGTTATCCTCAGAGCCGCAGAAGTCGTTTCTTCCGGGCGTCTCCTGAAACCTTGCAACATGTATGGCGTGGTTAATCAGCTCGTCAATTCCCTCGTTTTTTGCCGCCGAAATGGGCACCACCGGAATCCCGAGGGCCTCCTCCATGGCATTGATATAGACGGAGCCGCCGTTTCCCCGAACCTCGTCCATCATATTAAGGGCCAGCACCATGGGGATATCCAGCTCCATCAGCTGCATGGTCAGGTAAAGGTTTCTCTCGATATTTGTGGCGTCTACGATATTGATAATTCCCTTGGGCTTTTCCCCCAGTATAAACTGTCTGGAAACGATTTCCTCACTGGAATAAGGGGACAGGGAATAAATGCCGGGCAAATCCGTGACCAGCGTGTCCGCCTTCCCTTTAATCTGGCCGCTTTTTCTGTCCACTGTCACTCCGGGGAAATTTCCCACATGCTGATTGGAGCCTGTAAGCTGGTTAAACAGCGTGGTCTTGCCGCAGTTCTGATTTCCTGCAAGGGCAAAGGAAAGCACCTGCCCGTCGTTTACCGGAACCGCGCCCGATTCCCTTCCGTTCTTTTTATGCTCTCCAAGCTCGCCGTATCCGGGATGGGCCTTATATCCGGGGTGCTCCTTTTTGCTGCTGTTTCCGCTTTTGCCGTTATTCTTCTCTGCGTCTGCCTGTAGCTGCCGGGATGCTTTTACTCTGTGTATCTGAATCTTTGCGGCGTCCGCCAGACGTAAGGTCAGCTCATATCCATGGATACGAAGCTCCATGGGGTCTCCCATCGGCGCCAGCTTAATCAGCGTCACCTCCGCTCCGGGTATGACTCCCATATCCAGGAAGTGCTGCCGCAGCTCCCCTTCTCCTCCTACCACGTCGATAACCGCCGATTCTCCTGTCTTTAGTTCCTCTAATGTCATGCCTCTCACCCTTCTGTCCAAAATACTGTTCCGTACGCTTTAAGCCGTTTCCTGTCTGCTGTTTTTACAGGATATCGGTTCAAAGAGGCAGGTTATCCCTTGAGTCCTCTGGACTGTCTGTCCATATCCTCCACCACGATATCATAAATTTCCCCTAAGGAAGCGCAGTATTCCAGCACCTGCCAGGGCTCATTGGTGTGAAAATGAATCTTAATCAGCTCCTCATCTCCCACCGCCAGCAGGCAGTCTCCCTTAAAATGCTCCGTAAAATATTCGGAAATGGCATCCTCGTCCAAATCCTCTCCTTCAATTAAAAGCTGTGTGTCATACTTAAATTCCAACATGTATCCGGTCTCCTTTCATTTTTTTGAAGCAACGAGCCAGGCGGCATTTGCCGACTGCCGCCCCGGCGAGAGGCAATACCCCGCAGCTCTGCTGTGCTGCAAGTTTGATGTCCGTCAGCATAAATCCTGAAAATTCTCCTCCATGTATCTTCTGGTCTTTTCCAGCGCTTCCACCGTCTTTGTCTCGAGCACCACTCTTGCCCCGGCCTCTTTCGCCATCAGAAGCCTCTGCCGCAAATCGATTTCTCCGTCCCCGAAAGCCAGATGGCATTTCGCTCCGGCAGCGTCGTGGGCGTGCATATGAATCAGTCTGCCCCTGTTTTTTTCATAAAAGGGAATATCCACATTCTTCGCCGCATGGCTGTGCCCGATATCCAGCGTCAGCCCGAAGCAGGGACTTTTAAGAAGCTCCTCGATTATCTCCTGCTCGTAGGGCGCAAAGCCGTCCGTATTTTCCACCGCGATTTTAATATCGGCGTCCCCGATTGCGCACTCGCATTCCTTGCGGAATTTTTGCATATTTTCATGGTAAATTTCGCTGTACTCCTCAAACAGGTAACGCTTTTTATCCGGCAGCGTGATGAAAATCCCCTTAGCCAGATGCATGTTAATCAAAGGAGCACCGATTTTCTTAGCCAGCTCAATGCTCTCCAACGCCGTGTCCAGATACGCCCTCCGTACCCTTTGGTTGAAATCGCTGAAATTGATATTTTCTTCCAGATGCAGCGTATAATAAATGTTTTCCCTCTCCCCTGCCTCGCGCAGCATCTCCGCCTGAAAGTTTTCCGGCTGGCACTGAGGGAAGTTCATGTTCCACTCAATGAACTGCAGGCCAAGGCGGCGGCAAAGGCTGATACATTCCTTTTGAGAACAGGTTTCTATTAAAAACGGCATTCCAAAATCCATAACCCACCTCCACGCCTAATCATACCACCTTTTTTTAAGATGTGCAAACAGCGGATATGCGGCTTCACCTGCCATTTTTTTGTTTCAGTAAAAAGGCGGGAGAACAATTTGGTGGCCAATTGCTTTCCCGCTCTTTTTTCGTAATATTTTACACAAATACAGAATCCCCTTTACCGTCTGTACATAAAATCCAGGTAAGCCTGCATGCTGTACTGATAGTAGGCCGCCGACTTTGGCTGGCGCAGCAGGTTCATGTCGCTGATTGCCTTCCTGAACATATTTATGAAATCCCTTCTGTCATACAGTCCCATATCGCCGGTTTCCATGGGAAGCGAGCTGAAGCCGTACTGCTTTTCCACACCCGCATAGGCTTCTAACGCCCTCATCTCCACGATTGTCGCCAGGTTCGGGTTGATTTTGTTAATATGAATGGTCTGCTCAAATTCCTTTCCGTTTTCGTCAACGCCCTTTGCAATCACAGTGGGGTCATCCTCTGTCGAGTTTTCCGCATATTTAAGGTAAAAGGATAAGCCCGTTCCGTTTCCGCCTGAGTAAAGCATGTCGTCTGTTTTCATATAAACAATATGCGTCCTCGTTTTTGCGGCCGCCGCGTTTTCCACATGCTCCGCAAAGCTTCCTCCCGCCGGATTCCTCTGTGTTCTCCCTGTCTTATAGCCTGCCACCGGATAGCCTGCCGTTCCGATACCGTTAATTCCCATTTCCCGCTCCTCCATTACCATCGGTTATTTTTATATAGCGGTTCCTGCCATCTGACAAACCCGCCTTTTCCTGTTTCATAAATTATTCATTTATTTATATATCGGCAGATAATTTTACTTTTTCAGGCGGACGTAATGAAAAGGCTGTTTTCCGGTAACGAACCGTCAACCTGCCATCAGTACCCGTACCGCTTTCTGTATTTGAAAAACATGAAAACGGACAATCCAAGCGCCATCAGCTCCGCCGCCGGCGTTGCCAGCCAGATTCCGTTCACGCCAAGGATTAAGGGAAGTACAATCATTGTAATGAGCATGAATACAAAAGACCTCGAAAATGCAAGGACAGCCGAGACCACTCCGTTTGACAGCGCGGTAAACATCCCGCTGGCAAAAATATTAAACCCGATAAAAAGAAGGGCAATGGTACAAATCCTGTTCCCTGTCACCGCCAGAGAATACACCGGATTATCCGGTCGGGCAAAGACGGAAACCAGAGGCTTCGTCAGCAGAAGGGAGACTGCCACCGTCACAAGGGAAATTGCCAAAATCACTTTCAGGCTGACCGCAACCAGTTTTTTCAGCTTCCCATGGCTTTGTTCCCCGTAATAATAGCTGACCATCGGAGCAACTCCATAGGAATACCCTGTATACAGGGAGCTTGCAAACATCAATACATACATGATGATTGTAACAGCCGCAACGCCGTCCTCTCCCACATAATGCAGCATTGTCCAGTTGAACATCATGGTAATAATTCCGGTGACAAGGGCGGTGGCCATCTCCGAGCATCCGTTTGTGGCTGCATTTACAAGAACCTTAAAACGGAACGCCGGTTTCTTAAAATGCAGAAGGCTCTTTTTCCGGCTGAAAACAAATAATCCCGCAACCGCCGTCACAGAGTAGCCAAGC
>OFFI01001278.1_pt1 | contig 13889 bp, 7 predicted proteins | sample 1521351 | NCBI WGS metagenome assembly OFFI01 (sample SAMEA3504119, study PRJEB24116) | mouse gut metagenome | biome: mouse gut; feature: mouse-associated habitat; material: faeces | place: Denmark | collected 2011
AATCTCCGCCGGGAACCTGCAGCCAGGTCAGTGCTTAGTTGCAGCCGCACCCGCATCCGCAGTTATTGTTGCCACAGCCGCATCCGCATCCATTGCCGCCAAAGAAGCTGCCGCCGCCGCAGAAGCAGGACAGGAGCAGGATCCAGATCAGGGCCTCGCATCCGCCGCCGTTGCCGCCGAACATTCCGCCGCCGCAACCGCAACCGCAGCTGTTGCCGCGGGAGCTGCCGCATCCGCAACCACACCCGTTGCCATTGCAAAGGAACAGTAACAGGATAATCCAAATCCAGCTGTTGCATCCACAGCCATCGTTCTGGGAGCTTGCGCACCCACAGGAATCATTGCAACCACAGTTAGTAGCAGTCAGATCACTCATTTTTTGTTTGCCTCCAAAGCTTTATTTATGCTTTATTGTATGCGTGGCTGCATGTCAATGTTTCCTGGGTGTGGTGTGAAAAATTGTGCTCCCGTTAGCCTTCTTCATTTCGTCGCAGAAGGCAGAGCTGGACAGGCCGGCTCGTTTTGCGGCTTCCTCCAGTTGGAGAAGGCCGTCTGTTACCAGGGAAATCAAGGTGTCCAGTGTACCCTGTCTTTTGCCTTTTCTTTCAGCGTGTTTTTTAATGTCCCTTAATGCTTTGCACATATCTGTTTCCTCCTCTCCGGTGTCCGGGTTAAATATGTATGTGAGACTGCCTGTAATATCCTTGATGCTTGTGCAAGTGTCAATGACGTCCACAGCGCTTTTGGAGATTCTGCTGAAAAATTCTCTGTTCCTGTAGATGTAATCTTCATATCTTTTTCTGGAACCGGTGCATTTCATGATCCCAAGCACATATTTCAAGTCAGAGTTCATTTTCGCCAGATCCTCATCTGGGATAAAACGCATCTGGATCAGGTGGACCTTGTAATCCCCTGCCAGCTGCTGTATCTTTTTGGGCAGTGTTCCCATGTCCGCCATCATGTCTGCCAGTGATAAAGGCTCTTTCCAGGGTTTTTTGCCCCAATATAGGATCAAAAAGCCTACAGAGTTACTGGATACTGTCCCCTGAATATTCCCTGCATATTGTGGTATGTGGTATTAAGCAGGGATTTCCGAACGGTAGAATGAGAGACTACAAACCTACAGACTAATGTCTGTGGATAGAATATCCTGCTTATTGAGTTTGTCGCTGTTTTTAACATAACATATTCTGGAGCTGTATGCAAGAAAAAAATAAACAAAATCAGGCCTGTTTTTAGCGTATTAGAGGGACATTTGGTATATTTTTTGCAGGAAATGTTACCAGATATGGAAAAGGGGTTGAAAATATTTTAATAACGAGTAAAATAGAAGGTGATGATGGAGAAATATTTGGTATGGCTGCCGCCGTTCAGTGAGGAAGTCCCGAAAAGACAGTTCCTTAGTTCTTTAGAATTTGTCTTGCCGGGCAGAGAGCGGATAAGAGCAGCATCAGGGAAGGTATATGGCACAGAAAGTTTATGTAGTGGAGGGCAGGCAGTTTCGCACTGAGAAGGATTATGCCTGCGCAAAGCGCGATAAAGAAAAGATAGATAAGTTGCGCGCCAGTACGGATTACAAGGATAAGAAAGCCCTGCAGAATCTGCGGGCGGAGCTGAAGGCCGGAAAGCATAAATTCCTCACACTTCTGGGACAGGACTTCCTGGAGGAGGTGGAGGAGCAGCTGAAATCCCCAGGCTCTTCGGGCAGAACCCGGGAGAGGAAACAGAAAGGGCAGGCTGCAAGGGAACCCGGCGCCGTCCGACGTGCATCTTCCGGACAGCAGGTTCAGTCAAAACAGAGGAGTCCGGCACAGACCAGGGAGGATAAGGCGCTGGATGCAATTGTGCAGGAGGAACTGAGAAAGCGGGAGAAGAGAAGAAAGCTCCTGATTGGGATATGTGCTGTGACGGCGGCATGCAGCCTGGGCTATGTAGGAGTTTATTCCTATTATAATTACCGGACGGAAGCCAGTTATCAGCAGCTTGGCCAGCTGAAAGAGATGCCTGTGATCGCGGCGGTGGCGGAGCCTTCCGGTCCTCTGTATACCCTGGATGAGAAGCCGGAGGCCAGGGAAGTCCTGGATGAATATAAAAATTTATTAATAAAGCACAAAAAGCTAATTGGATGGGTTAAAATTGACGATACAAATATAGATTTCCCTGTCATGCAGACGGATGACAATGAGTATTATCTGCACCACAATCTGAATCAGCAGTACGACAAGAATGGATCCATATTTATGGATAAGGATTGTGATGTGTTGAAACCTAGTACAAATTTCATCCTTTACGGGCATCACACAAAGACAGGCCAGATGTTCGGAAAGTTAGAGCTGTATCAGGAGGAGGATTACTATAAAGAGCATCAGTACATAAACTTTGACACCATCTATGAGAAAGGAACCTATCAGATTATGTATGTGTTCCGGTCCAGGGTGTACAAAGAGGATGAAATTGTTTTCAAGTATTATCAGTTTATTGACGCAAACGGGGAGCAGGAGTTCAACTCTAATATGCAGGAAATGGCGGCTATGTCTTTTTATGACACGGGAGTCACTGCGGAGTATGGGGATCAGCTTCTGACGCTTTCTACCTGTGACTACCAGGAGAAGGATGGACGTTTTGTGGTAGTAGCGAAGAAAATCGCAAAGGAGTAATGAAGAGATGGCAACTACGGTGAAGGAAAACAAGAAAAAGAAGAGGCGGCTGAAGCGATCAGTCCGCAAGACCCTGGGAACACTGCTGCTGATTTCGGCGTTGGTGGTGGCGGCGATACCGGTGGATGGCTTGAAGGCGCAGGGGACAAAACCAGATGACTGGGGAACGCTGAAGGAAAATATGCAGGGGGTTAATGGAGCAGATAATATACCTGTTATAACAAAAGATGATACAATATACTCGACTGGTGATAATAAGCTTTTATTTGCGCTGTCTCCTAAAAATAATAGTGCACAGGATTTGGTAGCTGTTATTTTGGGATATAACCAGCAGGAGCTTGAAGGAAGCCGTTTGGAGATTCCTAATGTAATGGAAGATGTCTACTTACAACTACGCAACAATGATGGAACTGGTCGAGGTTATGTGGCTGTAAGTAAAAAAGGGGATTATTTATATTATGATGTGCCTATTAAAGAAAATCAAACAACGACCGATCCTAATACAGGTGAAAGTGTAACGACAGAAATAGTAGTGGGATATCAGTATCATCCTTGCGATTATAGGGACCGTGATATTTGGGGGGGAAAATTGCCAAGTGAGTTTTATTATATTGAAGGAGGCGAAGATAGTCTAACTAAGGAATTAAAATATGAAAATGGAATTATAACATATAGATATGATGGTAATGGGAATTTGAACTTACATCCTAAGATTATTCGCACGATAGATAGTGCTAGCCAAAGAATGCAGAATATTGAAGTTTGGTATATTGGCAATCAATATTTGACATGGAATGCGGCAGAAAAAAAATGGAAAGTGGAGGGAACAGTAGATTATTCTACTCGTGATAGAGGCATTTTTGCAGGAAATACAAACCTAACTTATTTAGAAGTTGGGGATAATATGGTTGGTATTGGGGATTATGCTTTTTATCAATGTGGTACGCTAGATAGTATAAAACTCGGAAATGGTACAAATACCATTGGAGTAGGAGCTTTTGCAGAATGCCGCAATATAGTAAATATTGATATTGCTTGGAATGCGAATTTGTCTGTGATTGGAGATTATGCTTTTTACGGATGTATAGCATTAAACGGATTTAATGTTCCAGTTGGGGTGAAGGTATTAGGTGATTCCGTCTTTGAGGGATGCGATAACTTGATAAATATTAACTTTATGCCTAATGATAAGAATGCGGCATTGTCACTAATAGGCACCAATGTGTTTAAGAATTGCGCAAAATTAGAAAGTATTACTTTCCCGCCTACATTCAGCCAGGAAGTTCCGATTTCCACATTCCAGGGTTGTGCAAATTTAAAATTTATTGAGGCTGCCAACAGTACGGTAAACTTTACTGGTTCGCAGCAGGAATTCGATGATTTTAAGACCACTGTTCCTGAAACATTTTATTTTAAAGGATTAAAAACTTCAAACCTGCATACGACAGCAACTAACAATCAAATTGCCTATAGTTTCTTTGATGATGCGTCAGGCCAATATGTATATGAATTGACTGTTGTGGATGATGAAGGAAAGAAAGCTGTCTGCTGGGTGGATGAGAACGGAAGTCTGGTGTATTGTGGAATGGATCCGGGTATGACAACTGTGACCCTGCCGGAGGTTATTGGTCCATATCCAGTTAAGGCAATTGGTGCAAATACATTTAAGGACAATTGTTATCTGGAGCGGATTACTATTCCTGCATCTATGGAGTCAATTGCAAGCGGAGCATTTCAGGGATGTCATCGCTTGAGAGATGTGGTTTTTGCCAACCCTGAAAAGTTAGGCGTAATTGGGGCTGGGGCATTTAAGACACAGGTTGTGAGTGCCAGCCATACCACATGCCCTGCGGACAATAACGGAGTTTCTGCCGGTGATGGATCCATACCTTATGAACCTGTTAAGAATCCTGTTTTAAATTTTGTGGGACCTATTTCCATGGACTGTCAGGCATTTTTATACGCTATGTCTCCAAGTGAGAATATCAATGCAGGTGGTCAGGATGAGACCTATATCACTTATCAGAGCGGGTGGCCCACGAACCTGGTAGTACAGTATAACAAGGATACAGGTAAAAATACGCTGGTAGACTATCCGACCCTTAAAGATATGGATTCTGGTAACAAGTATACGTCAGCAAACTATGCGTATATCACTCCGGAATACGAGCAGGCAGCCAGAACTGCAGCCAATAAATATGTTACTGGTAGCGAGACCTTGACGGAAGATGAAAGCAACATTATTTCTGCCGCATTGAATATAGTGCTTCCAGAGGGAATTCAAGCCATTGGAAGAGTGTCAAAAGATGAGAACGGAAATGATCTTGTAGATGAAGCTGGAAATAAGATTGACTATGGTTTGTTCGAATATGGTGAAAGCAAAAGAGAATTTGGAACAGATCTCCTGACAGGTGGAACTCTTCTGCGAAAAACTATCGTGGCTGAAGGGATTCAGGATGTATCTGCTGATGCTTTCAAAGGTGCCAAATACCTGAAAGAGATTACGTTTAGCGACAAGACACAGACGATTGGAGATCATGCATTTGATGGTTGCGTCGTGCTGGAAAAGGTGAATTTACCGGCTACAGTGACCAAAATGGGCAAGAGTCCTTTCCGGGGATGTGATATCCTGGCGGATGTGAACTTTAATGGAAATCCGCAGTTTGTCTGTGAGGATGCCTTGATTTTTGAGACAGACGGGAACGGCAGCCATGTAAAGCTTGTGGAGTACCTCAGCGGAAGAAAGCCCCATATTGTGGAACCTTCTGATCTGGAAGGGGTCACGGAGATTTATGAAGAAGCCTTTATGGGCAGCAATATTGAGTCGGCGGATCTGAGTGGGTCCCGGATTTCCACAGTGCCTGCAAGTGCGTTCCAGGATACATCAGCGCTGTTTACCGTGACGCTGCCGGACAGCTGCCGGACTATTGCAAAAGATGCCTTTTCAGACAGTGCTATCAGAATGCTGCGCGTACCCAACAGTGTGAGCGTCATTCATGAGAAAGCATTTGATGATACCACCGGAGACGGACTGACAGATAAACCGGCATTAACCTTTGTCTGTGTGGAAGGCAGCGTGGCGGAGCTTTACGCCAAAGAAAACGGTATCAATGTGCGTTATATTCTTCCTGTTTACACAGTTACCTTCTATGATACGGAACTGAAGAAGGTGGCGGAACAGTATGTTGAGGAGGGAAGTCCTTTCACAGCACCGGAAGACTTGGAGAATCTGCCGCCGACGATAGGATATACCAGGCTTACCTGGACACCGCCTTCCGGGACAATTGTCACCGGAGATCTGAAGGTATATGCCAAGTACGAGAACCTGGATCCTTCGGAATATCAGAAGACAGTTGTGTTCTATGCTTTTGACAAGGAGACTGTGCTGAGCACCCAGTCCGTGACGCCGGGCGAGGATGCAGTGCCTCCCATTCCCCCTGAGGTGGAGGGATACGGCTTCATCGGATGGTGGCCCGAGGATCTGCATATCACGGATGAGACGGAAAATCCGTATAATCTTTATGCACAGTATGAGAAGATTGACTCTGCCGATACAAAGCATAGCGTGCGGTTTATTGACTATGATGATACCGTTCTTCTGACTCTACGGGTGGAAGACGGAAAGGATGCTGTAATTCCGCCGTCTCTGACTCAGTCCATGCAGAACAGGACCGGATTTAACTTCACAGGATGGAAACCTCTTCCTGTGAACGTGCTGGAGGATATGGATACCTACGCACAGTACAGCGAGATTCCCAGTCCCTCGCCGTCAACCAGCCCTGGACCCGGCCAGTCCGGTTCGCCCAGTCCTTCACCGGGCACCGGCTCCAGCAATACAGGTTCGGGCAACACCGGCTCAGGCAACCGGACGGCTACGCCTCACACTCTGACGGTGCGCAACGGAAGCGGCTCCGGAAGTTATGTTCCCGGTTCCCAGATTATCATTGTGGCCAATGATCCGCCGGCAGACCAGGAGTTCGGCGGATGGACCGTGAGTCCCGCCAATACAGCCATAACGGACACTACCATGTCCGCGGCGATTATCACCATGCCGGATCATGATGTGGCAGTAATTGCCAATTACAGGTCAAAGTCAAATGGAAATAATGGTGGAAGCACGGGAAGCGGAAGTGGAAGTGGAAGCGGCACAGGGGGCGGTTCCAGCTCCGGCGGCGGAAGCGGCAGCAACCGTCCTGGCTCAGGAACTGACGGTACCACAAACGGCGGTACTACGGTGGTTATAGACAAGAACGGACTTTCCAATACAGGTGTGGTTTCGGCCACGGTAAACGGATCTTCCGATAACTTTACCATTAAGATTACCGAGAGCAGCGCTGCGGCGGAGGCTGTGCTGAGGGCACTGCTTACCGAATACGGAAGCATTGACAACATTAAGTATTTCCCCATGGACATTTCCCTTTACGATGCCACGGGAGAGAAAAAGATTACGGATACCACAGGGCTGTCTATCACCATTACCCTGCCGCTGCCGGATTCTCTGATTCCTTACGCAGGGAATAATAAGGTGGCCGGCGTGGTGAATGACAAACTGGATAAGCTGGCGCCGAAGTTCACCACCATCAACGGTGTGTCCTGTATTACCTTTACGGCAGAGCATTTTTCACCTTATGTGATCTATGCGAACCTGAACAGCCTGTCAGAGGGAGGCGGAGCGGTTGACTCCACACCTAAGACCGGCGACGGCATTCACCCTAAGTGGTTCCTGTCTATCGGCCTGGCATGTCTATCCTTTGTCTTCTTTATGCAGAAGGATGGCGGAAAGAGCAGGAAGAAGCAGAAGGTCAAAGCGAGGGCATAAATGCACAGAGAGCAGAAAGCCGGAGCAAGGGCATAAATGCAGAGAGGCAGGAAGCCAGAGCAGGAGACAAAAAAGTTAGAGTAAAGGCAAAAATATGAAGAGGAAAAAGCGTAATTGGGGTGTCTTGATGATAGCCACGGCACTGATAATCATGCAGCTTCCTGTATCGGAGGCAGATGCGGCAACATCTGCTTCCGATTTTAAAATGGAGGGAAGTGCGCTTGTAAGGTATCGTGGAAACGAGAAAAATGTCTCTATTCCGGATACGGTTCAGGTGATCCGCGAGGGGGCCTTTGAGGAGAATGACAACGTCGAACTGGTGGTGGTTCCCAACTCCGTCAAGACCATTGAGTCCTATGCCTTCTGGGGATGCGACAGCCTGGACACAGTGGTTCTGGGCAATGGGCTGCGGGAGGTGGGAGATTATGCATTTGCAGGCTGTACAGGCCTGGAGCAGATGACCATTCCGTCCAATGTCAAATCCATCGGTATTCTGGCCTTCGGAGACTGCTATAATATGAAAAATATCAGCATTCCGGCGGAGACATCCAACATTCATGACACGGCTTTTGACGGCTGTTACCAGCTGACCATACACTGCGACCCGGGCAGCGCGGCAGATACCTTTGCGGCGGCATTCTATGAGCGTCAGAAAGAGATGCCGGAGAAGGAGGATGCCCCGGACAAGGGAGAACCTTCCATACCGGAGCCTTCCGGCACAGGGGAGCCCGCTGTCACGGAAGCGCCGCCCACCCAGGAACCTGTCCAGGAGACGGGTAATCTCCTGGGAAGCACCCATGTGGTGGGGAACAATGCGGTGGTTTTTGTGGACAATAAGCAGGAACGGGTATATGACGGAGACACATCCGCCGCTGTGAGAGAGAATCCTGGACTGACTGATCTTAGAGAGTTCGACTGGAACAGTGGTGTGCCCAAGTATACCATAGTTGACGGGACGTCGGTGGCCGACTGGGCTTACTATAAGAGAACGGACCTGGATTCCCTGGCCCTGCCGGAGGGAGTCCGCCAGATCGGGCAGTTCGCCTTTTCGAGGAGCGCTCTGAAGACGGTGGTACTGCCGGAGGGAGTGGAGGAGATTGCCTATGGGGCCTTCTACCACTGCGACGCTCTGGAGAGCGCGGTGATTCCTGCCACGGTCAGGAGCGTGGAACCAAAGGCATTTACCTATACTCCCTGGGTGGAGCGGTTCCTGAAGGGAGAGGCTGTGGAAGGCGCTTTGGGAGATTTTCTGATCAGCGGCGGCGTGCTGGTAGCTTACCGGGGAAATGCCCGTGAGCTGGTGATCCCGGAAGGGGTGCGTGTCATTGGGGCGGAAGTCTTCCAGGGGCATGAGGAGATTGAAAGCGTCTCCCTGCCTGAAAGCCTGCTGGTGGCAGGGGAGGGCGCCTTTGAGGGCTGTTCCCGGCTGAATCAGGTGAAATTTGGGCAGAATCTGCAGGAAATAAAAGACAGGGCGTTTTTCGGCACCGGCCTGCAGGGCAGTATTACGCTGCCGGCATCTCTGCAGAAACTGGGACTTTTCGCCTTTGGCAATATCGCGCTCGCCTATGAAGGGCAGGAGCCGGAACACACTCATGAGACTTCTGCCGCCAGGCTCTCCAATATGGCCTACAGAGGATATGAGAAAGATGCGACCCAGGTGGCAGGTGTCAAGGTGGAGGGACTGGAAGGTGCGGAGGCCTCCCTGGAGGGAGCGGACAGGAGCTATACTCTCACCATAGGGCAGCCGGAGGACGGCGCCGGAATGAAGGAGGCATGCCAGCGCACTTTTCAGGTGGAGCCGCCGGATGATATGGCAGTATACAGTCTGTCCCTGTCAGACGGGAGCGGGATTCCTTTGACAAAGCTTGGAAATCAGCCGCTGACCGTGGTGCTTCCTCTGCCTGAAGCTCTCAAAGGCCAGGAAGTGAAAGTTCTGGCTGTTGACAGGAACGGACAGTTGGATCTCCTTGAGGCAGAGCGTGTCCTGCTGGAGGGAGCGGAGGCAGTTCGGTTTGTGACCACTTCTCCTTCCGTGACCGGAGTTCTTGGGGTGGGACCGGCAGAGAGCCAGGAGGAACTTCTGGAGGTGAACGTGAAGATGGAAGCCCAGAGCGGGGCGCCTGTCAGGAGCCAGGGGTCCGCTGCCGACATGATGAAGTTGCTCTCCTGCGGCATTCTGCTGACGGCGGGAACGGTGCTGTGGGCAGGAAATGTCTCCAGGAACAGAAAAATTCGCAGATGAACAGGAATAAAATTCCGGCATACTATAGAAAGAAAGGTATGCCGGGATTTTTTATTATGCAGCGTGTGAGGGAAATGGTAGCGGGAAATGTCCGGGAGGGCCTGGACGGCAGGGGTGTCACTGTGGCGGTGCTCGACACGGGGGATTGTGTCACTTGGCTGTCATTTGCAAATCATGTTGACATAAATTTGCAGGAAGGGGTATAATGGGCTTGTAATTGTGTATTGACAGTATTCAGACAGTGAAGGCATAAGGGACAGTGAAGTGAAAGAGAAGCGGAAGGGGAGCAGAACGAATCAGGGAATTTCTCTGCTCCTTTCTATTATTATAGTGTTTTGTATCCTTGGGGCATTTGTATTTGCCGTGTCCCGGAAGATATCCAGGGAAATGTCGGAGTCGGCGGTTCAGAATCTCAATGAAAGCCTGGATCTGATAAAGAGTACCATTGAGGCGATCCTGAAAAAAGAGGCTGAGTTTCAGAAGCTGATGGCCCAGGAGGCCGCAGCGGCGAAGGATCCGCGTGAGTACGTCCTCTCCATTGAAGACAGTCAGACCATGGCCAGGATATCTCTGATATCCTCCGGGGAAAAGGAGGGCATTTCCCATAAGGGGGAAGTTTTCACGGAAGAAGGGCTGGATTTCTCCGCAGGAGGAACCGTGGACGGCCTGCCCATCTCCCAATCCTATCTGAACCATATGGGAACCTGGGCATATACTATAAAGTGTCCGGTGGAAAAGGAAGGCAGGGAGAGAGGGACGCTCTATGTGGAGTATGTCTACGACACCCTGGACCAGTCCCTGCCGGAGGGATTTTATAATGGCAGGGCCATGCTCTATGTTATGGACTCCAACAGTGAGCGGCTGGTGCTGAAACCCACAGGAATGGGAGAGCGGAGCGCAGGGCATCTGGATCTGAAAGACTTTTACCGGGCCAATAATATTCAGGAGCCCGGACTGCAGGAGGAAGTTGCCCAGTGCCTGGAACAGGGCCGGAAACTTATGTTTTACCATGACATCCGGGGCAAGAGCGCGTTGAACTATATGTGGCCTGTAAACGGCGGCACAGTGTACCTGATCGGCTATGTGCCGGTGGAAGCGATACAGCAGGAAGGCAGAACAGTAAACCACAATATTTATATCGTGGTCTTTGTGATGCTGGTGGCGTTTTTTCTGTGCTGTCTGATCTATTTCCTGAATCAGAGACAGCAGGAGAGGAGCCGCAGGGAGCGGGAGGCGGAAAGGGAGATCCACAATCAACATCTGGCGGAGGCGCTGCAGGCGGCTCAGGTGGCCAGCAGTTCCAAGACAACCTTTCTCTCAAATATGTCCCATGATATCCGGACTCCCATGAATGCGGTTCTGGGGTTTGCGGCGCTGCTTTCCAGGGAGGCGGAGAATCCGGACAAGGTGCGGGATTATACCAGGAAAATCATGGCCTCCGGTCAGCATCTTCTTGGTCTCATCAACGATATTCTGGATGTCTCCAAGATTGAGAGCGGGAAAATGGTGCTGTCCCTGGAGGAGTTTTCCCTCAGCGGCCTGGTCTCCTCCGTGGACGCCATGATCCGTCCTATGGCGGAGGGGAAGAGACAGAATTTTCATGTGGAAGTCACGGGCATCCGGCATGAGTACATGATGGGAGATGAGACAAGGCTCAGCCGGATTCTGATCAATCTGCTCTCCAATGGGGTGAAGTATACCCAGGAGGGCGGAGATATCTGGCTGCGGATCATTGGCTTGAAGCAGCGCTCCAGCCAGTTTGAGCGGCTCCGGATTGAGGTGGAGGACAATGGCTATGGAATGACGCCGGAGTATCTGAAAGTGATTTTTGACGCTTTCACCCGGGCGGAGAACAGTACCACCAACAAGGTTCAGGGCACGGGCCTGGGAATGGCCATCACGAAAAATATTGTGGAGCTCATGGGCGGGAGCATAGATGTCTTCAGCGAGGTGGGCAAAGGAAGCCTTTTCAGAGTGGAGCTGGAGTGCCGCATACCGGAGAGCCGGACAGACAGGCAGTTCTGGATGAAATGCGGTGTTTCCCGGATTCTGGCGGTGGCTCAGGACGCAGGTGTGCGAAGAGATATTGAAGTGCGCCTTATGGATGCGGGGGTTGTGGTGGACACGGCTTCCAGCGTGGAAGAGGCGGCGGCCCTGGTGCAGGAGAAGGGCCGGAAAGAGGAGAATTATCAGGTGCTTCTGATGGACTGGGAACTGCCGGGAATGAATGGGATCCAGGGGGCGGAACTGCTGCGGGAAAAGATGGGAGCCATGGTGCCGGTGCTGTTTTTAAAGGACGGCAATGGGGAGGCAGTGGAGGAGGCAGCCCGGATGGAACGGGCGGGAGTTCTCTCAAGGCCCTTCTTTGTGTCTGCTTTTCAGGAGAAGATCCTGGAGATGCAGGCGGGAGAAGGAGGGAAGACGGTGGCCCAGGCTGCGGAGAGCGGCAATCTGGAAGGGCTGCATTTTCTGGCGGCAGAGGACAATGAGATCAATGCGGAGATTCTGAGGGAGATTCTGGCCGTGGAGGGAGCGGACTGTGTGCTGGTGGAGAATGGTCAGATGGCTTTGGAGCGGTTCAGGGATGCCCGGGAAGGGGAATTTGACGCTATTCTCATGGATGTGCAGATGCCTGTGATGAACGGCTATGACGCCACAAGGGCCATTCGGGCCCTGGAGCGCAGGGATGCCGGTCAGATTCCTATTATCGCCATGACCGCAAATGCTTTTGCGGAGGATGAAAAGGAAGCTCTGGCGGCGGGCATGAATGTCCATCTGGCGAAACCCATCAATATTGAGCTGTTAAAAGAGGTTATTGTGCAGTATCTGAATAGAGGATAGGGATGTGAAAAGAGAGAGAAGAATCATCGGGACGGCTGCCGCATGCCTGGCCGGAGCCGTCCTGGCTGCCCTGACAGCCTGCGGGGCACAGGAGAATGGGGGGATGAACCTGATAGGTGCCGGGGAAGAGAATGCAAGGAGTGTCGTTCTGTTCAGTCCCATGGAGAAAACGGATCCCAATGCGGAAAATGCTGCCAGATCCGCCACGGACAAGACTGTTCTCATGGCGGAAAAACTGCTGGGAGTGGAGGTGAAGTATACCACCTATACGGCGGAGAATTACCAGGAGAGAACCTACGACCAGGTTGCCATTGACAGGATCCGCAGTGACATGGATGATATCTATCTGTTAAATCCGGATGTGATCCTGGCCATGGGGGAGGAAGGCCGGCTGGTGGACCTGTCAGGGCTTGAAAGCGCGGAGAATCTGAGGGAGGTGGTAAAGACAGCCAATGTAGTGGATGGAAAGCTGGTGGCCATTCCTCAGGAGGTGGTGGCATACGGCCTGTTCCTCAACAGGGATATGTTTGACCGGTACGGGATCAGGCTGCCTGAGACACCGGAGGATTTTCTGGAGTGCTGCAGGATATTTCAGGAAAATGGGATAGAGACCCCTGTGGGCGCAAACCGCTGGTGGCTGGAGACTTTTGTCTTTGCCCAGGCCTTTGCGGATCTGTACAACGGCGGAAACACCGAGGCGGAGATCGCAGCGCTGAACAGTGGGGAAGCCAGATACAGCGACTATATGCGGCCTGGCTTTGAATTCCTGAAAGAGCTGATGGACAAAGGCTATATCGATGCGGAAAAAGCGTTAGTCAGTGAAGCGATTGACGGAGAGGGAGAAGATTTTCTCTCCGGAAAGACGCCCATTGTCATGGCGTACTGGGGCGCGGCAAATGCGGAAACGGCTTACGGAAAGACGGATTTCGAAATGCAGGTCATCGGTTTTCCCAGTGACAGAGGACAGATGCCGGTGATGCCCATGACCGGTTTCGGGATCGGTGCGGAGGCGGAACACGCGGAGGATGCGCTGCAGATGATGGATATCATACTCTCCGATGAGGCGTTGCAGGTATATTCGGAGACAAACCGGGTGATCTCCCCGTCGAAAAATGTGTCTGTGGAGTGTGTTCCCGCGCTGAAACCGTTGAATGACAGGATCGAGGAGGGCGTCTATGTGCTGGGATCCAATGCGGGCATGAAAGTAGAACAGTGGGGCAACACCTGCCTGATCGTGCGGGAACTGTTAGGAGGAGCTACGGTGGATGAGTGTATGGCAGAGTTTGACAAATTGCAGGATGAGGTTTTGGAGTAGAATAAGAACAGA
>OFFI01001321.1_pt1 | contig 13544 bp, 8 predicted proteins | sample 1521351 | NCBI WGS metagenome assembly OFFI01 (sample SAMEA3504119, study PRJEB24116) | mouse gut metagenome | biome: mouse gut; feature: mouse-associated habitat; material: faeces | place: Denmark | collected 2011
TATTCCGACACAACGCCCGTTCCTGATTGTACCTAAGTTGCCTAAATCTATTGAGTAGCAGGCCGGCCGGTAGGTTTCAGACGACAGGTTTGATTGATATCGCGAAACCGCCGCCGGGGGCTGCTTTCAGTTTCAGTTTTGTTTTGGAGGTTACGGTTTTCCGTGTAATGGTGTAAGCCTGGGGGTTATCCATGTAGTGGGCATCGGGGGCGTCGGCATAGATTATCGCCTCGTATTTGCGCCCTTTGTCAAGGAAGTCGAGAGGCAGCTCGGTTACATGCCCGTGTTCGGACGCGGTGCATCCCACAAACCAGTTGTCTGTACCCTTTGCTTTGCGCGCGGCAACTATGTAACGTCCCGGTTCTGCTTCGAGGTATTTGCTGTCGTCCCAGTCAACTGCCACATCTTTTATGAACTGGAATGCGTCCATGAAACGTTCGTAGGATTCCGGCACGTCGGCAGCCATCTGCAAGGGGCTGTACATCGTAACATAAAGTGCCAGCTGTCGTGCCAGGGTGCTGTTGACGTGGCCTACGCTTGTGGGGTTGACCTTCTGCATGTTCATTTCGAAGATGCCGGGGGTGTAGTCCATCGGGCCCCCTTGGAGGCGGGTGAACGGTAGCACGGTGGTGTGGAACGGTTTGTTGCCTGAGAATGATTCATATTCCGTGCCACGGGCCGATTCGTTGCCTATGAGGTTGGGATATGTGCGGCAGAGTCCGGTGGGTCGCACAGCCTCGTGGGCGTTGACCATGATTTTATGTTTGGCAGCCTCTGTGACCGCATACAGGTAGTGGTTGTTGAGCCACTGTCCGTAGTGATGCTCGCCACGGGGAATCATATCGCCCACATATCCGCTTTTGACGGCGTTGTAGCCATACTTGTTCATAAGCTCGTAAGCCTGTTTCATGTGGCGTTCGTAGTTTCTCACCGAGCCTGATGTTTCGTGGTGCATCATGAGTTTCACACCCTTCGAGGCGGCATAGGCGTTAAGCCCTTCGAGGTCGAAATCGGGATACGGGGTCACGAAGTCGAACACGTAGTCCTTCGATTTGCCGAACCAGTCCTCCCAGCCTATGTTCCACCCTTCCACAAGCACCTGGTCGAAGCCATGTTCGGCGGCGAAGTCGATGTAGCGTTTCACGTTTTCGGTGTTGGCCGGATGGCGTCCGTGAGGCTTTGTCTTGGTGTAGTCGAGGGTTTCGAGTTTCACCGAGGGGAGGTCGTAGGTGTAGCTCCATTCCTTTCCGTGGCCTATCATCTCCCACCATACGCCCACATATTTCACAGGCTTTATCCATGATGTGTCATCGTAGGCACATGGTTCGTTGAGGTTGAGGATAAGGTTTGAGGCGAGCATGTCGCGGGCGTCGTCGCTTACCATGACGGTGCGCCATGGGGTTTTTGTTGGTGCCTGCATATAGGCTTTGTTCCCTTTTGCATCAGGTGTAAGCCATGATTCGAACACCATGTTTTTGTCGTCGAGATTCAGATGCATGCATGAATAGTCGACCAATGCGGCCTCGTGCAGGTTGATGTAAAGGCCGTTGTCGGTTTTCATCTGCAAGGAGGTCTGCACCCCGGTGGGTGAGAACTGTGTCTGTGAGGAATTGGGGGTTATGGCTCCGTCCATGAGCGAACGGATTTCCGACAGGCGCGATTCGGTGTAGTCGTATTCCTGGGTGTCGTAGTCGCCTGCAATCCACCATGCGGTGTGGTCACCGTCCATGGCGAATTGCGAATGCTCCTCTTTGACAACGAAATATACCAGGTTCTTTTGCTGTGGGAATTCGTAGCGGAATCCCATCCCGTCGTCGTAGACACGGAAACGCAGGTTCATCAGCCTGTCGGTTGCGGGCTGTTTCATCTCCACCAGGAGTTCGTTGTAATGGTTGCGGATGTCGCGGGTCTCGCCCCATACGGGTTGCCACGTCTCGTCGAACGGGAGTGTTTTGGTGCCGGTGATTTCAAACCCGTCAGTGAGGTCTGTGTCGTTGACAAGTTCAATGCCTAATTTCGAAGGCTTCACAACGTTTTTGTCGCCGAATGTCATGGAGTAGGTAGGAACTCCGCCCGGAACATCGACTGTGACTTTGATGTTGCCGTCGGGCGATGTCACTTCCACTGCTGCAGCGAGCATCGGGATTGCGGCCATTGCCGCAGCAAAAAACTTGTTTCTCATTGATATAGTGTTGTTTTATAGCGTAAAATGCGTGGAGCTTGCAGGCTCCACGCCGTAAGTAAGATTCCGTGGGAGGATTATTCGATGACAATCATCGACCAGTATTTGAGCGACGGGAGGATGAATGTCACTTTGCCGTCGGTCTGGCTGAAAGGCAGTTCCACAACCGCACCGCCGTGATAGTCGGGCGAGGCAGTCCAAATGCGGTTCACCTTTTTGCTGTAATTGATTGAGAGCGGCAACTCACGGGTCAGCCTAGGGGCGGTTCGCTTCCCCTGTAGGTCGCGCCAGCTCAGGTTGTCGATGTTGAGGAAATTCAGCAGGTGGATAACGTCGGCATCGCCGACTTTTTTCGCATAAGTGGTAATATTCCCCTTTTTAGGAGGCCATGCGGCTACGGTTATCTTTTTCGACGGGTCAGGGCATGACATGTCTGCCTGGAACTCGGTTTGGGTGGAGGTGCCGCGCAACAGGTTCTGGTAGGCCGTCATGAAGTCGTAGTAGCGTATCATGGCCGTGCGCAGTTCCTCGCTCATTTCCAATGGTGTTGCCGGGAAATATTCACGCGAGAGCATGTGGTCGCCCAATTCGAGGTGCGAACCGCCGAGAGCCATCATCACCGCGTCGGCCATCAATACGCCGGGGGTGTTGAATTCGCCTGTCGAACTTCCGGCCTTGTCGTAGTTCATATAGGCGGCAAAAACCGTGCGGAGCGAGTTGGAACTGTAGGAGTCGTTGGCCTTTATAATCTTGTGCAGGTCGGCAAATTCAGGCTCGTCGTTCCAAACCTCGTTATAGCAGAAATCAACTTTGCCCGAACCCGCAATCTGTGATGCACCGTAGCTGCTGACAGCATTCATCACGAGGCGTTTCGACGGGTGACGGGTTTTCATTGCGTCGATAAACGAGGCATAGCCTTTGGGGAGGTTGATGCGGTTGCCGTCATAATCATATAGGTCGGCACGGCCTCCGAGCTGGTCAATCTGGTAGCCGTCGAAATCGAAATTGGCATAAACATCGTCGTTACGGTCGCCGATATATTCCTGCCATTCCTTGTTTGCCGGGTCGAGCAGGAAGATATTGCTCTTCCATGAACCGGGGAGCGAATGGTAGTCCTTGTCGCCACGGCGGTCATTGCGGAAGGCGTACCATTGCTCTTTCACCCCGTCGGCAGCGGCGTCATCGAGTGCGCCGAAGCAGAGGTTATAGAACATGGACTTCATCCCCAAGGAGTGTTGCACGTCGATATATTTCTTCACAACGGCTGTGTAGACGTCGCGGTTGGCAATATCTTTATAGACCTCTAGAAGGTTGTCGCGCGTGCCGCCAAGGGGCCAGTGGTGTTTGTTGTGCCAGTCCTGGAACTGCACGCCGTTTATGTGGCAACGGTTCAGGAAGTCCATCTCCCGTTCTATAACGCCGTCGGCCAGTTTCGATTCGTCGAATGTGGCAACAAAGCCATAGCGTGGGAATCGTGTCCAGTCGCTTGATACGTCGACGGCTATTGTGCCGAGGATTGTCTCGCTGTGATTGTCGCCGGGTTGGTAGATTTCCACCATGTAACCGGTGAAATCGGCACCGGCAGGAGTCCATTCCCATTGTGTGACTGTGAGATTTTCCTCTTTTTCCACTTCGGCGCCGTGGCGGTAGCGCACCTTGGCACCTGCGTGAAGGCCGGATGCTGTGAACCGCACGGTTTCGCCGGGGCGGTAACATGCTTTGTCGGTTACGAGGTCGATGGAGAGGTTGGAGTTTATGTCGGTTACATCGGATACACCTCCCGACGGGCCTCCCCCTGGTGTGGGGGCAGGCTCGTTTCCGGGTGTGGTGTTACCGTCGCTGCAGGCAGCCGAGAGCAACGCCAGTCCTGCTATGAGAAGATTCATTTTATACATGTTTTTGCAATGTTCGATCATATATGCTTCAAAACCGGATGTGGCCAGTTCCTTGAGAGTGTCAGTTGCGGACTATGGTCACTTCCTCAAGAAGCTGGTTGAGGGTTACCGTGTAGTTTCCGGCCTCGACGATTCGCCATTTGTTGTCGATGCCTCCTATGGAAATATCCTTATACTGCTCCTGGCATCCGTTGTCACTCTTATTGATGAAAGTCACTTTCTGGGTGGTGCCGGTGGGTTCTTCGCCGTTCGATGCCGCCATGAACCATGCCCCGTTCCAGTCATCCTGTTTATCGGGTGAGAATTTCATCTCGCCTGTGTTCAGGTGGCCGCTCCAGGTGAAAATGTTTGCGTCGGCAGCATCCTGTGTCATCGGGGTCGCGTTGCCGAGATCCCATCCGTTGGGTGTCGCGTCACCGACCATGTACATTTCTGTGTAGGGGGTGAAGAGCGTCATCATCATGCGTTCTGCACCCGGACGTATGTCAAGGCAGATTTTGTAGGCAAGGTTGGTTTCGCCGGGGGTAAGCACCCATTTGTTGTCGGGGTCGAACCCTTTGACGAATTCCACTGCCTGGTCGGTGTAGGGGGCATCGGCATGTGCCGCCTTGTACATGTTTTCCCAAGAACCTTCGGCTGTTCCGAACTTGAATTCCCCTCCCTTGGAGAAGAATACCCCGATGCGGAACAGGAACGGGTCGAGCGGGTCCTGCGACATCTGTCGGAAACCCCAGTCGGTTTCGTTTCCGACGAAATATAGCTGGTCGTAGGGAGGTGTTACCCCTTCGGTCTGCGTATATGTGATGGTGAGGTCGAGCAGGTTGACGTCAACCTTGTAGCAGTGAGCCTCTTCAATGTTGAATTGCAGGTCAGGCTGGTCGTCGGATGTCCTATAAACGAGTTGCCCGTTGCCGTTATTGTTATAGGATGGGAGGAATTGTCCTAATGTGGTGATAAATTTGAAGTTGCCCGGTGAGAGGTTGCCTGTCCATGTAAACACACCGTTGTCGGAGCGGGTCATTTCGGAGGCATTGTCTGCTGCCCATCCGTTGGGGGTCGCATCTCCGATGAGGTAGAGGGTTGGCGTTACAGGTTCGTAGGGTGTTACGGTGAATTGGGTTACAGATGTCTGCACATCGTCGAAGCCGGTTACTGCGGCGGTGATGCGTGCTTCTATTGCAAGAGCTTCTCCGGGAAGTGTACCGAATTGCGAACGCACCAAAGTGTTGAGCTCTTCCACGGTAGGTTTCCAGGAATAAACCTGTTGCTCGGCTTCCTTTATGATATGCGGGTTGGCGAACCCCGTCCCGGCTTCGGCCAGTTCGAGGGTGTAGCTGATGCGGTTGCCGGTGCCGTGGTTTGTCCCGGTTGTCCATGACAGGGCTATGGCTTCGACTGCGTGGTTCTGCTCGCTGAGCACGGTTTCGGCCTTGTCGGCGGTGAGGGCAAGCTCCACCGACCCTTTGTCAAGTTCGGTGTAGTCATTGTCGCTGCATGAGGGGAGCGCTAGCGAGGCTGCCGCCATCAATGCTATGTGGATATATCTGAATTTCATGATTAGGTGTTTTAAAAGGGATTAATAGCCCGGGTTCTGGGTCATGAGGGGGTTGGCGTCGATTTCTGTCTGCGGGATGGGGAAGAGCAGGCGATCCTTGGTGGCGTTTGTTTTGCCGATGGAGTGGAGGAACCGCACAGCATAGTCGCCGTTGTCGATTCGTATCAGGTCGAACCAGCGATGCCCTTCGAAGGCGAGTTCCATGCGGCGTTCGTGGATGATGGCCTCGCGCATGTCGGTTTTGGTGATGTTGGAGGGGAGGGGCGACAGCCCGGCACGTTTACGCACTATGTTGACAGGGCCTCGGGCGTTGGATGTCTGACCAAGTTCGTTGAATGCCTCGGCCTGCATCAGCAGCACGCCAGCGTAGCGATAGACCACGAAGTTGGCGGGGCTGGTGTTTGTTTCGGGGGATATTTCTTTTGAAACTAGGAATTTGCGCACATTGTAGCCGGTGTTTGACCATTGCGGGCGATAGGGCTTTCCTTCCCAATCCGGGCATCCTTCATAGAACACCGATATGGGTTTGCGGAGGTCGCCCTCTTCATATGCGTCAATGAATTCCTGTGTTGGCAGGTTCCATCCCCACGAACCGGCTACGAGACCTGAGCCACGCGGCCCCATGAAGGTCGACAGCCATGATGCGTAGGGGGTGTTGCCCCAGAAATCAGATTCGGTGCTGCCTGAATACTGCACTTCGAAGATTGATTCGGCTCCGTTGCGCACAGGGCAGTTGAAGTTGTCGGCATAGGGGCATTGCGACAGGTCGTAGCCCAGTGATGTGATTTCGTCGCACAGGTCGATTACTTCGTTATAGAGCGAGGGGTTTGACGGGGCGAGGGTCAGGTAGATGTCGGCAAGCATGTACAAGGCTGCTTCCTGGCATGCGCGTCCTTTCTGCTCGTTGTCGTATTCATATTTCGGTGGTAGCAGGCTTATTGCGCCGGTGCAGTCCTCGATGATCTGGCGGTATGTCTCGTCGAGCGATGTGCGTGCTATGGCGCTTGATGTGTCGGGGTCGTAAGGCTCCAGGCGCAGGGGTACACCGCCATAGAGGCGTGCCAGCAGGTAGTAATAGTGGGCGCGGAGGAAAAGAGCCTCACCCATGGAGCGGTCGCGGATTTCATCGCTGACGTTGTTGGAATTTTCAAGTGCGTTGATGAGGTTGTTGCACTGGGCGATTCCAATCCAGGGGGAACGCCACATATAGAGAGCCATGGCATTGTCGCTGAGAGTGGTGAAGTTGGCGGCCTGGATGGTTTCTATACCGTCGTCACCACCGCCGGCGCCTACGTTGGAGTTCCCGGCCACTATGTCGAGGCTCCATATGCGCTGGTTGTAGAGGTTTGACGAACGGAGCGGGATGTAGCAGGCGTTGGCCATGGCCACTGCCACCTGGTCGGTAACGTCGGCCTGCGGGTCGACGCGGTCATATGGGGTTTTGTCGAGGAAATCCTCGCATGACGAGAAGGTCGCTGCCATCAATAACGCGGCCAGCGGGTATATGAGTTTTTTCATTGGGAATCCTGGATTAGAAGTTGAACGAAAGGCCGACATTGAAGGTGCGGGCAGGGGGGAAGCTCGAATAGTCGATACCGTCGATGCCCACTTCGGGGTCGAGACCCTTGTAGCCTGTGATTGTTGCCACGTTTTCGCATGAGAAAATCACGCGTGCCTGTTCGAAGCCGATGCGGTCGAGGAGGCGGGTCGGGAAGTTATAGGCCAATGTGAGGTTTTTAAGGCGGAGGTATGCGCCGTTTTCAACCCATCGGTCGCTGACGCGGTTGTTGCCGTTGGGGTCGGCCCATACGGCGCGGGGCATGTCGGACGATGTGCCGGGGCCGTTCCAGCGGTCGGCGGTTGTGGCATATTGGTTATATGCCGCCGACATGCTTTCCATGGCCGAGCGTGTGCGGTTGTAGATTTTGTTGCCTGCTATTCCCTGCAGGAATATTGAAAGCTCGAATCCCTTATAGGAGAATTTGTTGTTCATAGAGAAGAGCCATGTGGGGTTGGGGTTGCCGATTACGGTGCGGTCTTCGTCGTTGATAACCCCGTCGTTGTTAAGGTCGCGGAAGCGGATGTCGCCTGGTTCGGCGCCGGGCTGCACGGCATGTGCCTTGATTTCATCGGCGTTTTGGAAGATACCGTCGGTCACATAGCCGTAGAACACGTTCATCGGGAAGTCGGCGGCGAGCATTGTTGCATATGCGCCTCCGAACTGGTTGCGCCATAGCGGGGTGTCGCTGTTGAGATCTTTGATTTTGTTCTTGTTGTAGGTTATGGCCACGTTGGTTTCCCAGCCGAATTCGCCTGTGAGGTTCACTGAGTTGGCTGAAAGTTCCCAGCCGATGTTGCGCACTTTGCCTGCGTTGATATATGTGTCGAAAGTGTCCTCGAATCCGGTGGTTATGGGGAAGGCGGCTTTTACTAGCATTGCGTTGGTGTTCTTGATATATCCGTCGAGCGACACGTTAAGGCGTGAATTGAACAGCGACACGTCGAGACCGGCATTGAACTGCTCGATTTCCTCCCAGTGAATCGACGAGTTGGCGAGTACCTGGGAATAGAGTGCTGACTGCTCGGCATTGTCGAGTGATGTACCGAACGGGTAGAGCAGTGTGACGAGTGTCTGTATGTGGTCATAGTTTCCTACCGATGCCTGCGAGCCTGTTTTACCGTAGCCGAGACGCAGTTTGAGGTCGTTGACAGCTATATCCTGAGGGAAGAATTCCTCGGCCGAGATACGCCAGGCCGCCGATGCCGAGGGGAATGTGCCCCAGCGGTGTTTCCGACCGAAACGGCTTGAGCCGTCGCGGCGCACGGTGGCGGTGAGGAGGTATCTGTTGTCGTAGGAGTAGTTGGCACGTGCCATGTAGGAAAGGAGCGCCCATTCGTTTTGCGAACCTGCGAGGTCGTTGATTTTTTCACCGTTCTCGAGCTGGTGCACGTTGTCGAACAGGAAGCCGTTCATCTGCCCGTTCATCCAATAGGCGTGGTTCCACTGCGCCGACATACCTGCCATTACGTTGAGCGAGTGCTTATTGGCAAATGTATAGTCGAAGGTGAAGTAGTTATCCCACAGATAGGTGAAGTTCCGGTTCGATGATTGGTACTGGGTGCTTTCCTCAACCGGGGTGGGCTTCCAGTCATATTTGGGCGTGAAAGCCTCGTCGAAGAAGAATTTGCCGTCGAATCCGAATAGCGAGCGGAATTGCAGCCAGGGGGTGAATGTGACGTCGGCGGCTATGTTGGCCAGGAGGTTGTAGCCGTTTGTGGAGCTTTGGTTCATTTCGTTAACGCCGATAGGGTTACGCACGCTGCCATACCATTCGGAGTTACCCGAAGGCCCGCTCCATTGCCCGTCGTCGGTTTTGACGGGGAATGTGGGGAGTGCCTGCATGGCGTCCCACATGCTGTAGGAGCCGGAGTTCTTTATATCGGCACTGAAAAGAAGGTTGTTGGAGAGTTTGAGCCAGCTTTTGAGCTTCACATCGTTGTTGCTTTGAAAGGTGAAGCGGCGGTAGTTTACGTTGCGCACGATGCCGCTTTGGTCCAGGAAGCCTGCCGAGAAATAGTAGTGGGCCTTGTCGGTGCCGCCTGAATAACTCACATTGTAGTTCTGCATCACCCCGGTCTGGAGGAGTTCGTCAACCCAGTTGGTCGATTGTGTCAGGGTTGACGGGTCGGCCCAGTCGGGATTTGTGTTGTGGCCTGCCTGCGAGAGCATGTCGTTGCTAAGGGCGGCATATCCGGCCGCGTCGAGGAGCTTCATTGTCTTTGAAGCGTTTGAGAACGCGGCGTTGACCGAAACCGAGAGCTTCGCAGTGCCGCTCACGCCTTTGCGTGTGGTAATCATCACAACGCCATTGGCGCCGCGTGAGCCGTAGATGGCAGTAGCGGAGGCGTCTTTCAGCACGTCGAGCCGCTCGATATCCTGCGGGTTGAGGCTGTTAAGACCCAGGTCGGTCGGAACGCCGTCGATAACCACCAGGGGGTCGCAGTTGATAATCGAGCCTAGGCCGCGCACCTTGATGGTCACGTTGTCACCGGGTTTGTTACCGCCGACGATGTTCACACCTGCGATTTTTCCTTGGATAGCCTGTCCCACATTGTTGACCGGCACTTCCTTGATGTCTTTCGCCCCGAGTGAGGAAACTGCTCCTGTGAGGTCGCTTTTCTTAAGCGTACCGTAGCCGATTACCACCACTTCGTCGAGCACGGAAGCATTTTCCTCCAATGTGACATTGATGGTGTTGCGCCCGTCGACTGAAACGGATTGCGGTGTATAACCGATGTAGGAGAAGCGGATTTCGCCGAGTGGGTCGGCTTTGATTGTGTATTCGCCGTCGATATTGGTCGCGGTGCCGTTGCCGGAATTGCCCGCTATGACGCTGGCGCCGATAATCGGTTCGCCCGACGGGTCGGTCACTATGCCCGAAACATTGATTTGTTGTTGAGCCATGGCACGCGGGGTCATGGCAAACAGCATCAAAAGCAGGGTCAGACGGCATAAGATAGCCGGAGCTTTTGGTCGTTTCATGATGTAGATTTGTTATAGATTAAAGTTAGGAATTTCTCTTGGTCGGATTATCGGCTGCTCCCGTTTTTCATGGCATGGGATGTCGGCAGCCTTTTTCCACAATGCAAAAGTAAGTTATTAAATAATGCAAAAACCGGGCATGACTAAAAATATAGCCGCAATGCCCGGTTGATATGAATAAATATCATGATTGTTAGTAGGTTAGTGCTGTAGGACGCCGCCAAATAAGTAGTGGGAAATGAGCTGTCGCACACCATTGCAACAGCTGTTTGAAGTCGTTTTGCAATGAAGTTGTCTGTTCTTTCAGGATATGGGGAGCCCTATTTTCATTACTTCCTCCTCGAGTTTGTCGCGGTTGCCGACGGCTTTGTTACGTGCTTTTGTGCGGTAGTTGTAGATGGTGGTGACGGAGTAGCGCAGGAACTGTGCTATTTTCACACTGTCGCCGATGCCGAGCCTGATCAGGGCGAATATGCGTAGTTCGGTGGTAAGATGTCCGGGTTTCTTAGGCACTATTTCCTCTTCGGGGCGGAGCAGTGCGTTGAAATCGGCTACGAAAGTAGGGAAAAGGTTGAGGAATGTGTTGTCGAAATTATCATAGAATGCCTTCAGCTCCTCGTCGAGGAATGCGGTTGATTTCAATGTGTCGTTCAGCTGTCTGGTTTTACCTGCAATGATGAGTTTGCCCAGTTGTTTGCGATAGCTGTCGAGTTTTTCGATATATAGCGAGCATTGGTCCATATACCGTGCGATGTATTCCTCCTTGATACGTGAATTTTCGGCAATTGACTGGTTGGCTGCCTGGAGGGCGGCATTCGAGGCTTTGAGCTCGTTGTTGAGTTGCTGCAACATTTCGTTGGCATGTTCCACATCCTTCTTGGCGGCTGCCGTGCGTTTCATCTGTTTCAGCACGTAGAACACCGCCCCGAGCAGGATTGCCGACAGGATGCTTATAATTATCAGTGACCAGCGCAGATTGCGTTTTTGGCGTTGGATTACGTCTAGATACATATCGTTGACCAGCGGGAATATGTTGTTTAGCTCGACCACCCTCATGCGGGCGTTGCATTTGGCCGCATCTTCCATCGATATGCGTAACAGGTTGTAGGCATCCTCTACCTCACCTTCGCGGTAAAGGAGGACGGCGAGATTTCGTAACGAGATGTACTCACGCACGGCCGACTGCATGTCGGCTATTGCTGCACGGATCAGGTATTCTTTCTGTCTGCGGGTGTCGCCTGCCAGTTCGTAGGTTTCTGAAAGGGTGAAATCACAGATTGCTTTTTCGTGTGTGGTGGTTTCATTGTCGTGAAGGAAGCGGTTTACCACTTCTGCGGCGTTTTCATATTCCCCGCGTGCGTTGTGCAGTGTGGCAGCGGCCATTACGTAACCGACCGAGCCGGGAGGGTTTACGGCAGTCAGTGAGTCGAGATACTGTGTGGTAAGGGCGGAATATTTCTCCCGGTCGTCATCGCGCACGGCATAGTCTGCCATCATTCCGTAAAGTGTGCGGAGTATGTGATAGCGGAACGGGTGCATGTAACCGGGTATGTCGGCGGCATGGATTGTATCCATGATTTCCATCGCCTCTTTGTACATGCCGGTTGTGGCCAGCACGTTGGCAGTGTTCATCATGGCGTTGCGAATCATCACGGGGTTGCCGTTTTTCCTTGCAAGCAGTTCGCGACGCCTGCATATCGCCAATGCCGAATCGGTGTTGTAGGAGTTGTATTCGTTTATCAGGGCGTCAAGGGCGTCGGAGCGCCGGTTGTCGTTTTCGGCGGCAGAAATTTCCTTGCGTAATTCCACGATGCGGCTTTCTTTCTGTTGGATGAATGCCTCGCGGTTGTCGATAGCTTCTTGCAATTTTTCCATCAGGGAGTCAACCTTGTGTTCGTGGCGGTTGGCGGCCTGTAGGGTCGTTGCAAAAAATAGGAATATGGTGATTGGCAATATGTAGTGATGTTTACCCATTACGATCGGTATGCGGTTTTTGCAAAGTTACACAAATTCGGCAAAGCGGCAAAAGCCGTTGTCTCATGGCTGGTTCATGTTTTCAATTAGTCCTTTCCTTCGCGGATGAGCCGCATATCCTGGCAGATGACGGGTGAGAATAGGGGAGGGATATAAAACGAAAAGTGTGTTTCTTCACAGAAACACACCTCCCTCATAACCAAAATTCAAGTATATATGTCTTTTTTCGTCAAATTAACGTGTCGTTTTTTTGAATGTGACTCATTCCTTAAAATCCGATTGTCGGAGCCTTAAAAGGTTGGTGACATATGTGTCGCAACCATCGGCATGCAATGAAGGAACCACACCACAAAATTAGCTATTTTTCCACGCCCGTGCAGAATTGGATAGTTAAATAATGTTATTTGTGTATCTAATGGTTCTTATATCGGTACTCTGCTATGTCAATTGAAAGCGGCAAGTCATTTTGACTTACTTATCGTTTGGCGTGGGAAAAGCATCAATATGATTCTTCCGGGGTGGGGAAGGTGAGGTTTTTCACATCCGAGATGTATTGTTTCAATGCCCCGTCGATTGTTTCGGCAAGATTGGCATACAGGCGCAGGAATTTTGGACGGAACCCGTTGTTCATACCGAGCATATCCTGCAGCACCAGCACCTGCCCGTCTGTCCCGGAACCGGCACCGATTCCGATTGTGGGGATTGCCAGCTGTTTGGAAACAGTCGAGGCAAGCTCTGCGGGGATTTTTTCAAATACTACCGAGAAGCATCCCAAGTCCTGAAGCATCATTGCATCCTCCGTCAGCCGGGTTGCTTCGGCGTCGCCTTTGGCACGCACGCCGTATCCGCCGAACTTATTGACCGACTGCGGTGTCAGGCCGAGGTGTGCCATTACGGGGATGCCTGCCGAAAGGATTTTTTCAACGGATTCCTTTATCTCACGGCCACCTTCCAATTTGACTGCCGCAGCGCCTGATTCCTTGATGATGCGCACTGCCGAACGCAGGGCTTCGTCGGGGTTCCCCTGGTAGGTGCCGAAAGGCATGTCGACAATCACCATCGCCCTTTTGGCGGCGCGTGTAACGCATTGTGCATGGTAGATCATTTTGTCGAGCGTCATGGGGAGGGTGGTTTCATAACCTGCCATTACGTTTGCCGCCTACTAGGATCAGGTCGATGCCTGAGGCGTCGACGAGCGATGCCATCGTGTAGTCGTAGGCGGTAATCATTGCTATTTTCTCGCCGCGTTGCTTCATCTGCGCCACTGTGGTGGTGGTTACTTTTTTGGGTATGTCGATTGTGTTTGTTGACATGTCGCTTGCTGTTTATATAATCTCTTTTAGTTTTAAATGGCGGTGTGTCAGAATTCAATATTTTGGCACACCGCCATGGTTT
>OFFI01001334.1_pt1 | contig 13435 bp, 15 predicted proteins | sample 1521351 | NCBI WGS metagenome assembly OFFI01 (sample SAMEA3504119, study PRJEB24116) | mouse gut metagenome | biome: mouse gut; feature: mouse-associated habitat; material: faeces | place: Denmark | collected 2011
TGGACTTCTGCGACACGCTGGCGGCGATCCTGCGGAGGGCCAAAAAGGAGCAGATTGGGAACCGCCTGCGCTATGGCGAGCTTTACAGCCTGAACTACTGCACCGAGGTCAGGGAGAAAGACCGGGCCTATTATGAGGTCTACACCCTGCCCAGGACGGCGGATGTGCCGGAGGGGTATCGGGAACTGTCCTTTGTCTGTCTCCGGCCTGACGGGGCCATTGAAACGCCGGGGACGGTAGGTATCATGTGCCGTCAGGCAAAGAAGAAAGTGCCAGGGCTGGAGGATTTTCATTTCCATATGCTCCGTCACACGTTCACGAGCAACCTCCTGTCCAACGGGGCGGCTCCCAAGGACGTGCAGGAGCTGCTGGGGCACGCCGATGTCAGTACCACGATGAACATTTACGCCCACGCCACGAGGGAGGCCAAGCGTACCTCCGCCCGACTGCTGGATAAGGTAGTCTGCGGGGAGTAAAAAATTTCCCTTGTTTCAGCCCATAAGGGCAAAAACAAGGGAAATTACATAAGGCTTGGACATTTAACCTGTGGGATACCTTGACATATCAGGGTTTCAAGAGGATTTGAAAGATAAATCGGAATTGATCAGCTCCACCAGGGCGCTGATGGCGGCCTCCTCGTCGGCGCCGTCGGCAATGAGATTGATCGCCGTACCCTTCACGATACCCAGGGACAGAACTCCTAACAGGCTCTTGGCGTTGACGCGGCGGTCGTCCTTCTCCACCCAGATGGAGCTTTTGAACTCGTTGGCCTTTTGAATAAAAAACGTAGCGGGACGGGCGTGCAGACCGACCTGGTTATTTACCGTAGTCTCTTTCATAAACATGAGCGATTCCCTCCATCAAAAAGTTTCAGCACCGGGCAGCTCATGCCGCCTGCCCGCCCTCATACCGAATCTTTACATGGTGATAGAATACCAAATTTAGCCCCTAAACGTCAAGAGCAATTTCACCAAAAATCACGGCGTCCATTCATTAAAACCGCCCAGAAGTCACCAGTGGGGTGCACGACCTCACGGCCGCCGTCGCCCCGTCCTCACGGCGCGGCAGCTTGGACGCGGTTGCTATTTTAACGTGGCCACCGTCACGCCGTCCTCCCCCTCACCGTACACACCGGGGCGGTACTCCTTCACATAGCGGCTCTTTTTCAGGTGGTCCCGAACCGCTTTTCTCAGCGCCCCGGTGCCCTTGCCGTGGATGATGGTCACCGTCTCCAGCTTGCCCATGAGGGCGTTGTCCAAAAACAGGTCCACCGCGCCCAGCGCCTCATCCACCATCATGCCCCGCAGGTCCAGCTCCGCCTTGGCGGCAGCCGCCCGGAAGGGCCGGGACACGGAGGCGGCCCGCTGCTTGTCCTTCGCACTCTGCTTTTTCCGGGCGGTGACATCCTCCAGCACCCGCACCTCGCTCTGCTTTGCCTTCAGCTTCAGGATGCCCGCCTGGAGCTGGAGGGTGCCGTCCTTGTTCACCCCGACGACCTCCGCCTGGGTGCCCATTTTGGTCAGCTCCACCGTGTCTCCTATCACCGCGTCCCGGGTGGGCGGCGGGGGCGGCAGGTCTTCCTTCCGGCCGCCCAGGGCGGCGTCCGCCTCGTTGAGCTTTCGGCGCAGCTGGGCCCGCTGCTCGTTGTCGTCCACCCACTCCCGGGCCTGCTCCTGGCGGCGGCGCATCTCGTTGAGTTCCTTGAATGTCTCGTCGGCGGCGTCCCTGGCCTGCTCGATGATAGCCCTGGCCTCCGCCTGGGCCTTCTCGGTGGCTTTCCGCCGCTCCTCCTCAATGCGCTGGCGGTACTGCTCCGCCTGGGCGCGGGCCTCCTCCATCTCCCGACGCAGCTTGGCCGCCTGCTCCTTCTCCTTCTCCATGGCCTGGCGCTGGAGGTCCAGCTGACTGAGCACGTCCTCAAAGCGCACGTTCTCCGCGTCGATGCGGTCGGCGGCCTTTTGGATGATATAGTCGGGCAGGCCCAGCCGCCGGGAGATGGCAAAGGCGTTGGACTTGCCCGGAATGCCGATGAGCACCCGGTAGGTGGGCGCCAGGGTCTCCACGTCAAACTCACAGGAGGCGTTCTCCACCCCAGCGGTGGTCATGGCGTACACCTTCAGCTCGGCGTAGTGGGTGGTGGCGGCCACCCGAGCGCCCATGGCCCGGGCCGACTCGATGATGGCGGCGGCCAGGGCCGCGCCCTCCACCGGGTCGGTGCCCGCCCCCAGCTCGTCGAACAGAATCAGCGTCTCGTCGTCCGCCTGCTCCAAAATGGCCACGATGTTGGTCATGTGGGAGGAGAAGGTGGACAGGGACTGGTCGATGGACTGCTCGTCCCCGATGTCCGCCAGCACAGAGGAGCACACCTTTATCATGGAGCCGTCGGCGGCGGGGATGTGCAGCCCGCACTGGGCCATGAGGGTGAGCAGGCCCAGCGTCTTCAGCGTCACCGTCTTGCCACCGGTGTTGGGGCCGGTGATCACCAGGGTGTCGAAGCTCCCGCCCAAGGCCAGGTCGTTACGCACGGCGGTCTTGGCGTCCAGCAGGGGGTGCCGGGCCTTTCGCAGCTCAATGCGGTCCCCCAAGGCGGGCTCCATGGCCCCCATGGCGGAGGACAGCTTGGCCCGGGCGAAGATGCAGTCCAGAGACACCAGGGTCTGATAATCGTCCTCAATGCTCTCCTTGAAGCCCGCGCAGTCGGCGGACAGCTCGGCCAAAATGCGTTCAATCTCCTTCTGCTCCTTCACCTGGAGCTCCCGCAGCTCGTTGTTGGCGTTCACCACCCCCATGGGCTCAATGAAGAAGGTCCCGCCCGAGCCGGACACGTCGTGGACCAGGCCGGGGATGTCGTTTTTGTGCTCGCTTTTCACGGGCACCACATACCGCCCTCCCCGCATGGTGATAATGGCGTCCTGCAAATATTTGGACTGGTTGGAGGAGATGAGCCGGTTGAGCACATCCCGCACCTTGCCCGCCGCCGCCCGGATGTGCCGGCGGATGTCGGCCAGCTCGGAGGAGGCGGAGTCGGCGATCTCCTCCTCGCTGAGAATGGAGCCGGTGATCTTGTCCTCCAAAAAGCGGTTTGCGGTGAGGCTCTCAAAATAGCCGTCCAGCACAGTCCGCACCTCGCCGTTCCCGGCGCCGTACTCGTGGACGTTCCGGGCGCAGCGCAGCACCTGGGCGATGTCCAGCAGTTCCCTGGTGTTCAGCGCTCCCCCCCGGTCCGCCCGCTGGAGGGCCGCCGCCACCGGACGCACTCCGGACAGGGAGGGCGTGCCGTGCTTCACCAGCAGGTCAAAGGCGGCGGAAGTCTGCTTTTGCAGGCGGCTCACGTCGCTGGAAACACCGGTAGGCCGCAGCGCCAGGCAGCGCTCCTTCCCCTCCTCCGTCACCGCCTCCCCCGCCAGCAGGCCCAGCACCCGGGGCAGCTCCAGGGTTTCCATGGATTTTTCAAATAATGGCGTCATAATCATATCCTCAATTTCATGTAAACGTATTTCGTCAGTTTGGGACCGACGGCCTCCACAGGGTCTGCTTGTAAAAGTCCAGCGTGCGGAAGCCCCGCTCCAGCCGCGTCATGAGATAGGCCTCCGATGCCTCGCTCAGCCGCTTCATCCCCTCCTCGTCCAGCCGGAAGGACAGCAGCCGCTTTCGCGGGCCCCAGACGATGTGCCGCAGGGCGGCCAGCGCCGCAGGGCTCAGGGGCATGGACACCCCCTCCGCCAGCTTGTTCCGGCACCCGGCGCAGTGGACGGTCCCCTCTCCCAAGTGGATGTGGGGGGCCTGAGGCTGTTCCCGCAGACACACCCCGCACTGCTCAATCTGGGGCTCGTATCCCGCCAGGGCCATGGAGCGCCACTCAAAGGCGGCCTTCACCTGGGACGCAGGCAGGTCCAGCTTGTCCAGCGCGTGCAGGCAGTTCAGCGTCACCGCCAGCAGCCCCGGATCAGGCTGGCCCTCCTCGGACAATGCCTCCGTCACTTCGGCAAAGTAGCTGGCCAGAGCGATTTTGCTCAGATCCTCCCTCACCCCGTCGAACAGCCGCTCCGAGGCAGTCTCCTTCACCGACCACATCCCCCGAAACTCGTATAAGGTAAACTCTCCCCAGGCCAGCAGCTGGCAGGCGGCGGCAATGGGGCTGTCCTTTTTCCGACAGCCCCGGGCGGACACAGTGAGCCGGCCCTCCCGCTCGGTGAGGAGGGTCAGGATTTTATCCGATTCCTTGTAGTTCACCTCACGCAGCACAAGGGCGTTGGTGGTCATATGCATAATCATGCTCCTATGTACGGCCCCAGCGGGCCGTTTAGTAAAATCCCCACGGGCCGCCGGGCTTCTCCCCCGGCAGGCGGGTGCGCGGACCGGCCTGGGGCCCGAACAGCTCCCAGCCGGGCGCTGGGTCCATCCCGAAGGGCTCCTGCCCCCCATTTTTTCCATCCCGGCTCATCAGCCACGCCTCAGGCATCCCCGTCGTCCAAAACAGGTCCCAATATTTTGTGTCCATTGCCGTCCCTCCTGTCCATAGCTTTAGCATGAACAGGCCGGCGGCGATTATGTCAGGGAAATTTTGTTTATGCGCTCACCCCACCAAGGGCTTTACCATGAAAAGAAAATCCGCATAGCTCCCGTCCCGGTATTTCATGGCCCGCGGGATGGTCCCCACCGTCTCAAACCCCAGCTTTCGGTACAGCGCGAGGGCCGGGGCGTTGGCGGACACCACCTCCAGCTCCGCCTGCTCGTACCCGGCGGCCTTCGCCGCCCCCAGCAGCTCCCCCAGCAGGACGGACCCAATGCCCAGCCCCCAAAAGCTTTGGTAGAGCGTGATGTCCACACTGCACCGGTGGCGCAGGCGGCTCTCGGCAGCATTCGCGTACACAACCGCTACGCCCGCCAGCTCCCCGTCTACCTCCGCCAGCAGGCGCAGCCGGTCGGGGGCGGCGTTCCACCGTTCAATCCGTCTGATCTCATCCTCCGGCGTTCTGTGGATATCCTCCGGCCCATAGCACAGGTAGGGCGTCTCGCCGCTGGTCGCTTTTTTATAGCGCGCTATCCGCTCCCCGTCCGCCCTCTCCGGGCGGCGGATGATGCAGGACTTTCCGTTTTTCAGCGTTACCCGCTTTGCTGTGTACTCCATGTCAGCCCCTCCATTCCGCCGCTTCCGCCATGGCCGCGGAACTCCAGCGAAGCAGCCGGGCGAACACATCCTCCAACGGCTCCCCCGTGGGGGACAAGCCATAGGCCAAAATTTCCCCCTCGTCCCCGTCCAGCAGGGGCAGCAGGTCCCGTTTTGCCCGCACGCTTTTCCCCGTGCGCAGCTCGTACAGGGCCCGCAGGGTAAAAAACGCCCCCTTGTGGGCCTCCTTCAAGAATCCGGGACAATCCTCCCGGGCGGCGTACAGGTAGGTGTGGACTGCGGCGTGGTAAATCCCCGACGCGCCCACGGCGGCGGCCTGGGCCAAATCTCCCCGGCCCATCGCCGGTATCAAGCCGTCCAGCGACCCGTGAACCGCCCGCGTATCCTGCACCAGCGACAGCAGGTCAAACTTTGGCCAACGCTTCAACTCCTCCGCGCCGCACAGAAAGCCACAGGCCTTGTCCCCCTCCGGCATGGCGGACACGACAGCGCGGTAAGCGTCCAGGTCTACAAGTGTCACCCAATCCAGCACCGTCACCACGTCGATGTCGCTGTCCTCATTGGCCTCCCCCCGGCCATAGCTTCCCTGGAGGCCCAGGAACAGCAGCCGGGGGCCGAACTGCTTTTTCAGCTTTCCGGCCAGCCCGTCCATCCAGCTTTCGATGCTCACCACGGCTCAGTCCTCCGTATAGCCGAAGTTTTGGATAGCCGCCGGGTTGTCCCGCCAGTTTTCCTTTACCTTCACCCAGGTCTCCAGGTACACCTTGGCCCCCATGAACGCCTCCATGTCCTTCCGTGCCTGGGTGCTGATCTTCTTCAGCATGGCCCCGCCCTTGCCGATGATGATCCCCTTGTGGGACGCCTTCTCGCAGTAGATGGTCACATGGCAGTCGATGATGTCGGTGTCGTCCCGCTGGGAGAACTGCGTCACCTCCACCGCCGTGCCGTGGGGAATCTCCTGGTCCAGCTCCCGCAGCAGCTTCTCCCGGACGATCTCCGCCATGATCTGCCGCTCGGGCTGGTCGGTCACCGCCCCGTCGGGGAACAGCTGGGGCCCCTCGGGCAGCCAGCCGCCCAGCACCTCCAGCAGCTCGTCCACGCCCTCCCCGGTCTTGGCGGAGATGGGCACCACCGCGTCCCAGTCCAGGGCCTCCCCGTAGGCCGCCATCACCGCCAGCAGCTTCTCCTTCTCCACCGTGTCGATCTTGTTGATCACCAGGGCGGCGGGTGCACCTAACGCCTTGATGCGGTCGATCAGCTCCTGCTCCGGCCCGCCGATGCGGTCCACCGGCTCCACCAGCAGCATCACCCCGTCCACGTCCGCCACCGACTGGCGCACCACCTTCACCATGTAGTCGCCTAAACGGGTGCGGGCCTTGTGCAGTCCCGGCGTGTCCACAAACACAAACTGGCTGTCCCCCCGGTTGAGGACGGCGCAGATCCGGTTGCGGGTGGTCTGGGGCTTGGGGGAGACGATGGCGATCTTCTCCCCCGCCAGGGTGTTGGTCAGGGTGGACTTGCCCACGTTGGGCCGTCCGCAGATGGTGATGATGCCGCTTTTCTTGATGTTCATAGGTGATCCTCAACTTTCTTGAGCATTTTATTTTCGTATGTTCAGTTTTCCCCGTGGTAGTCCAGGTGTTCCCACTTCGCCTGCTCGTCGAAGAAATCCTCCCCCGGTGGGAGCTCCTTGTAATACACCTGGGTCAGTTCCCCGTCGATCCGATCTTCCACCTTGATCCCGTAGGCGAACACCGTCCCCTCTGTCTCGGGGATCACCATATCTGTCTCCTCCCACCACGTCTCGATCCGCCGGATGCACACCAGCTTCCCGTCCTCCCAGCGGTGGAAGGTGGTCACGCCGTCCCCGGCACCGCTGTTCCGGGCCCAGCCGTCGATGATCTCCGTCTCCGGGTTGCGGCGGGGCAGGGAGATCTCCCGGTACTCCGGCACCTCCACAAACTGTCCGGCCCCCTCGTCCCACACCCAGAGATACCAGTATCTGGCTGCGTTTCCCATGTTATACAGGACGCTGAAGTCCATGTACCCGTCGAAATTGGCATCCACCACCTCGTGATGGCCAAACGCCATATCCTCCACCAGAACAGCCATGGTCTGGAGCGGCGCGTCCATATTCCCCGGGTTCCAGACGGACAGCGTGGTGTGGTAATCGCCGAACTCCGTGTCCCTGTCCTGTTCCCCCTTTTCCGCCGTCACCAGCAGCGTCCCCAGCTTCCCGCCGGTGTCCACCAGGAAGGCGTCGTGGGTGTCGTCCATGGGCTGCCGGGCCAGCAGCTCCTCCGGGGTGAGAACCTCCGGCGGCGTACTCGCCGGCACACTGGCCGTGGGGAACGGCTCCTGGGAAGCGGCTTGCTCACTCCGCCCGCCTTCACAGGCCGACAGCATGAGCAGCAGCGCGGCGGCAAGAACGGCGCAAATTCTCTTTTTATCCATATCGACGCCCTCCCTCGTCTCCACACTCTTTCTTTAAGGCCGCCAGCCCCATCAGCGCCTGCGCCGCCCAATCCACCAGCTGGGCCAGAACCAGGGAGCATATCACCACCGCGGGCACCACCACAGGCATCCAGAACAGCCGAAGCTGGGCCTGGACCACCGCCCGGTTCAGCACCGGGTAAATCAGCTGGTCGGCGATGTACGACGTGAGATACATGGGCAGGGCCAGCTTGGCCACCCGGGCCACGCACCAGCGCACCGGGGCGGGAAGCCCCGTCCCCTCCGCCTTGCGCAGACAGGAGAACAGACACACCGACTCCAGCGTCAGCGCAAGGCTCCCCCAGCCGTCGTCCGCCGCCAGGATATAATTCCCGCCCCCGGCCCGGAGATACCCCTTTACCCCGAACACGGCGGCCAGAGCCAGCCAGCACAGCAGCAGCTTCCAGCCCTTCATTTTCACCGGATGCTCCCGCAGCCACGCCCCCAGGGCATAGTACGTCAGCGGGTACATTCCAACCCACCAGTCCGGCAGCAGCTCCCACCGCTGGTTGGTCAGAGTGGGCACCACCGTCAGCCCAAGCAGGGTGAGCACCAACGCCTTTTTCCCGCCGTCCCCCAGCCCGTGCCACGCGGCGTTGAGGAAGGGGCTGAGCAGAAACAGCCCGATGTACATCTCGATATACCAGCCGTAGGGAGCCGCCCGGTAGGAGCTGAACATCTGCGCCGCCGTCCCCAGCCCCCAGCGCTCCCCCAGCCAGAAATAGCGGAAGGCCACGCACGCCGCCCCGGACAGCACATAGGTCAGCAGCACCGGCAGCAGCTTGCGGTAATACCCCTTGGACCACTCGCGGTTGACGCAGGTATACCCCGTCAAAAGCATGAACAGGGGCACGCAGCTCATGCACAGCATCCGCACCATACAGGCCAAAAGCATGGATTTGCCCGACGCGGGGGTGTCATAGAAGCCGTTGTTCAGGAAAAAGTGGACGCTCAGGGTGAGCACGCCCGCCGCCGCCCGGACCATATCCAGCCCGAAGACCCGCTGACTTTTGATCCCCTCCATTTCAGCGCTCCCGAGACAGGCCCAGCCGCTCCATGACGGCCTCCTCCCGCCCCCGCATCTGCTCCTTCATGGGCCCCTCGTCCAAATGGTCGTAGCCCAGCAGGTGGAGCGCCGAGTGAACCGCCAAGTAGGCCAGCTCCCGGCGGTTGGCGTGGCCGTACTCCTTGGCCTGGGCCTTCGCCCGCTCCAGGGAGAGGCACATATCCCCCAGGGGCACCAGCCCCGTGGCGGGGTCGGCGTCCTCCGGCCGGGGCTTGTCCCCCGGCGTGAACTCAAACATGGGGAAGGACAGCACATCGGTGGGGGCGTCCACCCCCCGCATATCCAGGTTCACCTGATGAATGCCGGCGTCGTTGGTCACCAGCACATTGATTTCACAGGGCGCGTCCACCCCTTCTCCGTCCAACGCGGTGCGAATCACCTTTCTCAAAAAAGAGCGCAGGCCCTCGTCCACGCCGGGAACATCGGCGGAGATGATAATTTCGTGTTTCGGCATCTTGCTCATCCCCTATCTTTTGTCCCGCTTGGCCGCCCGCCGCTTCTCATCCTCCTCGTAGGCCTTGATGATGCGCTGAACGATGACGTGGCGCACCACGTCCGCCCCGGTGAGCTGACAGATGGAGATGTCCTCCACCCCCTTGAGCACCCGCATGGCCTCCTTCAGCCCGGAGGCCTTGTCCGCCGGCAGGTCGATCTGGGTGGCATCCCCGGTGATGACGATTTTGGAGCCAAAGCCCAGCCGGGTGAGAAACATCTTCATCTGCTCCCGGCTGGTGTTCTGGGCCTCGTCCAGAATGATAAATGAGTCGTCCAGCGTCCGGCCCCGCATATAGGCCAGGGGGGCCACCTCAATATTGCCCCGCTCCAGATACTTTTGATAGGTCTCCGCCCCCAGCATATCGAATAGCGCGTCGTACAGCGGGCGCAGGTAGGGGTCCACCTTGGACTGCAAATCCCCCGGCAGGAAGCCCAGCCGCTCCCCGGCCTCCACGGCGGGGCGGGTGAGGATGATGCGGTTGACCTGCTTGTCCCGGAAGGCGGCCACGGCGGCGGCCACCGCCAGATAGGTCTTGCCCGTGCCGGCGGGGCCCACGCCGATGGTGACGGTGCTGTTCTTGATGGCGTCCACGTACTTCTGCTGGCCGATGGTCTTGGCCTTGATGGGCTTGCCCTTGGCGGTGACGCACACCACGTCCCCCGCCAGCTGGGCGATCTTTCCCTCGTTCCCGGACCGGACCAGCTCGATGATATAGCGCACGTTCTGCTGGCCGATGGCCTCCCCCCGGGCGGACAGGGAGAGCAGACCCTGGACGGCCTTCACCGCCAGCATCACATTCTCCCCCTCGCCGGTGATTTTCAGGTTGGACTCCCGGTTCACCACCGCCACGCCCAGCTCCTGCTCAATGATGCGGATGTTTTCGTCGAACAGGCCGAACAGGTTGACGGCCTCCTCCATCCGTTCGATGCTGATGTTTTGCTCTGTCATGAAATGCACCTCTTTTGTGTTTCGCATGAAACGTTCGTTCTGTTTTTCGCCGCGCTGCTCACGACGGTTCAGCGCTTCTCTGTTGTCACGCTTCGCCTGTTCGCGACGCGCGGCTTCGCTCCGTCTCAGGCAAAACCCAGTCCCACTACGTGGGCCTTGGGCTTTTGCCTTCGCTGCGCTCCATCCGCGCTGCTCACGACGGCTCAGCGCTTCTTCAAGCCAACCTGCCCCTCCCGCTCCACGGTGCGGCCGATCTCCTCCCGGCACTCCGCCAGCAGGGTCACGGTGAGCCGTCCGCCGTCAATCCGGGTGACAACGTCCGTGTGCAGCACCTCTCCCTGCCGGGCCGCCATCAGTTCCTCCAGCCGGACCATCAGCACCCTCTCCAGCCGGGCGGCGGCCTCGTCCTGGTCGATAGGCTCCTCCCGCACAGTGTATTCCCGGTACGTCACCGTGGTCAAGGCGGCGGGCATCGTGCGGTCAAACAGGGTCAATTTCCTGGTCTGTGCTATTTTATCATATCTGCCGCCTAAAATGCTACTGTTTTCAAAAAAATCCACATCAAACCACAAAAGCCGCAGCCCGTACTGCTTGTGCTCCGCCCCAGTGTACTCCTTCACCCCCGCCGTGAGGGGGACGGACTCCTCCAGCGTGCGCCACGTGCGGGCGGTGACAGTGCCTGCGGCGTGGACCACCAAATAGCCCAGGTCCACCGTCCCCCCCTCCGGCTCCTTCAAATCGATCTCGCCGGAGATGAGCACCTCCCCCCTGCGCACAATGTCGCCGTCGGCAAACACGGCCCGGCCGGTGTCCGCGTGAATCTCCTCAATGATGCCGTCCGCCGCCGCCACCACGTCGCAGGGCACGTCCTCCCGCAGCAGCTCCGGCGTCTTCTCCGCCTCCCGCACCACCACTTCGGCCCGGGTGCCGTAGATGTTGATGGCCATGTAGCTCAATTCGGGCAGACCCATCAGGGCGGCGTTGGCCGCCTCCCGCTCTCGGACACCGGGGCCATAGGCCCCCGGCCGCACCCCCACCCGCTGGAGCTGGGAGAGAATGACGGCGGTGGGTACCGTCTCATTGCCCGTCACCTCCACCACCAGCACAAACCGGGACAAATAGCTGACCGCCAGCAGGCACAGGCCAAGCCCCAGCAGGAACCCCCACCGGCGCCTCATCCCCGCCACCACCACCGCCGCCCCCCGGCGCTTGCGCTCCGACAGCTCGCACATGCTGCGCTGGGCCAGCTCATCCAGCCGCTTTCGGTCCTGGAGGGCCACGCGGAAGGTAAAGCTGGTCTCGTCCAGCCAGCACAGCTTCCAAAATTGGAGCCGGTTCTGGGCGCACAGGTTCAAAAGCCGCTCGGGAAAGGCCCCCGTGACCAAAATTTCCACATAGCCCCGCAAAAGATTGATGAGCTTTTTCATCGCCTCACCTCACAAACTCCACAGCTGTGATGGTCCCCGTAATCAGAAGCTCCTCCGGCGTCATGGCCCGCAGCTCCAGCCCGCTGCCCCGCACCAGCACCACCATATTGCCGCCGGATATGTGAATCTCCTGGGTCCCGTAGGCCAAAATACCCCGATGGGGCCCCATACGCAGTTCGCCGTCGCCAATGACCTCCACCCTGGGTGCGCCTGCCAGCGCATCGGCGGGCAGGTCGAACATCCGGGACGCCCGGGCCAGCAGCCCCTCCTTTTCTCCCACCATACATCACCTCTGGCAAGCTTATGACGGAACGGGGCGCGGCTTGCTTGTCCATCGGAATTTCGTGGACTTTTTCCCCGTGCTGTGATACAATGCTACCGATGAAGCGGCCCTCCCCGCCCAAAGGGCGGAGAGGACTCAGAAAGGCGGTTTCTATGGAACATCAGAACAGACGCCGGGAGACCGAAGCCCCCGTTTACACCGTAACCGAGCCCGACACCCTCCTCCCCTTCCTGCTCTCCCACGTGAAGGGCAAGAGCCGGAACAACGTAAAGTCCCTGCTAGCCCGGCGGCTGGTGGCGGTGGACGGCGTGCCCCTCTCTCGGTTTGACACGCCTCTCTCCCCCGGTCAGCAGGTGGCCCTCCTGCCCTCCTCCGCCCCCAAGGCGGACGCCCTGCCCTTCCCCCTGCTCTATGAGGACGAGCACCTCATCGTGGTGAACAAGCCCGCCAAGCTGCTCAGCGTGGCTAACGACAAGGAGAAGGTGCGCACCGCCTACCACATGGTCACCGACTACGTGAAGGCCCGGCGGGTGGACGACCGGATTTTTGTCCTCCACCGGCTGGATCGGGACACGTCGGGAGTGCTCATGTTCGCCCGGGACGCCCAGACCAAGGAGCTGTTCCAGAGTAAGTGGAACGAGATGGTCACCCGCCGGGGCTACCTGGCGGTGGTGGAGGGCGTGCCCAAGCCCGAGCGGGACACCATCCGCTCCTACCTGGTGGAGACGGACACCCACCTGAGCTTTTCCGGCGCGCCGGGGAAGGGCGCCAAGGAGGCCGTCACCAGCTACGAGATCAAGAAGGCCGGGGGCGGATACGCCCTGCTGGACATCAACATCGAGACAGGGCGGAAGAATCAAATCCGTGTCCACATGAAGGAGAAGGGCTGCCCCGTGGCGGGGGACAAGCAGTACGGCGCCCGCACCAACCCCATCGGGCGTTTGTGCCTCCACGCCAGCGAGCTGTCCTTCACCCACCCGGCCACCAGGGAGCAGGTGACATTCAAGGCCAAAATGCCCAGGGATTTTAACCGGGTGTTTCGATAATAGAATAATGGGGAGGATATAGTGGCGAATATTGTAATTCGAGAAGTTACCGACAAAGATGCTGGTTTTCTATTTCAGCTCATGAATGACCCACTTGTCATGCAGGCATTAAATGAAGTCCCAACTACGCAAAGCGATTGGGAGGAAGCCATTCTTCTCTGGCAATCAGACGCGGACGAAGAAGGCTATATCATTTTTGAGGATGAGAATCCCGTCGGATGGTTCGCACTTAATAACTTAATGGCAGAGAATAACGAAGTGTTTTTGAAAATGGCGGCGCTGCTGCCCGAATATCAAAATAAGGGCATCGGCGCCTATGTCATCACCCAGCTTATCGGTAAAGCACAGGAAAAGAACGCCGCGTCCCTCAGCCTGTTTACCGACCAAGACAATCATCGCGCACAACAGTGTTACATCAAATGCGGGTTTCATGTCATTAACTCATTCATGGATGAAATGTCAAACGGGAAAAGAGTCCATCGCTTAAAAATGACGCTTGCGCTCTGATTTTGGCAGGCAAAACCGCCCCCGGCCGATGGCCGGGG
>OFFI01001339.1_pt1 | contig 13401 bp, 8 predicted proteins | sample 1521351 | NCBI WGS metagenome assembly OFFI01 (sample SAMEA3504119, study PRJEB24116) | mouse gut metagenome | biome: mouse gut; feature: mouse-associated habitat; material: faeces | place: Denmark | collected 2011
ATTCCGGAGAGGTAGCCGTTGGACATGACGCCGATCCGGTTGGTAATGCCAAGAATCTCAGGCATTTCAGAGGAGACGACGATAATTGTCTTACCCTGCTTGGCCATACTGATGATCAGCTCATAGATCTCATACTTCGCGCCCACGTCGATGCCGCGGGTAGGCTCATCCATCATAAAGACCTGTGGTCCCCTCTCCAGCCATTTCCCGAAGATGACCTTCTGCTGGTTGCCGCCGGAAAGACTGGTAATCATATCGTCCGGCCCCATGCACTTGGTGCGCATGGTTTTAATCTCCTTGGCGGTAGCCTTGACCATCTTGGAATCGGACAGCGCAATGCCGGACTTATATTGCTCCAAGTTGGAGATGGTGGTATTAAAGGTCAGGTCGCATTTCAAAAACAGGCCGTTTGCCTTGCGCTCCTCGGTAATCATGGCAAAGCCGTGTTCAATAGCCTCTTTGGCGCTGTTGAAGTTCATCAGCCGATTTTTGAAATAGACGCGGCCTGCCGCCCGGGTGCGTACGCCGAAGATGGTCTCCAGCAGCTCGGTGCGTCCAGCGCCCACCAGGCCGTACAGGCCAAAGATTTCTCCCTCTCGTACGTCGAAAGAGACATCCTGAAGCCGAGGCGCGTACTTGGTAGACAAATTCCGAATGGACAAAATGGGCTCGCCCGGCGTGTTGTCTACAGTTGGGAAGCGACTCTCCAGCGACCGCCCTACCATGGCGGCGATCAGCTCGTTCATGTTGGTGTCCTGGGCCCGCTTGGTCATAACCAGGTTTCCGTCCCGCAGGACGGAGATCTCGTCGCAGATCTCAAAGATTTCGTCCATCTTGTGGGAGATATAAACCAGCGCGATCCCCTGCTCTTTCAGCATCCGCATCATCTCAAAGAGCTTTTTGACCTCCTGAACCGTCAGGGAGGAGGTGGGCTCGTCCAGCACGATCACCTGGGAGTTATAGGAGATGGCCTTGGCAATCTCACACATCTGCCGCTGAGAAACGGACATATTCCGCATGGGCTGAGTCAGGTTTACTGTCATACCCAGCTTGCGGAACAGCTCGGCCGCCTTCTTTTTCATGCCGCCCTCATCCACCATTCCCATAGAATTGGTCGGGTAGCGGCCCAGAAACAGGTTGTCAATGACGTTTCTCTCCAGGCACTGGTTCAGCTCCTGATGGACCATTGCGATTCCATTTTCCAGGGCGTCTTTGGGGCCGGAAAAGCTGATTTCTTTCCCGTTCAAATAAATTTTCCCCTCGTCCTTCTGGTAAGTGCCAAACAGACACTTCATCATGGTGGACTTACCGGCTCCGTTTTCGCCCATAAGTCCCATGACCGTTCCGCGTTTCACATCCAGATTGATGTGATCAAGCACCCGGTTTCGGCCGAACGACTTGCTCATACCGCGGATTGACAGGACGACATCGTCTTTCACATCAGACATATTCGTTACTCCTGTTATGCAGATTAGCAGTTTCAGCAAAAGTTCTGAATCCTGCCGGACCTTCTAAATACCGATCAGGGAGAGAGCCTTCTTCCGCGCGGGGCATTGCTGCTGCCGAACGGAGAATTCCCTCTCCCTAATCGCAAGTCATTTACTTATCAGTGAAGAAGGTAGGTTCCTCAAGTCCCGAATTACTGGTTCAGCAGGGCAGTGTAAGAGGCGGAGTTGTCAGTCTTCACCATGTTGATAGCGAACGCGTCGTACTGGCTGGGGTTGCCCAGACGGTTGGTGATGTTGGCCTCGGTCTGGCCGTCGCCGCCGATGTACTCCACATTCAGGTTCAGGATGTCGTCATAGTTCTGCAACAGGGGCTGATAGGTGGCGCTGAGGAAGTTGTCAGCCGCGTTGTAGATGTTCAGCCACACGCTCTTGGTGGGGTGGGTGTCCTGGCTGAGCTGGTTGGAGACAGGGGCGTAGGGCACGGTGGCGTCCAGGAAGTCGGTGTAGTTATCGGCGGTGACGGCCACGTTCAGGGCGTAGTAGGAACGCTCGGAGTCCACATACTTGTACACGTCGTCGCTGAGTACGTTGCCCGCGTCGTCGGCGGTGCCGATGCCGGTGTCGATGTCCACGCCGTCCAGGGCGTTGCGCAGCACGCGCAGGGTCAGGTAGGCCTGCACGTCGGCGTGCTGGCTGATGGTGCCGCCGTAACCTTCCGCGATAGCGGCCACGGCGTCGGAGTTGGCGTCATAGCCGAAGGTGGGAACATTGTTCTCCTTGGACCAGGCGTTGAACATAGCCATGCCCATGCCGTCGTTGTTGGAGGCCACGACATCGATCTGGTCGCCGAAGGTGGACACCCAGGTGCCGATGGTGTTGCCGGCGGTGGCGGCGTCCCAGGTGGCGCCGGCGGAGTTCTTCATCTCCTGAGAGGCCAGCTCACGCACGGTATACTCCTTGCCGCCGATGGTCAGCTTGCCGTCCTTGACTGCGGTGGCCTTGCCGTCAGCATTGGTGCCCACGGCGTCGCTCTTGATGGCGCCGCCCTCTTCCACAGCGGTGTCCAGAGCCTTGCGGACGCCCCGGGTACGGGCGATGGAATCGTTGTGGCCGATGTCGCCGATGGCCAGCACATAGCCGATGACGCCGTCGCCGTTGCGGTCGATCTCGTCGATGTGAGCGGTGATGTAGTCCAGGATCATCTGGCCTTGGAGCTCAGCGCCCTGGTTGGCGTCGAAGCCCACATAGTAGGTGTCCTTGTTGAAGCTCATGGCGTCCATGTCCAGCTCGCCGGTGGAGCTGTTGGAGGGCTGGCGGTTGAACCAAACCAGGGGCTTATCCTTGTTGGCCACCGTGCTGGGGGTGCTGGAGGGCTGATTTGTGGAGGCTCCGGGGTTGGAGCCGGCAGCGGGCTGGCTGGTACCGCCGCCGCCGCCGCAGGCGGTCAGGCCAAGTACCATTGCAAGGGCGAGAGCAAGGGCAAGAGTCTTCTTCATAACAATTCTCCTTTTTTTAGTGATTAAAATAGAATGTCTTCATCCTGCAAAACGCAGTCCTTGTTTCCCGCCTTCGGCGGGAAACAAAAGGATGTACATCCTTTTTGAAAAGCATTCCATTCTATCTATGTTAAAGGTTACAGGAAAACAGGAGAAAAAGCAAGGGAAAAAATCACCGCAAAACGTACAAATTTTTACTCAAATAATAAAATGTGCTAAAAGATACACCTAAAATTTAGTTATTTTGTCTTTAACGGACTTCGAAATCGCAGTAACCTGCTGGTCGCGCCCTATATGAGACGCGACAGTCATTTTTGAAGATCGCGGTCGTCCTGGTATGGGTCAAAGGCGAAAAGCGCCTTCTGACCGTCCATGGTAAAGAGATTTTGCCGGTCCACGATCTGGGTGGAGGTGTCCACAACGGGCTGAAGCGTCCCGCCCTGCCCGGACAGAAGCCTGTACGCACTCTCTACCCCCAGATACCCCATGGCATAGGGATTTTGGACGACGAGGGCGTCCACCCAGCCCTCCTGAAGGCCGTCAATGGTCACCACATTGGAGTCGAAGCCCACAAAAAAGAGATCGTCCGACCGGTTCAGTACCCGAACCGCCTGCGCCGAACCCACACTGGTGGGTTCGTTGAAGGCCATCAGAACATTGATCTCCGGGTGGGCCAGCAGCAGGGCGATGGTATCGGTCTGGGCGCGGGGGGCGTCCACCAGGGTGGTAATTACATCTGCGATTTGGGCGCGGCCGCTCTCCGCCAGGGCGTCCGCCGCCCCCTGGACCCTCTCCTGGCCGTTGGCGGTGCCCTCGTTGTAGTTAACGATCCCCACACACAGCGGGCCCTCCACCCTCTCCAGGGCCGCCCGGGCCGCCATTTGGCCGGCGGCGTAGTTGTCCGTTCCGATATAGGTGCGCACCTGGTCTGAGCCCACACCGCTGTCGATGGACACGATCTGTACACCCGCAGCTGCAGCGGCGTCAATGGCAGCGGCGTTTTTCTCGTAGTCGATGGCGGAAAAGACGATCGCGTCCGCCCCGGCCTCCACCGCCTCGCCGATCATCCGGTTTTGAGTCTCGTAGTCCTCCTCCGTACTCGGGCCGGTGATGGCCAGATCCAGGTTGTACTCCGTGGCGGCCGCCTGGGCCCCGGCAAAGGCGGACAGCCAGAATTCCGTCTCGGTGGACTTGGTAATCAGGGCCACAGAATACCGGGCGGGAAGGGCGCTGTTCGTCCCGCAGCCACACAGGCAGGTCAGCAGCAGTGCCGCGCACAGGGCCATACACTTACTTCGCCTCATAGTCTCCCGCCTCCTTTACCTTGGGCATACGCAGCTCTACGCGGGTCCCCACGTCCAGTTCGCTGGTAATCCGCAGGCCGTACTGTTTTCCAAAATAGATCCGGAGCCGGTCGTTCACGTTCTTGATGCCGATGCCGGTGCGGTCCTGGGAGTCCTCGTCCAAAATGGCGCGGACCTGCTCGGTACTCATGCCCACGCCGTTGTCCTCGACCCGGAACAGGATATCATCGCCGTCCTGACTTACCACCACATGGATGCGCCCCTCCTCCACCATCAGGTCCAGCCCGTGAAGAATGGCGTTTTCAATGATGGGCTGAAGGGTGATCTTATTGCAGTAGTAGTCCAGGCACTCCGGGTCCACGTCGAAGCTGTAGGTAAACTGATTTTTATAGCGGTACTTCTGAATCTCCAGATAATTTTCCGCATGCTCGATCTCCCGGGCGATGGGAATGAGCTCGTGTCCCTTGCTGATACTGATGCGGAACAGCCGGGCCAGGGCATGTACCATCCGGACCGCGTCGGCGCTGCGGCCCTGCTCGCACATCCAGGCGATGGAGTCCAGGGTGTTGTACAGAAAGTGGGGATTTATCTGGGCCTGGAGGGCTTTCAGCTCCGTCTTGCGCAGGTTGATCTCCTCCTGACGCACGGTAGACATGAGCCGCTGGATGCGCAGCACCATGTGTCCGAAAGAGTTGGACAGCTCCCGCACCTCCCGGGTGCCCTCCACCGGGCGGTAGGTAAAGTGGTCGGCGTCGTCCTCAAATCTCTCCATGGCGGAGGCCAGGCCCCGCAGCGGGCGGCTCAGCAGCCGGGAGAGAAGCCAGCTGCTGAGAAGGGCGGCCGCCAGCACCAGGATTGCCAGCCAGAGAGACAGCCGGATCATCTCCTGTACGCTGCGGTCTACCAGCTCATTCACATAGCTGACGCCCACTACCCGCCAATTGCTGTTTTCCACGCTGGTCAGGGAGTAGATGATGGTGTCGTCCACGTAGGAGCCGTCCTCCAGGACGGCCAGGGAGGCGGTGTCCTCCGATTTCAGCCCGGAGTACAGCAGCTGCTGCTGGGGGTGATAGACAATGTTTCCCGTCCGATCCATCAGGAAGCAGTACCCCCGCTGGCCGATGCTGACGTTGTTAATATAGCCCGAGATGTTGGAAAAGCTGAGGTCCAGCGACACCCAGGCCGCTGCGCTGTCCCCGCCGGACGGCGCCTCCAGAGGCTCGGTCATGGTGACCACCCACGGATACCAGCTCTCAAAGATGGTAACCACATGGGGGGCGGTCATATGGGGGGAGGAAGAGGCGAGGGCCCTGTCCAGGTCGAAGGAGAGATTTTGGAAGATATTCTCCCGGGGCCCCCTGCCGGGGGACCAGCATTCCAGCAGCTCCCCTGTGGCCGAGTAGCTGGTCACCGCCACCACGTCAGGACGGAAGTTTAAAAAGGTGGACAGCAGTTCGTCTCTGCTGTCCGGACTCTCTGTCATGGACTGCTCCACAAGCTGCATCGCCTGCTCCATATCCTTGAGGTAATTGCGCACGGTATTGGATACCTGAGACACCGCCTGGGCGGTTCCGGTACGGGCGCTCTGAACCATTGCGCTGCGGTAACTGCCAATGAACAACCAGATACAGCAGCTTAAAATAACGGACACCACCCCTACCACCATCAAGACCAGGATCGTGGCGGTACTCACTCCCAAGCCGGAAACGCCGCGTCTCATAGCGCCTCACCGGCCCTTTCTCCATCCAGTCTGCGGCGCATGGAGTTGGGAGACTCGCCGCAGTATTTTTTAAAGCAATAGCTGAAATAGTGCTGATCCGTGTATCCGCACCGCTCCGCCACCTCCCGGACCTTCAAGCTGGAGTTGGCCAACAGCTCCCGCGCGGCCTCCATCCGCTTTTGGATCAAGGTATTGATAAAGGTTTCGCCGGCGTACTTTTTGATACAGGAACTCAGGTGGTTGGGACTGACATCCAGCATCCCGCTCAGCGACACCAGGGAGAGGTCCGGGTCCATGTAGTGCTGCTCCAGGGCCTCCAGCGCCCGCCTGCACAGCAGCTCGCCCCCCTTGACGGCGGGCCCCAGGTCGCCGAAAAACTGCGCCCCCGACTGCCCCCGGTCTCCCTGAAGAAGGGCTTCCATGGCCTCGCGGTAGGCGTCGCGCAGTGCGGCGGGCGTGTTGGACATCCGGCTGACGCCGACACGACAGCGCCTGTCCAGCACGCGGTCGGACATCTGCGTGATCTCGTCGGCCAGAATATACAAGCATTCTCCAAAATCAGTGGGACTGCCCGCCAACACTGATACCACCTTATTCAGAGAAAAGAAGCTGGCGCCGCGCAGGTACTTGGAAATCAGCTGATCCACCGAGGATGTGAAGGAGACGGGTGTATCAAAGGACCCGTCTCCCTTCAGCAGGACGGACACGATCACAGTATAGCAGGGCCTGTCGTTCACATCCGGCAGCAGGCCGCAGCGAACGGCGCAGGCCTCCGCCTTCCCGTCCAGATCGGAGTAGTCGTCCAGCACCAGGGACATCAGTTCGTTCGTCTGGGGCGCCTGCCCCTCTCTCTGGGGAACTGCCTGGCGGAACATGGAAAACTGGGCGTCAATTTTCTGGCGGATCATCCGCAGCTCGTCTCCCAGACCTTTCACAGTCAGCGGCTTGAGCATATAGCTGATGATGTTATATTGAATGGCCTGCTGGGCATACTCAAAGTCATCATAGCCGCTGAGAAAGGCAATATTGGTCATAGGCCGCATCTCCCGCACCTGCCGGGCCAGTTCGATCCCGGAGATAAAAGGCATGCGGATGTCTGTGAGCAGTAGGTCTGGCTCATGCTTCTCCACCAGCTGAAGCGCATCCAGCCCATTACTTGCACTCCCCACCAGACGGAACCCCAGCTCCTGCCAGGGGATCATGGTACACATTGATTCCCGAAGCTCATCCTCGTCGTCAGCAACGATCACAGTGTATAGAGTATGAAACGCCGTCATAGCTGCACATCCTTTCAGAACAAGGGACCGTTCATGTATGGCATTTATTATATGTTATCTTTGGCATAATTGCAATTGGCTCAGAGATATCCAATCTGTCATGTAGGAGGATATAGGAGGATAAGAGAGAATCGGTTAAAGTTGGGTTATCACACTTAACCCACACTTAACCCAACCGAGAGGAGGTCACATCCTTCATGGGGAAAGGTATCACAAGAACCGGTCATATATCTGCTTTTGGCGGGCCCGTTGGGACAGCAGATCAGACTGTCAGCGACGAAAACGCCGCCCAGATACTGGACGGCGTTGACGATATTCTGGTATAAGGCGGCTGTCCGGCCATCCGCACTTCATGCGGATGGCCGGGGCTGATCTGCTTTTCCCTTTAAACAGTCGCCGCACCATCCTTTCGTATAAACATCAGGCCGAATGATCCCGGTCCACAGTTACTTGCGATAGCAGAGGATGCCTTTTGCAGATAAATCCGTTCAAACGAACAGTACTGCCGCACCAAATTCTGAATATATTGAAGCTTTTCCTCATCCAGGCCGGAATATGTGATAAACAGGATGCGTCGGTCAATAGTCCTGGTCTCCTGAAGCACCCTCCGGATATACTTTTTTGCGACATTGTTAAAGCCGCCCATTTCCACACCGCCAATCACCATTTTACTCTTTTTCAGTACAAGGATCGGGTGCAGCAGCAGCGCGTCACAAAGGACCTGTATGCGTTTCGAAATTCGTCCGGACTGGCACATCATATGGATGTTATTGATGATAAAGGCGGAGGAAATTAAGTGTTCTATCTGTTTTATGGATGCGGTGATCTCCGCCTTTGCGGCGTGATGATCTGTAAGCTGCGCCGCGTACAGCACTGCCAGACCCATACTGCTGGAGAGATGTCCGGAGTCGATCACTGTGACGTTATCAAAGGATTTTGCCGCCTCAAGAGCGTTTTGATAGCCGGTGCTGACATGCTTTGCCATCGTGATATGAATCACATTCTGCGCTTCTGTCAGCTTCTCCGCGAAAAACCTCTCGTAGTCCTCCACCTCAGGCGGCTGGGAATAGCCTGTTCTCCCCTTTGCAATGTGGGCCAGCAGCTCATCTGGCGTCAGCTCCTCGCCATCCAGGAAGCGGCCCTCCTCTGTGCAGACGTAGTATGGGCAGACAGAAATACCAAACTCCCTGAGGAGTGATTCCGGAAGGTCACACACGCTGTCCGTTGTAACCAGGATAGAGCGCCGTTTCGCCTGCTCAAAAATCAGGATGTCTTTTTCCATTTCTGACTGTGCGGCATCCTCACGCTGCCGCACCAGCTCTTTGGGCAGAATGTTCAGCACAGCCGCCTCCAGGAGTGCGCCGCTGACCGGCTTGGCCAGATAGCCGCTGAACCCCTCTTTCCGGTAGAGAAGCTGGTTGTCGCTGCCCGCATTGGCGGTCAGGGCCACCACAGGGGCATCCTGACACAGCCCTCCCGGCTGTACGCGCAGAGAATGGAGACACTCGATCCCGTCCATCTCCGGCATCAGATGGTCCATCAAAATGCAGTCATAATGGCGGCTTTGGGTCAACTTCAGGCACTCCGCCCCACTGGATGCGGTGTCGATTTGAATCCTAGTGGCCGAGAGCAGTTTGGTCACCACCATCAGGTTCATGTCATTGTCGTCCACCACCAGGATATGGGCGTCCGGCGCCTCAAAGCTCTGCTGGTATGTCCCCTCGTCGTGAAGCTTTGCCCGTGAAGCCAGTGTAAACGTCCCCAGCTCTTTTTCGTCCACAATGTCCTGCTCCAGGGTGACGACAAATTTTGACCCTTTGGTATAGACGCTGTTTACGCTGATCTCGCCGCCCATCAGCTCCACCAGCTGCTGGACAATACTCAGACCCAGCCCGGTCCCCTCGATATGGCGGTTTTTTTCCTCGTCCACCCGCCGGAACGCATTAAACAGATATGGGATATTTTCCTTTTTTACCCCCTGCCCGGTATCCTCCACAGAATACCAGACGAGTACCCGGTTGACACCCTGGCGCTCGCAGCGGATGGAGAGGGTAACGGAGCCCTCGCTGGTGTATTTGACTGCGTTATTTAACAGGTTGATTAAAATTTGCTTGATCCGTACCTCGTCCCCGCAGAGCATGCTTGGAATGGACGGGTCTATGTGGAGCTTGAATTCCAGCCCCTTCTCCTTTGCCTTAATCCAGATCATGTTGACAATCTCTGAAAAAAGTGTCCCTGTCTCATAGGATGCGTTGATGATCTCCATCTTTCCGGACTTGATCTTGGAGATATCTAAGATGTCATTGATCAGAGTGAGCAGCAGCTTGCTCGCCCCCTGGATATTCCTGGCGTTCTCCGCCACCTCCTCCGGAATATCGCCTCGCAGCGTGATCTCATTTAACCCGATGATCGTATTGATGGGTGTGCGGATCTCGTGACTCATGCTGGAGAAGAAGTGGTTTTCCGCCTGGTTCAGCTCTTCAATCTCTTTTTTCTGCTGCTGAGTAAGGGCGTTCTCTTCCTCATACATCCGGTTCAGGAACATGAGCAGCACACTGGTAAGCAGTCCCACCATGACCATGGAGAACGCGGATTCAAAAAAGGAGCGCTGCTGGTTATTCAGGGAGGCCAGCTCCGGAAAATAGTAAGCGATGCTATAGCACAGCAATGTTTCCGCTGCGCACAGCATGAAAAACACCGCCATACGTTTTCCCTGCAGAGTAATGCAGACGTAGATAAAGCAGAGGACGAACCACTCCGGCACTCCGCTGTAAAATCCGCCTGCGGTAAAAAACGTGAATGGAAACAGCGCAAGCAGCAGCACCACAATCGCCGTAGCTCCGTTTTGTACCTGTCCTCTCCGAATGCTGACCCGCACAATCGCCGCGATGACCGCCAGGCTTACCACCAGAATGACAAGGTTCAAGACGCTTCTGCCCATGGGCAGGGTGAAGATCAGTGCAACCATGCAGATCGCTGTCGTGATGCGGAACATACGCTCACGCAGGATGATCTTATGGTCAAAGATAATATTTAGCCATTTGTTTATCACACGAATTCCCTCTCCTTCCAACATGGCGCTCAGAGGAACTATCAGAACAGACTATATTCCGGCAATCTGCGTACAGATTTCATCGTACGCACACATCAGTGCGGCGTGATGCGCCAGGATAAACTCCACATCTCCCCGCTTTCCGGCCAGCTCCAGCTCCTTGGCCTGCTCGGAAAGGGCCTCTGCGCCGATAGTCAACGAGGTACTCTTGAGTGCATGGACCTTTATCGCATAGTCCGTCCAATTTTCAGCCTCATACAGAGAAATAATTTCCGCCTTTTTATCTCCGCCCTTGGCATGGAACATCAGCAGCATCTCCCGGAAGAAGTTCTCATCTCCTCCGCAGTAATTCAGCCCCAGGTCTACATTAATGCCGGCCTGGATCAGCCGGGCGTAGGGAATCGCTGACTCGCCGGCGGGCACCTGCGCAGAATCTGCTGCCTTCACAGACTCGATATGCTCCGCCGGCGCAGAGCCTCCGCTAGGCGCCTCATGCGTTTCCTCTTCCGGAACAGCCTGCCCGCTGCCCACGGGCGTATCCTCCATGTCTTCTACGTATTGGATACAACGGGGTGGCAACACCTTTCGCAGTACCCTCTCCAGAACAGTGCGTTCAATGGGCTTGGGGACAAATTCCGTAAAGCCCTCACTGCGGAACATCTCCCGTGCCCCGCTGACAGTATTTGCGGTCAGCGCAATCACAGGCAGGTCTTGATAGGCGCCGTTCTGGAGCTCGCGGATCTTTTTCAGGGTTTGCACACCATCAAATCCCGGCATCATGTGATCCAGGAAGATAATGTCATAGGAAGCACTGTCACACCGCGCTAAAGCCTCCCGTCCGCTCAGGCAGGTATCCACCTCAATTCCATAGCTTCCCAGCACGCCCTTGGCCACCACCAGATTCATCTCCTCGTCGTCCACTGCCAGCGCCCTTACGCCTGAGCAGATGAACGGCTTCCGACCGGCGGCCTGAGCCTCTGCGAAGCCCCGCGCCCCCAGGTCTCCGTTCAGCAGGTTGGCAACGGAGAGGGCGGAAAAGGGCTTGTGCATGATATACAGCCGACTCCCGCTGTCCAGCGTAAAATCCTTCTCCGCAATGATCACAACCCGAAGTGTGCTGGCCAGCTCCTCATAGTAGACCCGGTCCTCTTCATACTCCGACTGCGCGATGAACACATGAGTCAGGTTATGGCTGTGCTGTAGCTTAAGAAGCCCTTCAAAGCTATGTGTCTGATACCCATGAATGCCCAGCCCTGCCAGCAGGCTTCTGATGAGGCCGTCATAATACGCCCGAACCTCGTCACAGCTGTACCGTTCCGGCCGGAAATAGCACGCGACACATATCTGATCTGCATGGTCAAGCACAATGCACGGCTGATTGTCCGCCACCCCCTGGGGGACCACAATATGGGCGTGCAAGCCCTGCTGCCCCTTGCTGTCAAAGTGGATAAAGCCGCCCATGGCATTCAAAATTCCCCGGGCGATAGGAAGTCCGAGGCCGAGACCGCCCACCAGGCGGCTGCTTCCGGAGTCCGCCTGGTAAAAGTCGTCATACATTTGCAGCATCTGAGAATCCGTCATGCCGATGCCTGTGTCGCAGATATCGATGATCAAATTAACTCCATAGCTCTCCGGTCGGTATCCGATGCGGACATTCACGCCGCCCTCCTCTGTAAATTTGATGGAATTTTCCACCAGAATCTTGAGGACGTGGGAAATTTTCTCCGCGTCCCCAACAAGGACTGCGGGCGTCTCCGGATCGATGTCGAATACAATCTCCAAATTCTGCCGGTTGCTCTGCAATGCGGTCATGGTAATGACATCGTTCAGCACGGAGGTGATCATATACTCTTCCTTGGCCGGGGTCAGCGTACCTTCCACGATCTCTGTATAGTCAAGCATCTTGTTAATCTGGCTGGACAGACGCATCCCGGCCAGCTTGATTGATGTCATGTTTTCCCGGATATCGGGGGAGAGTTCCGTTTCCAGCGCCACCTCGCTGATTCCAATCACCATATTGATCGGTGTGCGGAGCTCATGGGACACGTTTGACAAAAAAACAGCGTTTTGCTTCCCGGATGCTTCCAGGTCGGCAAACATATGGTCATACCATTTCCGCTGTATACTGCGCTGCTTGATCCAGTACCCTGCCAGTGCCGCCCCGCAAAAGGTCACAGCGATCCCCAGCCCCAGGCGGATACCGTCCTGGAACTTCGTATCGTAAGAAATGGTATGGAGAATGAAGATGTGGTAGAGCAACGCCAGCGCGTAAAGAGACTCAAGGGCATACACGACCCATTTTTTGTTTAGTGAGAACAGCGCAAGAATGATAATACAGGCCACGGCGGGTATGTCATAAAGGCTGGATTCATGTACGCCGAAGAAAAAGAACTCCAGCAACACAAATCCGGCGCAGAGATTTTCATAAAAAACACCCGAGCCAGTCTTCGCGATGTGCAAAAGCCACACGCTGAAGCAGCCGGCTGCCATCAGAGGAATCGTCCAAAGCTCCCAGGCCATAACCACAGTGACCAGACCCAGCATTCCGCTGAACACTGTGGTGATAACTGCCAGCAGCAGATGCCTGCTCGTCTGCTCCCCTGCCCTCATCGCTTCTCAAACTCCTGGGCCACCCGCTTCAAAAGCTCCTTAGGCGGATAGGGCTTTTTCAGATAATCCACTGCGCCAAGCAGGAGAGCGCCGATCACATCCTCCACCTCTCCCGAGGCCGTCAAAAAGATGACGGGTATATCCGCAGCAAACTCCTTCATGTGCTCAAACGTCTCGATCCCGTTCATCAAAGGCATGTCAATATCCAGAAGGACCAGATCTATTCTTTTATTTTTCAGCACATGCAGCGCACGTATCCCTGAATCTGCCAGCACTACCTCGTAGCTTCCCTCAAGGATGATCTGCGTCCTCATCAGGTTCATTTCATCGTCATCCACCACTAAAATACGCTTCTGCATTTGAACTTACCCCCTGTTTTGTAATCAGGTTTTTGCAGCTGATATATCCTATTCTAAACGAAGCCTATAAGAAAATCAAGTGCGATAAAAAACCTTTTTACATCTTGACATTTCTGCAACCGCCGTATATCGTCC
>OFFI01001340.1_pt1 | contig 13398 bp, 16 predicted proteins | sample 1521351 | NCBI WGS metagenome assembly OFFI01 (sample SAMEA3504119, study PRJEB24116) | mouse gut metagenome | biome: mouse gut; feature: mouse-associated habitat; material: faeces | place: Denmark | collected 2011
CCTCGAATACCACACCGCCTACCGCTTCCGTCAGATCAATAGATGAATTTCCGCCTGCTATGTCCACATAATTCTCTTTGACCGACGGCGGTGTTATCCGGGCATAATTCATAACGGCTCCGTAATCATCCTTTGAGCGTTTATCACCAAATGCCGCTCCATACACTGTCAATTCCTCCTTCCCCGCAAGTGATTCTCCCATGCAAGTTTCTCACTCATAGGCTCCGCCAGTTCTCCCACCAGTGCGCCGGTCTCCAGAACAATCTGCCTTTTTGCCAGTTCCGGAAGGTATGCTGCCAGCAGATCATACAGCTGATTTAACAGTTCATACATCCGGCTGTTATTTTCCGCCACTGCTGCAGATATCATATTCATCAAAGTCTGCGTGCCGCTCACCACTTCACTCCCGGCTTCTCCGCCTGCCATGACCTGCCCTGCCCGGTTGATGCCAAAGGCAGTCGGCCTGTCCATAATCAGAGGATTATCCATAGCCTTCTGATACCAGTCCACATCAAACTTCGGCAACCCCGGCAGGCCTATCTTTTCTGCAAGGCTCCCCAGCATGCCACTGGAATCCCATTTGATATTAAAATGGGGTAGTTTGATATCCGGAAGCTTCCACTCAAAATCGAAAAAGCTTTTAATATCAGATACTATCTTAGATACCGCATCTCTTGCACTTCCAAACACGGAACCTATCTTATCCGCCACACTCCCAAAACGTTCTGCTATTACAGATCCCATCTCCTGGAATCCGGCTATGGCGTCGGTTTTCAGCTTCCGAACCGCTTCAAGCCCCTTTTCACGAATCTCCTGAAATCCGAATATGCCGCTCTTGCTCACACTTCCCAGAACATCCTTTGCAGCGCTTCCAAATTCCTGAAACTTACTGACAGCGCCCTCTCTGAAACTCTCTATCTTTTCGACCGCGGCATTTTTAAATTCTCCAATCTTTTCACCAGCTTTTTCCTTTAACCGGGTTGCCTCATCAACAATCTTCTCTCTGGCCTCTGTAAACTTAGTTGACCATTTTTCTTTCAGGTCACGAAACTTCTCCTCTCCATCTTCTTTCAGTTTCTGGAATCCGTCTGTAATACGTTCCTTCATCTCATCGACTTTTTCAGAGGCGTTATTTTTCATTTCCTCAATTTTCGAAACAGTACTTTCTTTCAGTCTGTTTATCTTTTCTTCTGCCCCATCTTTCAGTTCCGTGAATCTTTTTACAGCATTATCCTTCATCTCTGTCACTTTGCTGACCACTCTTTCTTTTAGCTCCCCAGCCTTTTCTTTGATCGTGTCCCAGTTTTTATACAGAGTAACGCCTATTGCAACAAGAGCCGCTATGCCCGCTATAACAAGCGCTACAGGCGCGCTGATAGAACTGATCACTGGTATCAGAGTAGTAATGCCTCCGATCAGTTTGCTGCCGATGCTGATCACGGATCCTACTCCTGTCGCTATCTTTCCTACAAAAACAAGTACTGGCCCAGCCGCCGCCAATACTGCTGCCACCGTTATAATCATTTTTTTCGTGCCGTCATCCAATCCCGATATCCAGTCGCATAGTTTAGAGAGCCATTCCACCCCCTGTTTCAGGTAAGGCATGATCAGTGTTACGAACTGGATCGCCAGCCCCTCCAACTGTGATTTGAGTAATGTCAGCTGACCGGATAAATTATCGTTCATCATGTCTGCCATTTCTTTTGCGGAACCGCTGCTGTTATTGATAGCCAGACTTAATTTATCGTAATCCGCCGAAGTTGCGTTCAAAATCGCCAAAAGGCCTTTTTTTGCCTCCTCGCCAGCAACCGTGGATGCTATCTCTGCTTTCTGCTCTGTAGTCAGCCCCTTCGTTGCCTCCCGGAGTTCCGCCATCACATCCCCAAAATCTCTTGCTGTCCCATCTGCATTATAAAATTCCACTCCCAGTTCATTGATACACTCCGTGGCGCCGCTGGTATTTGTTGCAAGTCTCGATATGATGGCATTTAAGGATGTACCCGCCATACTGCCTTTAATGCCACTGTTCGCCATAAGGCCAATAGCAATAGCTGTATCCTCCATGCTGTAGCCCATGGTCCCGGCCATGGCTCCTGCATATTTAAAAGTTTCCCCCATCAATTCCACATTAGTATTTGCGTTAGAGGAAGCTGCTGCCATGACATCTGCAAGCCGTCCGGCATCACCTGCACTGTATCCCATAGCTGTAAGTGCATCCGTCACAATATCAGAAGTAGTCCCCAGATCAGCACCTGAAGCCGCCGCCAGATTGAGTACTCCATCCAGACCGTCCAGCATATCCCCTGTCTTCCAACCCGCCATCGCCATGTATTTCAGGGCTTCCGCCGATTCCGAAGCGGAGAATTTAGTGGTTTCTCCCATCTCTTTTGCCTTATTCTCCAAAGCGATAAGATCGTCCCCTGTTGCACCGGAGATGGCCCCCACTTCCGACATTGCAGATTCAAAATCCGCTGTGGCCTGAATAGCCTTTGTTCCAATCAACGTAATCGGCGTCGTAAGGCCAAAGCTCATTTTTGCCCCCAATTTTGTTGTCTTTTCTCCAATGTCCGTAAATTTATCCGATAAATTTTCTGAAAAAGACTTTGCTTTGTCCGTTGTCTCATCGATCGCACTGTTCGCTTCCGAGTTTTTCACGGCGATGGTTCCAAACAATTTAAATAATTCCATGTAAAGGAGCTCCCCCTTCCTTGCAAACAAAGAAAGAGCTGCTTTTCCTTCAGCTCTCTCCTTATTCCGGGGATATCCTGTCCAATATCCCCTTCGCCTGCTGCCTTACGGCCTCAATCTGCCGGTTCGTCATAGCATATGATGCCTGCTTTTTCCCCTGTAGCAGTTCATTTTTCCAGTCGCAGTACGTTTTATCCGTCATACTCAGGATATACGCAATCCACAGCCTGTCATCCTCTGTTTTCCGGTACTCTTCCTCTTTACGCTGCCGATCCGCCTCGAGCACACCGGCAACAAATTCTCCAAATCTTCCCTGCTCCATGTAGGCATTCATAAACCTGCCCGGATCCGCATACCTGGAATGAAGCAGGTCCATAAATGCAAACTCTCCTACGAAAGAAATCTGGAGAGCACCCTGAAAAAACTCGTATTTCTCGCTTCTGAAAAGGTGTGGATGATCATCAGAGGCAGAGTTCCAAATTCCATCTCCTTCATTTCCTCCACTGGAATGCCGGATATATCTGACCATAATCCATAAATCTCATCTTCCATCTTTTCCATATTTCTGATCAGAATATCCGCGATATTCAGGGATACCTCCATACCGATCTGCTCTAATACCTTTTTCTCGGATGCCGCCTGAATAAAAGCATCTTTACAGTCGCTGATGCCGATTTTTTTCAATATTCTCAGCAGCGGAAACAGATCCCCGTCCTTCAAATGCCGCAATGTATACGGTCGGGTGATTGGCTCTTTTTCTTCTGTCTCCATTTCTATCCCGGGATCTTCCCGCATCAATTTTTCCATCTCTTCTTTTCCCATAAATCCGCACCGTTACCCTTCCACAATTATTAAGATCTTTTTTTCCGTTGCTTTTTTCTTCGCCTTATCCGGATAGAACAGATAAACCGGCAGCGTATCATACACACCGCTCTCAAAATCTGCGGTAGCTTTAAACACCGTTTTTACAACAGATGTTTCTTTATTCTTATTGTCCATCTCAAGCCCGGAGGAACAGATCGCATTTTCCAGAATTGCAATAACCTCCGTGCCGACGTAGGCAATATTATCCAAGTAATCCGATAATTCGATCAGCGATTTAGTCTGTATCTGTTTATAGCCGGGAATCATACTGTCAACCTCTTTTCCTACGATAGAACGCTTAAAGGAATCTAATGTATGCTGGGCAAGGTTTACTTCCAGCGTCGCTGATTCCCCGGTCTTCTGGTTGAGCCCCTTGATCTCCACTACTGCACCATCCACCTCGATCGGCGTGATCTCCGGCACGATGGACAGTTTATTCCCGCCGCTGGTGGCCCCCAGCACGTTTTCCTCTGAATCATCCCACGCCCCGACTACATAGTCGCCGACTGTCGGCTCAAAACCCTCTTCCAGGCCAATGAAAGAAGCTTTTGATTTTACCTGACTTAATTTAATATTTTCCGCCTCTGTCTGTTCATCTGCCTCGATCTTTCTGTACAGGTACTTAAAATTCTTAAACACTACGCCTGCCCCCAGCAAAAAATCATTGGGAGTATTACTGTTAATTCCTGATTTTCTCATGTTTCCACCTTCCATTCTTTCACTTTTAAATTGATCTGCATCCTTTTCAGTTCCTCATCCTCCACCAGAACCGGGAAACTGTTTTCATAAAATACTGCTGCCACCGCGCCGGATTCCGTTTTTCTCCTTCTCCCATCAATGACCGGAAAGTACTTTCTGATTCTCTCTTTCACACACTCCAATGCGCCCCATGTTTCACGTGAGAATCCGGTAAGGATAAATATACTGGTTTCCTCACCGGATTCACCTTCCGGTTCCAGTTCCTGGTACTCGCCGATAAAATAGGTGGCCGGAAGCGTTTCCCCTGAATCCGACACATATTCCATAAAGCCATATTTCAATTCCATCTCGTCCATGGCTTTTTTTATGAGGTTTAACGCATCACTGCTCATTCCGCCTCCAGCCTTTCTTTTAAAACCTGTTCTGCCCGTTTCGTAATTCGCCCTTTCAGGGAAGTGAACGCCTTGAAAAGAGGCCTTCTCGGCCGTTTTCCTTTCGTATAATGCCAATTTCCCTTCTCGTCCATATACCGCCAGCCGCCCTTGCGGCCGTCCCCGTTCAGGGCATACTCTCCGGTACCAAATTCTTCCCAAATGGCATTCTCATAGTTTGATCCCACATATCCTGTCAGCTCTACCTCATCGACAGCGTAGCTATAAGATCCTTTTGTCTGCCCGGTCTTTACCTTGGCATTCTGCTTCGTCTGTTTTTCCAGAAGCCCGCAAGCCTCATGGAGAAACACGATGGCTGCACTGCCTATGGCATCCTTTACTTTTACCCTGTTATCCTCAAACTCTACAGCCATTTCACCTGCCTCCTGTATATTTCAGATAAATCTCCAGATGCTCATGCATCCCCATTGGATCATCATACAGCATCACTTCATAAATCTCCCCGTCCACTGTCATTCGGCTGTTTTCAGGTGTGATCCTTATCTCCGGTTTTCCATTCTCCTGATATTTCAACTCTCTGTAATCAGTCATAAAAATATGGGTGGATTCCTGGATCTTTGCGTTATAACTTAGATGCTTTGCATCACCGTCTGACAGATCCAGCCAGCCTTTGATATCCTTTACTGCATCCGCATACTCTGTATTACGTGCGCCGATATCATCCTGTACCACCCGTTTCACCTGAATGACAGCGTCTTTATTCCCACCGATATTTCCCATCAGAACCTCGGCTTGACATAGGGCTTCAGAAAGCCAAGCAGGGAAACCGGATACCCCATCACCTGGTTTTCTGAATCCTGTTCATAGTAAGTAACGCTGTGTCTCGATAATGTCTCCGATTTTATTCCTACTTTGGCGCGGTTCTTTACTTCCCATATCATCAGATCAATTACGCCCTTCTGCACATCCACAGGATACACTACTTTTGTGAGCATATTGTAAGGTGTATCATACAACTCCCCCTCTACCCGGATTTTATTCTCTGATATCTCCGTAATCTCATATAAGCCATCATTTACTCCCGACTGTGAGATCTGAACCGTATCTCCGGTTTTAAAATAAGGGCAGCTCCCATGTATTGCCCCCGCAATGGCGGGCGCTGTCAGCCTCATGCGGCGGTTTTGGAAGTTATTATTGGTATAAGACCTGACAACACCTTCTACCGCCCTTAAACGGACGTTCAGCGCTTCTTTTTCCATCTCCTTGAATTCATCCATTGCAAGCAGATTTTCCACATTCACAATCATTCGGAACACCGCCTCTCCATTACTGTTTGATTACTTCATATCCTTCATGTTCCATAAACCACTGTGCCATTCTCTCCGAATGAACCTCTGCCTTCCCATTGGCAAACTGTACACCTCCCGCTCCGATCCCGCAGAAACCAGGATTATTCTTTACCCTTACTTTCCAGGCAGTCACCCTTTTTTTCGCAGTCTTCCTGCTTTCCACCGCTTTTTCGGCATCTTCTCCTGCATTTGCAGCAGTTCCTTCCACATTCACTGTATTCTTCTCCATATTTGCAATCTTTTCTTGCCTATCCATATCAATCTCCTTTTCTGCTACAATAAGGGCGTCCGCCGGACGCCCTACAGTTTACGCCGATATTTTAATATTCCTGAGCACTCCCGCATGCTGTGTATTCTTCAGCACTGTCGCCGTGATCATCTCCACTTCCGCATCTTTTACCGGCCCCGGTTTGGAAAAATCGGGTAAATACTTTTCCACAACAGAAGAACCATTTAAGCTGATTCCATGAAAACCGTCATTGACATCGAATTTCACCGCATAGATATCAGTCAATCCCGTTGTCTCCGTTTCTGCTTTGTTGATCTTCCGGGAAATGCCTTTCTTTACCACTGCATTTGCAGTTGCCACAGCACTCTCCCCGGTTCCTGTAACAGTATAATGATTCTGCAGATCCATAAAGCGCACGCCGTCAAGGGATACTGCCTTTTTACCGAAAGATTCTTCCGTCTCCGTCTTATACCCCAGCACCCGTGCCACCGTCTGAATTTTCGCGATTGTCGCTGTATTCATCAGCAGGGCATCCGCCTGTGTTTCCTTCACAAGCAGCATCAATGCTTCATAGAACTCATCCGCATTGCTTTTCAGACTTGTGATCGTCGATAAGTCGATGGCCTTATCTGTGCCATACTCTGTAGTTGTCCCGGCCAGCATAGAATCTAACCCCTCAAACTCCGGTCCATCGGTGGATGCCGAAGTCACCGCATCCCCGTTGATCAGCGTATAATGGAACAGGCTCACCACCGCCTTGATATGCTCCTCGATCTGATAGGCCAGATTATCCCAGCGCCCTGCTACCTTATTTAACACCCTGTCGATCTGGAGCGCGCCGCCCATGATTGTGAGGGCAGCTTCACAATCCTGTTTCGTTGCTGTACTCGCTGTATAGGTACCGTACAGTTTCCTGAACTGCGCCGCTGCGGGCAGGACTTTTCTCATGTATTTGTACTTCATCGTAGACCCGCCACCCACTGCACTCACACAGTCATCAAAGGGCAGTACCGCCAGTATATCCGACTGCCTGAGAAATACATCGACGATCTTATCGAATACCTTATCGTCCATTCCTTTCTTGATTTCTTCCAGTGTCATTACTGCCATAATATTACCTTTTTAACCTTTCTTTACTCTTTTCCTTCAAACTCCATTCTCAGAGCTTCCGCCAGATCTTTCGGTTCTCCTGTACGATCGCCTCCAGAAGACGGAAGCCTGTTCTCCTCCACCTTTCTGGTTTCCGAGGATGTAAACTGATCCGGGTACTGCGTTTTCAGCGCCGCAAGCTTATCTTCCATACCTTTCACCTTCCCGGCATCATCCAGGGAAAGCTCTCCTTTTTCTTTCAGCTTAAAGGTGATATAATCCACATCCTTGCAGTCTGCCTCTAAAAGTGCTATCTTCACCGCCGAATCCAGCTTTTCCTGTTTGAGCTGTCCCTGCAGCGTATTGATGGTCGTCTCATATTCCGTGATCTTCCCCTGCAGTTTCTCATCGCCTCCAGTGTTCTTCTTGAGCTCCGAGATCAGCTCCTGCGCCGTTTTCAACTGTTCTGCAATAGATCCGTTGTCTGTCTCCAACGCAGTATATTTCTCTTTGGAGATATAATTTCCTTCCGACAGATCAGCATACCTTATATGCTTCAGTTTATCCGGCTCCTTCGCGTTCGCCGCATCAATTGCCGCCTTTACCTGTGCATACAGCTCCTTTTCCAGTAATTCCTCTAACTTCATGTTTTCTCCTTCCTGCATTTCGTTTTATGCGGTTTCTCCCGCGATGCAGCGCCTGTTTTATTCTCTGTGCGCAAGAGATATTGCGGCTGCAGTTTTAACGCCGTGAAGCCGGTTTCGGGCATATAAAAAAGACAGCCGTTTTGACTGTCTCTTCTATCTTAGTTATTTTCTTTTTCTCTTAACGTCCTATCCGATGCATTTTCGCAAGCATGCTGCCCGGCTCCGGAATGAATTCTTTATACTCTCCATCTTCATCCTCATACTTGATCCCGTTTGCACATTCATCCTTCTCCTCATATGGAATCTCTATCAATGGTTTTCCATCTGGAAACGCATCACAGTAAATCATGTCGTTCCACTCATTACCATCATCTTCATGCCTATGTATACAAAAATCACATTTTGGCAATTTTAAACTCATCTTCTATACCTCGCAAAATAGGACTCTACTATTACTTTTACTATCGGCGGAACATCCTCTCCGTTTCTCACTCTCACAAATGCTTCTGCCAAAGCTTCATTTCCCGATTGACTTTCATCAGCATAACCAGAAATTCCCTTCAAAGCATCATATAATTGCTCTACCTGACGATCCTTCGCAATATATTCAAGGTCACTCTTACAATCCTGATACAGCATGACATGTGCCATTTCATGGGCAAGATAGTCTTCAAGTGACTTTCCTGCGAAACGCCCCATTACATACCTTAGCGGGATCTGTTTCACTATTTTATTAAAATCTGCATCTTGATTTACTACCATTTCCATCACACCATCATGATACCCAGTAATAAATATATCATTCTTTCCCGCTTTTTCAACAAAGATGGCATTCAACCGGATATCATATTCTGATTTCAACTTTAACAATGCAGTTTCCAGTTCATCCTTAATCTTTGGCGTAAAACCGTTGATTTTATACACGTCATCCGGGAACTGTATTTTCATCAGATGAGTTTTTGCTTTTTCCTTAAACTCATTATACGTCTTTGCCTTTACCCTGACAAGCCTGTCTTTTTCGCCGTCCCATTTTGTATAATACTTTTCCTCACTCAGTTCCCACTTCCCCGTTTGTACCAGGCAGCACCGGCAGTTGCAGTCTTCCGACGGATCTCCAAAACCGCCCGGAAACATCGCTTTCTTCCCGGCCACCTCAAATGGTTCCTCTATCTCCCTCACCTGCCCATCCAGTTCCCTGTGATGTGGCCTGGTCAGGTTATCCATTGTCGAATCCCACTGTTTTAAGACATCGGCCCCCCGGCTTTTCGCCCTCTGCTGGCAGTGCAGAGTAGCTTCCTGCTGTATTCTGTGGCCTTCCGTCCGGGCGATCCCTATAGCACGGTTAAAGGCCTTCATATAAGGACTTCTCATACCAAATGCAATGTTCTTTGCAATCATATTCCAGGAAGACCCATTTGCTATCCCTCTGGAAAGTTCTGAACGGATAGAATCTTTCAACTGGTTTACATCCTCGCCCATGCGTTGATACAAGCCTTTGGAAATTTTAGAATCTACCTGTATCGCCATTGCGGCCTCTTCCTGATTGATCGGAAAGAGTAACGGAATCCCCTGTCCCTGCAGATCGTACATCGTCCCGAAAAAGCCATTCTCGTAGCATTCCGTCAGATAATCGGCCACTGTCTCAAAAGATTCTGTATTCAGCTTATTCAATATACCACCAATCTGTTTTTTCAGCGCCTGCTGGTACTGTTTCTGCCAGATAATAGACTTTAAATTCTCCATGTCAGTCCTTGCTGACAGGTCGCTGATCTTCGCCGCACAGTCTCGCGAAGCCCTGGCATATATCTTTTTTAAGAGGCTGATAATCTCCGCTTCCCGTTCCAGAAACATTTTCTGCACTTCAAGCTGTCTTTTGTTCATACATCAGCACCGTCCTCTTCGTCATGCACTACGGCATCTAGCAGTCCTACGGCATCCTGTGTACTGCCTTCCCGTTCTGGCAGTTTATCTTTTATTTCCTCATAGTCAATATCCAGTATATTGCAGATTGCCTCAATAACAGTTTCATCATCCAGCATGTTCGCTGCTGCCAGAATGTTGTTGACCTGCTGCCCCGGTCGCTGCGCATCCGTCAGCTGAATCTGTGCATTATCCTGGGCATTTGTGATAATCTCACGCTGGAATTTAATATAAACATTCTTCAGCTGATAATCTGTACCGTTAGCTTTATTGATCTCATCCAGAACCACCTTTATGATATTTCTCAGGAATTTTTTCAGGCGCATTTCCAGTTTATTACATTTCAAATCCAACAGTGCGTATCTGCTCTTTATCACTACATTGGTGATATTTCCATCTCCCAGTTGCGCAGAATTAAAACCCATTCCAAACCGATAGATATTTTTTTCATCCAGTTCCAGTTTCACTTTTCGGGCCTCATACGGAATATCCACCGTTTTGATATCCAATTTCCCATCCGGAGATGTTCCAATGTGTTTCTTTGTCTTAATATTCTGCATCAGTTCATCCAAATCAGCACCCTGGAAACCGGAAACCACGTATATCGCATCCGTAAAATCCTGCAGATTGTTGGAAAGGCTGCAGGCCATCAGATCATAATCATCGATCAGATCCTTGACCGGTTTTAATCCACTGAACTGTTTTGCACCGTTATCTATACGGAAAAACGGAATAAAATGAAAAGAAGAGCCAAACCGCTCTCCCTTCTCGTTCTTTGTTATTATATGTGGCCTGGGATTTAATGGTGCTTTGTCATCAGCCATTATCTCCCCATCACCTTCCTGAACATAATACCATGTTTCTCTCTCATCCCATACCTGGATCCTCTTTATTACTTTTTTCTCTTTTTCAATATGATCCACATACCAGTAGATCACATGTTCTTCCTGATCCTCCGTATCCTTTGCCGCCACTTCGACTACTCCCATGGAATCTGCATGCTGGAATCCAATCCTGTTATCAGCAGTATAATAAGCATACAGGTAGTCAAATCCTTTTGTAATACATCCCGTGAGTGCCTCATATACTTCTGACCAGAAACTGTCATCAAAATAAGTGTCCATCATACTCTGCAGATCCGGATCATCGGATCGAATAAAGTTTCCATCGCCTGAGAGCATATACTGGACTTCCTGATCTACCAGTTCCATGAAAAAGGGATGGGATATCCTCACATTGCTTCTCGTCGTATCTTCTTTCAGTTTTCCATCAGCATCCACATAAAAAACTCTTGTTCCTGCGATCTTATGTTCGCCTTCATAATACTTTAACCCCTGTCTTGCCATCCTCTTTTTATGGGATCCAGCATCCACTTCCATGAAATGTTTAATTTCATACATTTTTAACATATCAGATCCTTCCTAATACAACCATGTATCCGGTTCATAAAACGCAAGGGAAAGAGAATCCGCTGTGTCCGGCGATTCCAGTCCCCGTTTTTTCATCTCTTCTTTCGATTCCAGCTGTATTTTTCCTTTTGATGTCATGTGGTATTTCCGCACACTCAATTGTTTTATCATCTCTTCATCATAGGGAATTTCTATCTGGACATCCTGTTTCCCCTGCATATTGTTGGAAAAGTTGCTTTCCAGCAGTTCCTTGATATTTCCCCATATCTGGGATCCCAAGTTAAAGTAGTAGCCGTCTGTCGCGGAATCCCCGTTATTTACCGGAATCACTGTATAGGGTAGCTTCTCTTCTCGAATCACCTCATTTAGCCGATCCGTCACACCACCGCCCACGCCGGAATCGTCCACCTTGATCATACACTTCCTGATATGCGGGTAGCACTTCATGTAATCTTTACAACACCTTATCACATTTCCGGCCGTCTCCATTGTGTCCCTTTTGTTGTACTTCCTGAACTCATATACTTTCGCACTGATCCGCGGGGTAATAACTGTCTTGTCATCGCCAAATCTCGCCACGTCCACACCGATATGTAACATATTGGAAGCCTCAATATCAGACTGCCTGATCTTATTTTCTTTGGAACAGGCAAGCTCTACCGTTTCTAAAGAAATAAAAGAATCCAGCGCCCCTTTCGGAAACTGCCCGTCAATACGCACCCGGCATACATCGGAATCCTTTCCATACTTTGATTCCAGCATCGTTATATTGTCTTTGGATGTGCGCCCGCTGTTGCGGCTGCTTACCGTATGCGTCCGGTATTTATCCCGATCCTTATTGAAAGCGTCATAAAATACGCCTTCGATCCTGTTCGGATTTCCCATCAGGAGCAGTTTGTTATCCCAGCCCGTCAGTGTGCCCAGCAGAGCTTCCATGATGGGATCCGTGACACCTGCTGCCTCATCCACGACGATCATCATGTGATCCTCGTGGAAGCCCTGCATGCTTTCCGGTTTTGTTGCAGTCTTTGCTATAGCAAACCATCTTTCGGAATCGCCCTCAACATATACCTTCGTTTTTGTCCAGACAAGCAGTTCCTGAATCATTGAACTATCAAGCCACTTCTTTATCTCCGCCCAGAGCACGTTATAAAGCTGCTGCATTGTCGGTGCCGTTGCAATGATCTTTGAATAGGGCCTGCAGATCAAAAACCATATGATAAGGCCGGCTTCCAGTGCCGTCTTGCCGACACCCTGACCGGACTTTACAGCGACTTTCGGATAAGCCGCGACATCCGCCACGACTTCATTCTGCCAGTCGTCACATTTCATATTCAACAGGTCTTCCAGGAATGCAGCCGGATCGTCATAATATACTTCAATCGCGCTCATCAGCTCTTCCATCTGCTTTCTCCTTCCGCCGCTTTGCTATTTCTATGACCGCTTCTTTCCAGTTTTTTGCCTGTTCTTTTGCATCCGTTTTAGTCGCTCCTTCCAGTTCCAGATAATCTTTTACTGTATTTTTGAGGGCAGTGACTGCTGTGCTCTGGGCTTTTAAAAAGCTCGCTTGCTTATCCCATGCCTGCTGTACTTCCCACTTTTCGCCGATCACATTGCCCTCCTTCTTCTCTACCTTCTCTATGGTCTTGTCGTTCCTGTCCTTTACATACATGATCTGCTGTGCGCGGATGATAGCGGCATAGGATATCTGTATCTGGTCCCACAGGATGTCCAGCGGATCCGTCGGCATCTCCTGGATAATAGAAACGGTTTCTTCTGGAAGATACTTCGAGAAGAAACCGAATTTTTCTGCATTCTTATTCCCTGGCGGGCCTGTGGCATTGTGGTTGCCCGGCTGACCGCCCCGTTTTCGTTTGGTAACGTTACCTTTCGATTGATTAGTAACGTTACCATTCCATTTGTCTAAATTCTTCCACTTCCTGATCTGGGTTTCTGACACGCCAAGATCGGATGCGATGTCTTTCAGCTTCTTCTTTCGACCCGAGTCGAGCCACATCTTATATGCCTCATCCCGTTTTGGGCTTCTAGCTCTCGGCATACCACCACCTCTCAATTCTGTATAGTTATGAATGGATCATACCGAGATTGAAC
>OFFI01001359.1_pt1 | contig 13286 bp, 12 predicted proteins | sample 1521351 | NCBI WGS metagenome assembly OFFI01 (sample SAMEA3504119, study PRJEB24116) | mouse gut metagenome | biome: mouse gut; feature: mouse-associated habitat; material: faeces | place: Denmark | collected 2011
GTAGTAAACGGCTTGACCATAGTATATCGTGTCTTTGTTCGGATGGCAAGGGGGCAAAAATGAGGTGTCCCCAGTTGGGAACACCTCACAAGATTTCGACTTTTTTAAACGCCAGATATACAAAGAGTTTGCTCAAAAGGAACTGTATCAGCCACAGTCCCAAGTATAAAACACATCGGAGAAATCCTGACGTTTCAAGTTTTCCGGGCTGATAAAGAAATTGCCCACACCGCCATCGGCCCACATCACATAAGTGTCCGTTTCTGTCCAGTCGGAATCCAACTGAAACAGCAGTGCGCCGTAGGGACCATCCTCCTCCCGAGGGTCAAACTGCTCAAAGTGGGGCCAACCCAAAAGGCGGTGGCCGGAGGACCACAGCTGCTCATAGACATAATCTCGGTCAGGCTCCTCCAGGAAATCCCGGAAATCCGGCTCTGCGGGCGGCTGTCCGGTGACCTCCTCCCACACCTGAGCAAAGAGAGCGTCAAATCTCCCGTCGGATGGTCCCATCCAGGCAGTGATCCGCTGGGCAGTGACGGCGCACTCCTGCATCACCGGCCAGTAATCCAAATCTGCTTGCGTTGGAATACCCATGGCCTGAATTTGCTCCTGGGTAAGAGTGCGATTTACAAATTTATGCCAGACCACCTGAAAGCCGCTGGGGGCGTCTTTGCCCCAGTCCGCGCCAAAGTTGTCGCCCCGCCCAACAAAAAACTGGAGCAGTCCGGTTTTGGGCAAGGGAGTATCCGCTTCTATCTGCTCTAAGTTGATCTGGACCAGCAAAATCAGTTTCTCCCCGGCGCTGTCAGCAGGATATGGCAGGGCGGGCGGCCAATAAGGCAGGCCGCCGAACTTGCTGTCAAACAGCCCCGGTGTCACGTCTGGCTGGATGGTGAACTGCCAACAGTCCAGGGCGGTACGCCTTTTGATTTCTGCCACTACAGCCTGCACAGGTTCACTGCCTTGAGCGGGCTGCCGAACCACCGGTGCCACATATTCCGGAGGAAACTCAACTGACACGCCCCGCTCGGCCAGTATCTCCAATGACTCCATTCCTGCAAGTTGCTTCTTGGGCGGCAAATGGACGTGTTTCAAATCAGACAGTTGGAGCAGCAAGGTGCAGTCAGTAAAATTGGTCCACCGTAAATCCAACTTTTTCAATTTTTTACACTGGGCTAAAAAAGAGAAATCCGCCACCAGCACCGCCGGGATACGCTGGCTACGAGGCGTTCCGAATACCAGCGTGTGCAGATTTTCCATCTGCCCGATAGCAGAGAAATCTCCCGGCTCCTGCTCACTTTGTTTCTCCTGATAGTAGGGATCTCCAAAGTAGCAGAAATCGTTCAGTGCCTTGACCTTTTTCAAATCATACAACGATTCTGGTGACCGTTTTAGCGCACACTGCACCGCATGGCGCAGCCGCTCGTCCATTTCTGGAACTGGTATCATAAAGTGGTACCCCTTTCATTGTTTTTGTCATATCATCAAAATGTGTAATTCTTTGCTACGGAATTATCGAAGCCAGACTGACATCTCCCTCATTTTCGCCGCAATCTCCTCCGGCTCCATAATACGGATTTTCCCGCCAAAAGTAAAGACCCAGGCGAAAAAGGGCGGGCTGGGGGCAACATCCACGGTGGCCTGGAAGTGCGTTCCGTCTATGATCTCTGTCTGCACCTCCTCTCCGAAGCGGTCTACAACGCTGCGCATGGTGCTGTTCTCGCACAGCAGTGTTATCCTCTGGATGTCGGCTCCGAACATCCCGAACACCTGGTGGACATACGCCGCGGGATCGAAGTCCTGCGCTGGTATGGCCTCCTGCACCAGCAGCTTCACAGCGGTCATGCGGTCTACACGGAACTGGGCCAGCTTGCCGTGTTTCTCCGACCAGCCCACGGCGTAGTAATAGTCCCGGCTCCAGATCAGGGCATAGGGGCTGAACTCGTACCGATAGCCGTCGTGCTTGAGGACTTTTTCTTTCTCTGCGGTGTACTCTATGTACTGGAAGGCGATCCGCCGCTTCTCCTGGATGGCGGTGTGGATCATGTCCACCGCATAGTAGATCGCCTCGTTGTCCTGCTTCGCTGTGCCCTCCATGTAGACAGGGCGGTTGAGCTGTTTGGCCTGCTCCTGGCTGGTGAGGGAGGCCAGCTTGCGGATCAGGCTGGCGCTTTTCTTCCTGGTGATGAAGTGCGAGGACTCCACCGCATCCACCAACAGCTTCAGCTCCGGCAGCTCGAACAGTCGGGAGCCGACGAAGTAGCGGTTCTGGGTGCTCTTGACACAGACAACGTCCACGCCCTGGTCAATCAGGATCTGGATGTCGCCGTACACACTCTTGCGGCCGGCCTGGATGCCGTGGGATTCCCAGAATTGGAGGATGTCTGAAACGGAGGCGGCGTGCTCCTCATCTGTAAGGGTGCAGAGATACTGCTGGAGCAGCAATATCCGAATTTGCGCTTCGTTCTTCATAGGTCACCTCCGGCTATTGCTATGTAGCTTTCTTGAATTGCATGGGCTGGTAACTTTGAGATTGTCCATCTCTAAAAACCGCCCAATCTATCTTCCGTCCCCGCCCTTGTCGCAGCCAAAACGATAATAATTGCGGAAAAGGAGCTGTGTTTCCGTATCTGTAAAAAGCTCTGTCAGTGACCCAGCCAGTTTTTGCATCTCCTCGAAAAAATCGGATTTGTAGGCCATATAGATCCCGCTGTCGTCCCCATCGCTGACATAAAGGTAGACAATATCCCCAATATCATCGCCAAAGGGTAGTGCGTGGGGACAATCCTCGAAAAAGTTAACCGTTGCGTCAAATTCCTTAATATCATCCCACTTCCAAAATGTCATGGATGGAATTGCATAATTGGGCCGCCGATCCTCAATGCCTCCGCCTCCAAAGCGGCGGAAGATTTCGCGGTAGTCCTCCGGGAGCGGAACCGGGGAATGCTCCCGGATCAGATTCAATTTGTCTTCCACTTCCTCCCTCCAGTTGGGCCGCCACTATGGGTTATACCCATCCCAGGCCCTACATGCTGGGTCTTGGAAGTTATCAAAAAGCAGATTGATTTGTTCGATCAGATTCATTATGGAATCCTCCTATACTTGCGGTTTTGATGGAATGAAGTGTTCTTCTTCCCAATAACGATAAAGATCATACAGTTGACTTTTATCGTGGGCCTCACTGGATTTTACCATTGCCACAAAAACGATTCTGCTGGGATTAAAGTAGGCTCTTTTGCCCACTAATTTTAAGATCACCGGTCTGTTAGCGGAAAATTCGTTCTTTGGTTTTGCCCTATATCCCCAATACAAGTTTGGGTAGTTCTTTCGTACCGTTTCTCCAAGATAGATGGAAATGTCCAAGGCAATGGAGAGTGTTTCATCAGTATATTTCATGGTTTCTTTTCTGATTTCATTCTCTATCCATTTCGGATATCGTGCTGCCTGAAATTCAATTTCTTTTTGGCTCATAGGAACCTGCTGAACTTTTGTTTCATACCATTCCCACAGCGGAATTAGCGACTCTGGGGAGTAATCGAACGGCTCCGTTTCCGGGCACTCCTGTTTCATGTACTCCCACAGCAGGGTAATCCGGTTCGGAATTTGTTCCATGTACCAATTAAAGTACTCTTTCGCCTGTCTTGCAGTCAGTTCAAAAAATGCGTAGTTGTCAAAAAATTGCCGTGCCGCAATTCTATTGTGATTTGCAAAATCGAAAGGCGCAATCATCAAAGAGTAAGCCATCCAGTCAGCCTCCTTGTCACAGACATTCAACGCTCACTTCCGCCGCCAGACCCCGAACCAGCTCTTTTTATAGTGCGTCAGCGCCTCCTTCGCCGGTTCGTAGTTTGCCCATGCCGCCCTCTTCAGATAGACTACGCCCTGCTCAATGTCCTCCCGGACGCCCAGGCCCTCGGCGTACATCATCCCCAGGCCATAGTTCTTATAGGGCGAGTCCTGGCTTTTCTCCAAGAACGCTTTTCCCCGCGCCGGGTTCTGCTGGCAGCCATATCCCAGCAGATAGCAGATTCCCAGCAGATCATACTGGATAGATTCCCGTTCCGTATCCTTCTCCAGCCATTGAACTGCCCGCGCATAATCCACAGCCGTACCCCAGCCGTGAAAATACATGCGCCCCAGCTGGCGGCAGGCATAGCTGTCGTTACCATAGCTGGCGGTTTTCTCGTAGCACTCTATCACATAGGGAAGATTGCGCTCTACCGCCTTGCCCTCCCAATAAATATCTCCCACAACATTCCATCCCCAGAGGTGTCCGGCCTCTGCCGCTTTCAGCGCCCAAGGGAGGGCCGCCTTGTGGTCATCCTTGGCGTAGGCCAGGTGTTTGGCATAGGCGTACATCCACTCCGGGTAACCGCGTTCCGCACCTTGGCGCATGATCGGCGCAGCCTTTTCACGTTCGGGAGGGATCAGATCTCCTCTGCCACTCTGGTAATAAATGCAGTAATTCCGTCCCGCCAGAATCATGCCGCCGGAAAACGCCTTTTCAAACCAGGGAAGACTTGCCTGCATCTGCTCCCGCCGCCAATCGTCCCACGCTTTCCGGCTCCCGAACTCCCGCTCCGACCGATCCCCGATCTCGATGACGTCCAGGAAGTAGTAGGTGTTCCCAATCATATACTGGCAGAACGGACACCCGGCCTCCGCCTTCTCATAGACCACATCCCAAGCGGCCTGGGTATTCTCGAAGGGCATACTCTCCCGCATGTCCGGCGTGAGCATATCCATGCGGATGGCCCCCAGCACTCCCACGGCGCTGCCTTTCGCCACAGACTCCTGCAGCATGGCGTAGGCCGCCGCCTCGTTTTCCTCAAAGGGATGGTACTCCCAGCTGTAGCAGGAGCCGGAGAAGCACCGGGAGAGGAAGTAACAGGCATCCCCATCCCCCTCCTTGGCAGCCTGAAACAGCGCCTCCGCCGCAGCCTTGGCCCGGTCATTGTCACAGCAGTAGTACAGGTCTTCGATGGCCTTGTCCACCACGTCACTAAAATACTTGCCCATGATTGCTTCCTCCACTCTGATTTTACTTAACCTATAAACCCGTCAGGGGGACTTATTTATATGTCCTTCGTTGAAGATTTGCGTGATCCGTAATTTCGTCCCAATATTCGTCCATGTATCCTTCATTGAGATATTGGATCAGCCAGAATTTCACCTGTGTCACGGTGCCCGCTTTCCGGAAATATCTGCGGGCCTTTTCGTCCCGGATATTGGTACACCAGATCACTTGAAGCTGTTCCGCCTCGTCTGGGAGAAGGTCAAAGGAGGAAGAACCCCACTCCAAAATGGCGCACTGATACTTTCCCTCATAGACTCCCTGAGCCGCCAGCTCCACATCATGGGCGGTGAAGAACCTATACTCATTGCGCCACGCCTCTCCCACGATAGTCAGCTGACGGTGCCAGATGGTGTAAGTCTCGGCCCGGTTCTTGAGAACCCAAGTCCTAAATTCCTGATTTTCCGAGTCCTCAGATTCCTGTGGATTGCCTGGGATCTCCTCCAGCGTCTCCCAGCCATCGTTCCAGCCGGAGAGCGGCAGGGATTCCTCCAGCAGACTCCGGAACCACCCTGCTATCGCCTCAAGATCCATCGCCTTTGTGCGGATCCGCCAGCCACTATCCGCCGTTTGGAAGAAAGCCAGCAGCGTAAGCGTAGTTTGGACCGTACAGGAGATCTGCTTCAACTCCCCCCACTCCGGAATCTCCAAGGGCGTCAGGAGCTGCAGGTGGAAACTGTCCCGCTCCCCCTCCCGCAGCTTTTCCAGTTCCTCACGAATCCTCTCCGCCGTGATGTTGGAAGTACGATTCCCGGAGTTGTCCGTCAGAATGTATTGCGTTGGGGATTTCAGCGGGTGCTTTTCCTGGGGGTGGAGTTTATCCCGCAAGCCGTCCCAGACCCCAAAGAGGCCGAAGCCCATCATTCCCAGCCCCAGCAGCAGGCGGATGGGGCCAACGGCTCCCCGCAGGTCCTCAAGGCCCGCCAGCACCAAGCCAAAACCGAGGCATACGGCATACGCCCCCAGGATCAGAGCCGCCAGATGCAGCCGTTTTCTGTTTTTTGTTTCCTTCATGGGTCTACCTCTGTCTGGCTCAAAGACCGACGCAAAGCGGCAGGCCAGTCAGCTCCCGGATATTCTCAAGAAACGCCTGCTCCGGCGGGGTCTTTGTCAGAAGTATCAGGAGGATGTCCTGTGAAATCAACAGGGCATCCGGATTCTGACGTGCATATACCATCTGCATAGGGACTTCCATATCCAGTAATTCCGGATGGGCTGACAGAGGCACGAATTCTTTTCGAATCCGATGGTCCAGGTCCTGGAAATACTCCGCTGTATGGCCCGCAAAAACCTCACAGAAATAACACGACGGTTCATCCGGAAAGTTGTGCTTGGTCATCTCTGCCAATTCGCAGAGAGCGTTGATCACCAAAAACAACCCATACCCATCTAAAGTATGGGCGTACCTCGGTTCATTCTTCCATTTCGCAATCCGCAAAGGGCCGTGTTTCGGATTTGCATTGAGCTTTTCCCAGTATTTCTGAAATCTGCCCACAGCCTTTTCCTGACCCTTTTTGTCCCGTTCCTCATAGGCGGCTCTAAAATCATCCTCGTACTCCCAGGCAATATCCTTCGGATCCGTTTCCTCCCACGCATATATGTCGTTGGAGGGATCATCCCGTTTGATTCCGGCAATCACATCCGCATCTGGATTCTCGAAAAAAGCCAGATAGTCCTTGTCCCAGTGAAGAAGTTCCAGGGGGCGCAGATCGTTGGAGCCTATCAGCAGATCGGCCATATACAGATAAATCTCCCGGATGGGAGGGGGCAATTTTGTGTGCAAACGCTCCTCGGCTGCGGACACTTCGTCCTCGGAATAGCAGTGCCAGCCCTCTGAGGTGTCCATGTGTTCCGGCTTTACGAATTGCCGGAGTATTTTCAGTTCTTTTTCTATGGAATACATCTTGTTTCTCCTTCCGCATTCTCCAGCTCTCCAGTTGCCCCATCGCACACAGCACCCAGGAACAGGCACCAAAGTAGATCGTGAAAATTCTTGAAAAGCATGGATTTGTACTCCCTGATGTTGTCGATCTCCTTTTGGTTACAAATCTGTTTCTATCTGTTTAATCAATTGTGCGATATTTTGCGTATGGCGGGGATTCTTACGCAAAAATCTTTCAGATTTCAAAATAGGCAGCAATTTCAAGCCATAACCGTAGGCAGTTAAACGGTTCGCGATATATACCGGCATGGAAATGTGTCCTTGCGCAAGGTCCTCAACCAGTGCCTCTAATGTATCCTGTTTGGATGGAAATCTGTCAAACCACGGTAATACCGCCTCAGAAAAGTTTTTCTTCAAGTCCAGCCAGATTGCCTCGAATGGTTTTCCAGCTTCAATCGTCCACCACGGGTCTGGGGCAAACAGTCTGGGGCGGGAACGTGCAAGGCACTCATACTCTTTAAACTTCAAGTTTTTCAGTGCTGAGGTCTTTTCAAAATAAACGCCCACATTTATAGTAAAAGAGCAGCTTTGAACGGTGTTGTACTGATTTCGCTGAAAGTTAATAATCTTGCCTAACCCATCAGACTGGATTAAACGAAAATTAGTTCCATCCCTTTTGTATCCCAATGGCTTGCAGTATTTATGGAACAGCTCCTTAACCCAGTTTTCCATCAGGCCACTGGGGGACAGAGGCGGCGGAGCAGGAAGTTTAACCTTTGGATATCCAACAAAAGGAATCTTTTCTGTGTGATGAAGGGCGAAATCAGTAAATGTCACCAACAATAAATCGTATATAACCTGATCCGTACAGTCTGTTGGTTTTTTATATGATCGCCGCTCTCTCGCACTCAGATGCTCATATTCTATTGAATTGAGACCGGCTGCCTCGATTTGGTCTATCAGCCTTCCATATGTATTTCTTGCATCTGAGGTAAAATCCGGCCAATTATTCAGTGTATCCCTTAACAGTCTGCACTGCTCCAAATGCCGCAGGCCAAAGTTTCGATTTCCATTTCGGCAGGATTCATCCCTTAGATTCTCTACCGCCCGTAACAATTCACCTTGAAGAAAGTCCGCCGGTCCTGTTGCGGGAACCAATTCTTTCCACAGCCTCCGAAAGTCATCTAAATTCCGAATGCGGCGGTGCAGTTCTTCCTCCGCCGCTTTTTCTTTATAAGCCTGTTTCAATGCCTTCTTGCGCTCGTTTGAAATATCCATACTTCACCTATCGATTTTACAGCAATGCTTTCCAAAATTATCAATAGTGCGTCCCATTCTGATACCACTCATAGGTGGGCTTGACGCCAGTGGCCGCCTCAAACTCAGCTTCCAGGGAGCCGCAGAAATACCACTCCAGCAGCGTTTTGAAGTCTGGCGCAGCGGACTGTCCGTGGAGCAGGCCATCCTCGCCCAGATAGTTCTGCTCCCACTCGAAGTCCTCATGATCGAACCATACCACAGACCAAGTATCTGCATTTTGGTAGTCTACTTTTCCCTCTCTGGACAAATCCAGGCATAGCGGCCCCCAGCCAGCACCCCAGTCCCCAATGGGAATGAGATAGCGGAAGCTCTCTTCCGACAGGTCGCAGTAGTCCCGGATTTGCTGAAGTATCTCCATCCACTTTTCCAGTTCTTCCATCGTCACCGCACCGCGTAAATCCAACCAGAGGGGACCGCCGTCAAATTCCAAATCCTGGTCGGTGGCTCCTGCAATAGACATGATATACTCCCGATCCGGGATGCGATAAGAAGTAAGATACGCCTTATACAAGGAGGGCAGCGTCACCTGATGCTTCGCCTCGAATGCGGCGATTTCCTCCTCTGTGACAGTGGATCGCTCCAGCTCCTGATCCACGAACCAGCCCCGCTCTTTCAGCTTCCGAAAAGCCTGTTCAATAAACTCTTTTTCCAGCTGTTCACTCATAGTTAAAACTCCCCCACAAAAATATCGGCATTTTCCTCCAGCTGATTCAGAGCCTTTTCAGTGTGGGATTTGATGTAGAGAGTTTCCCCAGCCCGACAGCCAACCAGCCCTTTATCTGGGTCAGCAAAGACGGACATCTTTCCCTCTACCAGGAAGTGAAAGTAGTGGCCCAGCAACTCCCGGCTCTCAGGGGTATCTTCCATATCACAATCTCCGCCTCTCGACAAGAAGCCCAGAGAGTTCATGGACAGCAGGTACAGCAGTGTGCCCTCCATATCCAAGCCCCAGCAATCCTGCGGACCCTGGCCCCAATCCATCCAAAGCTCGCCGGTATTGCAGTTCAAATAGATTCTCCACACCCCCTGATTCTCTACTGCCAGAAGGAGGCTTCCTTTATCACGGGCCTCCTGGAACTCCTCGCCAAAGTCATCATCTTCAGGAGTCATCTGATTGAAGGTGAGGATATCGTGAAGGGAATCAGAAGAAAACAGTTTTCCACCCTTGCCAAAACGCAGATAGAACTGGCGCAGAGCCTCGGGGAATTTGATACACAGACGCGCCTCCGCCTTATCGATCTCCTCTGGAGCCAAGGACATAGACCGCTTGCCCAGAAGAGCGCGGGACATGACCTCCAGCTTCTCCGCAAAGGTAACCGGAGCTTGGGACTGGATGAATTTCGCTGGGTCCAGAATTTTCTTTCCGTCCCGCCGCTGCCACACGATGGGCCAGTTCTCTCCCAGCTTTTCCAGCTGGGCCGATTCCTGACTGTAGATCAGTACCTTCTTCCGGTCATAGTCGAAATAGCGCAGGAGAAGCTGCCGCTCCAAATCACAGGCGAACTCCCAGCCGTGGGGAGCGGCGCACTCCAGTACAGAGCAGCCAAATCGCTTAGCCATCGTCTCATAGCGGGACAGTTTGCCCTCCTTCTTTACAGACCCTTGGACCCAGACACAGTTAGGCATCACAGCAGACAGTGCTTCTCCCACCTGCCGGAGCAAAAGCAATGCCAGAGATTCTCCATAGATATTGGACCAGTGAGTCCACTCAATATCGTTAAAATACGGTAATTTCTTTCCAACTAAAATACCGACTCGCGGAGGGAATTTTGCAGCAGGAGCGGGTATTTCCCCCTCATACTCCTGCTTAAATGAAAAGGACTCCTTCTTATGCCGCCAATAGATGAACATTTTTCCGGCCATCGCTGCCTTGTCCGCCGATAGAAGCCCCAGTTGGTGAAGCCGTTCCTCACCGCTGATAACTTCGTACATGGCAATAAAAATTGGGGGAAGAAAATCATAGGAGCGCAGCTTGTCAATAGCCTCCTGTCCAGGATGCTTGTCCATCCATTCGGAGCCGAACGCCACCCGGCACAGCTTGCGCAGATCCTCCTTAAAAGGCTCCACTGGAGTGTCCAGAAGAGCGCGATAGTCCTCGATAGTGTAGAGCTTCTGTTCCATATTGCATCGTCCTTTCATGTTTGGAAAATGGCTTGCTATGAAAATATGTTAGCTGCAGATCATTGCCTCTGTATTGAATCCCATTCCGCTCTCCAGATATGTTTGAATGTTCCATCATTCCATCTAAAACGCGGATCGCCATTATCGAAGATGAGGTGCTCTTTGGCATCCCAAATGTCTGTCCCCAAATAGTAGGTTCCATAGTGTTCAATGGAAACCTTGTGAAAGGACGCTTCAAACAGACTGTTCAGTTTTCGCAACAGTGTGCCTCCATATTTAGGGCATCCACTCATATAGGTAATCATTCCTGGAGCGACAACATTTCTCATATCAGCTCTGACTCCACCTAAAGTGATGTCAATCGTATTGTGCGTATCTATATCAATCGCATGAAATGTTTTTAGGGAATCTTCACCATGGAATCTCTCGGAAAACAATTGCTGAAAGTGATCAAATCGAACAATCTCTTTTCCACACCAATACCGCATGGAGTTCTGCAGTTCCAACTGTTGGAAAACTGTCAATATATCACATGAAGTCGCATAAAAATGGATCTCCAGCTCTGGCGGAGGACATAAAAACGGTGTGTCTCTAATCTCTGGGCTAAGTGAACTGCACCATGCTTCCAATGTTGTGGGGTATCGCTCTTGCCCTGAAAATGAAAAGGGGTTATCTCCGAAAAACATTAAATGCTCCCGTTCTTGGAAAACCTCCGGACTGTATAGAATGCCATCAATTTTCTCCCACTTACTCTGCATTGCTCTTTTTATCATTAGGAAAAGATCTTTATTGCTTTTCTCTGCCTGTGGAGGGCAATATACTTCATTCATAATCAGAACCCGATCTGGGAGTGCTTTTGTAGCAGTATTGCAGATGTGCAGTTGAACTCTCTCGTTGGAATAATAATAACCATTGGTATTTTGAACAAGATTAAGTGTTGTATTTTGGGAATGTACGTCTATCCAATACACAGAGTCAAGAGCATATCCAAAGCAGTCAATTTCATCGCACGAACTGAATACGTTCAATACGTCAGGACATGGGACACTAAATCCCCATATGTAGCATAGTTCAATCTTCTCCTCAAGTTCATGAAATAATGCCTTAATATCTGCTGGTGATGCAAAGAATTCCAGTTTCATATTATTTTCCTTTGTTGTTTGATTTGGAAGAATGCCAAACTCAAACAGCTATAGTGCATATCTACCGTTCCATGGCACTTTCATATTTGGATATAGATTATGAAAATAAGTGTAAGTAGTAGCTGCTTAAAAGCTAATGCGGCACATATCCGGAGCCGTTGCAGGTCTTGCACACCTTTCCGATATCCAGCTTCAAGACCCGTTTTGCAATAATACCCTTTCCCTTGCAGTCCGGACATGGAACACAATCGCCCTCCGGCTTTGGCCTCGTGGAGCCAGGATGAGCTTCTCTGTATTCCTCAAACCGCCCAAAAATCTGCTCCGCACTTCGCTTGAAATCCTCGGCTGTTGTGACACCGATCCGTTTCAGCACCCCAGCCGCTTCCAGGGTCCGCTCAAAGTCCTTGAACCCAGCCGAGAACCGGCTAAGGCCCACTTTCCGATGCTGTTTCCGCCAGGGGCGTGGAAGATCACTGTTATCTCTTCTTTTTCGGCCATGACCAGCTCTGTGTATCTTTCCCTTTGAAACGTCCAGCCATTTCCTCGCCAAATACGCTGTTAAATATCTTCTTAAGTTCTTCCGGGTCGTCAAATTGGTTTGGGCCATAGGGTTTGGCGGCAGAAAATCCTTTTTCCTTAATAGCTGCCATGAACCCTTCATAGCCGGTCATGCGGGACGAAATGCCAATTTTCTTTTTGTCTGGAAAAGAGAAGTAGCCGGACCCGGGCGAAGGAAAATAGAAGAAGCTCTCTTTTGCACCTTGAAGCTGATCCCAGCGTATTTCCCGGCGGTCCTTGCGTGAGAGAACAAAGATGATCTTTTCATCATCATAGAAGAAGCCCCAGTTCCCCATGGTGATCGTTTTGTAGAGCAAGCGAGTGGCAACGCCGCCAAGGACAATGCCGGCAGCAAGGAAAAACAGGGGTGCATCCCCTCCGTAGATCAACTTATAAAAGAAAAAGACGCTTCCGCCACACAAAAAGGCGATTGTCAAATAGGAGATGATTCGGTCTGAATTTCTCGGAACGCATTTTTTCACACAACTACCTCCCTGGTACAGTTACTTTCTAAAGTGTATTTCTCTGACTCAGTCATACCTGATTTTCAAAGTTTCCAGCCAAACCGCCCATAGAACAAGTGTGAGAACCCCTACCTCACCTTTATTCTTCTGATCCTTCAAATCACGAACCTCCCAGTTCTTCCAGCACCGGCATGGTCAGGCCGATGATTCCCTCCAGCTCCTTCAGAGCGGCGGGGTACTCCTCGTCCACCAGCTCAGGCAGTCCGGTGATCTCACGGAGCAGGTAGTAACCCTCCCACTTGCTGTCCGCGTACAGGACGGCCTGGCGCTTCTGGCCGTTCTCCTCATAAACGGTCAGCTTGCAGGCGGCGTCCAGATCCTCCCGGTACATCTCATCGTCCACGCCGTCCTCATAGGTCTGCCCTGTTGCGGCCAGCTCCTGCTGGCGGGCGTCAACCACCGCCTTGGCGTTCTCGCCGGGGACGATGGTGGCGTAGACCCGCAGCCCATGGGCCTCCGTCCGGATTGCCCGGCCACCGGCGGAGTAGATGGGCGAATCGCTGTAGGGGACGTACACATCCACAAAAGCGTCGTGTCCAAAGAGGTCGGTTTTCAAATAGGCCGCCGCCATATAGGTGCAGTCCCGCACCTCGGAGACGTGGATCTGGGTCTGATAGTTTTCCTCTGTCACCACAGGCCCATCAAAGCGGACGCTCTCCAGGGTG
>OFFI01001363.1_pt1 | contig 13270 bp, 9 predicted proteins | sample 1521351 | NCBI WGS metagenome assembly OFFI01 (sample SAMEA3504119, study PRJEB24116) | mouse gut metagenome | biome: mouse gut; feature: mouse-associated habitat; material: faeces | place: Denmark | collected 2011
TGTGACCCTCCGATTACATAGAAACCTGCTTGCAGGAATCTGGGAAAGGAGGGCTTTGCCAATGTTGACAATGGAAGGTCTGATAGCGGTCATCAGCTTATGCCTGACAGCCTTCGGACTCGGATATGCGATAGGAAGCAAGGATAATAATAAACCACAAAAATAGCCGCCCAGGTCTTGGAAAACTTAGCGGCCATTTTTGCTAATATAAAACCGGACTAGCCGTCTATCGGCAATAATAAATCACAAAAATAGCCGCCCCCAGTCCGCAAAACTAAGGCGACTATTTTTGTTTGCTTAAATTCGGACTAGCCGTCTATCGGCAGTACCTTTATGTAAATATCTTAGCAGATTTATGCGGAATTGTCAAATGTTGCGGAGTGTTTTGCTGAAACTCTATACCGAATTTAGTATAAGAACAAAGGCTTTTTTGCCTCAAATGTTACAAAAAAGCTTGAGCATTACAGTGTCTTTATCCTGGGCCAAATGCAGCGGCATTTCTTAAGGATTCCTGCAGCGTCAGACCAGGACTCTTCCAAGCCGGGTTCCCAGGCGGCTTAAGATTTCATTGGTGATGGTGTCACACTGGGCTGCAATCTGTCCGGCGGTGATTTCCAGGCTGCCGGAAGTGCCCATAACCACAACTTCATCTCCGGTCTGGACATGGGGTACCGCGCTGATGTCCACCAGGGTCTGATCCATGCAGATGCGGCCTATGATGGGAGCCCGGCAGCCGTGAATCAGAACACTGCCGTTCCCGTGGGACAGAGCCCTGGGCAGGCCGTCGGCGTAGCCGATGGAAATAGTGGCAATGGGCGTGTCCCGCCTGGCGGTGAAGGCAAGCCCATAGCCCGCAGGTTCTCCCGCGTGGAGCAGCCTCACGGAAGCGACTCTTGTCTTCAGGGACAGCACAGGGCGCAGGGTTCCGGCCCATTTCCGGCTGTCAGTCTCCGTACTCAAAAGGCCATAGAGGATAATCCCAGGGCGGACATAGTCTGCCGCAAGCATTTCATCGGAGAAGTTTTCCCCGCTTTTCTCAGAAGAATTTTCCTGTCCGGCAAGGGTGTCTGCCCTTCCCCGAAGCAGGTTCATAATGCCGTAGCTTGCCAGGATATGCAGGCCCGGGCAGGGGAAGCCTTTCTGTCTCAGTGCGGTGACAACCTGGTAAAAGGCTGTGATCTGTCTCCTTGTATAAGCCCTGTCCTGGGGCAGGGGCGAGTCGGAGGCGGGAAGGTGGGTAAAAAGGCCGTCTATGATCAGATTCTCCATCCCGCACACCTGGGCGATCTCCTCCAGGTTTTCACAGCGGATTCCCACCCGGTGCATGCCAGTGTCGATTCCGATATGTACATGGATCGCCTTTCCGAAGCGGTTCAGGGTCAGGGCGTATGGATGGTCCGTGACGGTCTGTGACAGCCGGAAGGAGCGCAGCAGGGGGAAATCCTCCGGGGGTGTGTAGCCCAGTACCAGGATTTCTCCGGTGATTCCTGCCTGGCGCAGAGAGATGCCTTCGGCGGCACAGGCCACACAGAAGGCGTCCACGCCCAGACGGTTCAGCTCCCGGGAAATGGGCACTGCCCCGTGCCCATAGGCATCCGCTTTCACCGCCGGCATGAGTCTGCAGCCCTCAGGCAGCCGGGAGCGCAGAAAGGCAGTGTTATGTTCCAGAGCTGCTCTGTCCAGCTCCACCCACGCACGGGATCTGGCGCCGGGGGCCTGGAGTGCGCCGGCAGTATTCCCCATGGCGGCACTTTCCAGCAGCCAGCTGTCTTTGGATTCCTCACAATTAGAAACAGTATCAAAAGCCATAACAGACCTCACTCCTGCACAGCCAGTGCCTGGTCAATGATCATACTCAGGACTTCCCGGAAGGAATGGCCTGCGGCCTTCATCATGCCGGGGTAGCGGCTGTGTTCCGTGAAGCCGGGGATGGTGTTGATTTCATTGAAAATGACCTCCCCGTCAGGGGTGAGGAACATGTCTACGCGGGTGAAACCGCTGCAGCCCAGAGCCCTGTAGATTACCTTTGCCTTTTCCTTGATCTCCGCCGCTTTTTCAGGGCTGATTCTGGCGGGAACATGGATGGCGGAAGTCTTCAGGGTATATTTTTCCGTAAAGTCAAAGAAACCGCCGGAAAGCTCTATCTCATCCACTTCTCCTACCACCAGATCCCTGCCGCCCAGCACGGCGCATCCCACCTCGAATCCGGGGATGTTCTCCTCCAAAATAACCTGATTGTCATACTCAAAAGCAAGGGAGACGGCGGCGCTCAGGTGAGCTTTCTGGGAAATCTTTGTGATCCCGTAGGAGGACCCTGCCTTCACCGGCTTTACATAGAGGGGATAGCCCAGGGATTCCGCGAATGCCTCCGCCTCCTCCAGAGCGGTGTGCCGTTCCATCACAAAGTGCCTGGGCACCCGCACTCCCGCAAGGCTTACCAGCTTGTGGGCCCTGTCTTTGTCCATTCCCAGCGCGGAGGCCAGGGTGCCGCAGCCTGCAAGGGGGATGCCTGCCAGCTCCAGCAGGCCCTGAATGGTGCCGTCTTCACCGTTTTGACCGTGGAGCACCGGCAGCGCCGCGTCCACCGGCACACGTTCTAAATCTCCCTCTTTCAGCAGGATCAGGCAGCGATCCCCCCGGTTGGGAGAGACGACAACGGGAGTACAGTCCTGGGGATTGTGCCAGGTGTCATTGAGCAGTTTTTCCACCGGACCTCTATAGTAGTACCAGCAGCCCTCCTGGGTGATGCCCACCATCAGGGGATTGTATTTATCCCGGTCCAGGTTGAGCACCACGCCGGAGGCGGAGGAGAGGGATACACTGTATTCCGGAGAACAGCCCCCGAAGAAAACCACCACATTTATTTTTTCCATAATTCTAATCCTTTCTTGAGCGTTAATTTTTCCCTGTTTGACTTATCTTTTATAGGAATGTTTTCATCTCTTTATCCTACAACCAAAGCGGGAAAAAGTAAATAGCAGGAAGTTTAAGATTTTTTTTATGATTATATTTTCCTTATTTTACACTTTGCCGGAGATAGTATGCTATAATTTACGAGGAGACGGGGTAAAGAACCTGTGGATTCTCTCCCGGCGGACAGGAGGACGGATATGAAATTCAGAACCAGATTACAGCTGACTTTTATTACGATTATAATACTTCCCCTGGCCCTGACAGCCCTGGCGTTCTGCGGCATCGGGCTTTCCCTTATGGATGCGCAGAAGGGCTTTCCCATCGAAGAAATCGACTACGAGACCATGACGGAAAATATCCAGGAGGTGGTGGACGCCACGGACAGGGTGTTTTCCCGCCTGCAGCAGCAGGCCTGGGAGGATCCTTCCCTTCTGGCAGACAAGAGATATCTGGAGGAGGTGAATTCCAGGATTGCCAAAAGAACCACTTACATTATTGTGAGAAAAGGGCAGGAGCTGTATTACGCCGGAAATGAAGATGCGGCGGACGCCATATTTTCCAGGCTCCCCGGCTTTGGGGAACGGGAACAGCCGGACAACTCCGGGTTTTTCTTCAATGACCTGGACAAATATGTGAAACAGCTTGATTTTCTCTTTCCGGACGGCAGCCAGGGCAGCGCCTTTGTAGTGACCAAGGTCAATACCCTGATATCCAGACAACTGCTGGTTGACATGTTTGTGGCCATTGTTCTGATTCTGATTTTCACCAGTCTTATGCTGACCTGGTGGATTCACAGAGGTGTGTTCACGCCGGTGAATGAGCTGAATGTGGCCATGCGCAAGATCAAGGAGGGAAATTTTGAGTACTGTCTCCAGACGGATGCCCGGGGAGAGATCGGAGACCTGTACCGGAACTACGAGGACATGCGGCTGCGGCTGAAAGAGTCCACCGAGGAGAACCGGGAGAGCGAGAAGCAGAACCGGGAACTGGTCAGCAATATTTCCCATGACCTGAAGACTCCCATCACTGCCATCAAGGGCTATGTGGAGGGGATCATGGACGGGGTGGCGGACACGCCTGAGAAAATGGACAAATATATCAAGACCATTTACAACAAGGCCAATGATATGGAGCGGCTGATCAATGAGCTCACCTATTACTCCGGGATAGACAACAACAGGATCCCCTATAATTTCCACCGGATCAATGTGGAGGATTATTTTGGGGACTGTGTGGAGGAGGTGGGGCTGGATCTGGAACAGAAAAATATCGTGCTCAACTACTCCAATCTGGTACAGCCTCACACGGTGGTGATTGCTGACCCGGAACAGATGAAGAAAGTGATCAATAATATCATCAGCAACAGTGTAAAATATATGGATAAACCTCATGGGATCATAGATATCCGCATTATGGATGAGGGGGAATCCATCCGCATTGAGATTGAGGACAACGGCAAGGGCATAGCCCAGAAGGATCTGCCCAAAATCTTTGAGCGGTTCTACCGCACGGACACTTCCCGCAATTCCGCTCAGGGAGGCAGCGGCATAGGACTTTCCATAGTAAAGAAAATTATTGAGGACCACGGGGGCTATATCTGGGCCACCGGCAATGAAGGAGAGGGCACCTGTATCCATTTTGTGCTGAGAAAGTACATCGAGCTTTCGGCCGGGGAGTGAGGCCCTTGAAAACAGGTTTTGGGAACATGATTCAGACATATCCCGAATGGACAGGGAGGTCTGTTGGAAATAAAGAAAGGCAGGTTCATTGAGATGAGCAGGATTTTGATTATTGAGGATGAGGTTGCAATTGCAGACCTGGAGAAGGATTATCTGGAGCTGAGTGATTTTCAGGTGGACATCTGCAACACCGGGGACGGGGGTCTGACCATGGCTTTGGAAGGGGAGTATAACCTGGTGGTTCTGGATCTGATGCTGCCCGGCATGGATGGTTTTGAGGTCTGCCGGAAGATTCGGGAGGAGAAAAATATTCCTATTTTAATGGTGTCGGCCAAGAAGGACGACATAGACAAGATCAGGGGCCTGGGCCTGGGGGCGGACGACTATATGACGAAACCTTTCAGCCCCAGCGAGCTTGTGGCCAGGGTAAAGGCCCATATGGCCAGGTATGAGCGTCTGGTGGGCACCAACCAGAAGCCTCAGAACGATATTGTGGAGATCCGCGGCATACGCATTGACAAGACGGCAAGACGTGTGTATATCAACGGTGAGGAGAGGACTTTTACCACCAAGGAGTTTGACCTGCTCACTTTCCTGGCGGAGAATCCCAATCATGTGTTCACCAAGGAGGAGCTGTTCCGGGAGATCTGGGATATGGATTCCATCGGGGACATTGCCACCGTGACGGTGCATATCAAGAAGATCCGGGAGAAGATTGAGCCGGATACCGCCAAGCCCCAGTATATTGAGACCATCTGGGGAGTGGGATACCGCTTTAAAGTGTAGGGCAAGGCAAAACAAGATAAATGTATGCCAAAGCCAAAGCAAGGCAAAAGCAGATACAGCAGCTGGGAAGAAGACTCAGAAGAAAAGGATGGCTTGACAGGATGGAGGAAGACAGGGAAGGAGCCGCGCTGCCGGAGGCATTTTTGGAGAAAATGGAGCGGCTTTTGGGAGAGGAATACGGGGCGTTTCTGGAGAGTCTGGGGCAGGAGCGGCACCTGGCCCTGAAGGTAAATCCCCGGAAGCGCAGTCTAAAAGGGGCGGGGGCAGCCAGTGTGGTTGCTGCCGCCTTTCCGGGTTTGGAGCCGGTTCCCTGGGCGGAAGGGGGCTTCTATTATGGGGCTTCCTGCCGTCCAGGGAGGCATCCTTACCATCAGGCAGGGCTTTACTATATCCAGGAGCCCAGCGCCATGGCGCCCGTGGGCCTGCTGGGGGTGCAGCCCGGGGATCGCGTGCTGGATCTGTGCGGGGCTCCTGGGGGCAAGAGCGCTCAGATAGGGGCGCAGCTCCAGGGCAGGGGGCTGCTGCTCTGCAACGAGATACATCCGGCGAGGGCAAAAATTCTGGCGGAGAACATGGAGCGCATGGGAATCGGCAATGCCTGCGTGGCCAATGAGGAGCCGGAGCGTCTTGCAGAGCGCTTTGGGGGGTATTTTGACAGGATTTTGGTGGATGCCCCCTGTTCCGGGGAGGGAATGTTCCGCAAAAATGAAGCAGCCTGCCAGGAGTGGAGCCAGGAGAATGTTGTCCTCTGTGCAGAGAGGCAGGACCGGATCCTGGACTGCGCCGCCAGGATGCTGCGGCCTGGGGGAAGGCTTGTGTATTCCACCTGTACCTTTTCCCCGGAGGAGAACGAGGGAAGCGTAAGCCGTTTCCTGGGAAGGCACGGGGACTTTCAAGTGCTTTCCACGGAGGCGGAGAAAGAAGCCCTGGGCCTGGCAGGCTGTGATGGCAGGCCGGACTTTCTGGAGGATCCGGCTCCCGGCCTGGTGCAGACGCTGCGCCTGTGGCCCCATCGGCTCAGGGGAGAAGGGCATTTCGCGGCGGTGCTGGCCAGGGAGGGGAGATTTCCTCTGGGGCAGCAGGCCAGAGGAGCGTTGTACGGCAGCCTGCAGGGTGCGGAAAAAGCCTCCGGCGTCCGTGGGAAAAATTCTCGAACCCGTGGGAAAGATTCCGCAGAAAAGGATCTGGGCCTGCTGGTGGATTTTGTGGAGGAACTTCTGGGGCAGGGCAGTCTGGAGAAATTCGCAGCGGCGCTGGGAGTGGACGAGAGTTTTTACTTTGTCAATTCCGGCGGACAGGTCTATCTGGTTTCCGGGCAGATGCCTTTCCTTCAGGGGCTGAAAGTGCTGCGGCCGGGCCTGCATGTGGGGGAGCTGAAAAAGAACCGTTTCGAGCCCTCCCATTCCCTGGCTATGGCGCTGGATCCGGAGGCGGTCTCCCATGTGTGGAACCTGGCATCCGGCGAAAGGGGAGCGTATGCCTATCTGGAAGGGCAGACTTTTCCCGCAGAGGGGGAGGGCGGATGGTATCTGGTCTGTGTGGACGGCTTTGGCCTGGGCTGGGGAAAACTAGCCGGGGGAATTATGAAAAACCATTATCCCAGGGGACTGCGGACTGCGTGGGGCAGTTTCACGCCGTGAGGCTGAAAAGGGGCCTCTGAGGGAAGGGGTTTGGGAGCAGATCCAGGGCCCGGCAGAATACTGGGAAGAAGCGGCGTGAGGGGATATGAGAACAGAGATTATCTATGAGGACAGCCATGTGCTGGTGGTATATAAGCCCGGGGGGCTTGCCACACAGACGGCCCGGGCAGGGGAACAGGATGTGGTGGGCGAACTGAAAAATTACCTGCATCGGAGCAATAAGGGAAAAACAGCCTCCGCCAGAGCAGGGGAGGAGCCTTATGTGGGGGTGGTCCACCGGGTGGATCAGCCTGTGGAGGGACTGCTTGTGTTTGCAAAGAACAGGAAAGCCGCTGCATCTCTGACGGCACAGCTGCAGAAAACCGGCGGCAGCGGTATGCTTCACAAATGTTACTATGCCGCTGCCTGGGGGACGCCGCCCGCCCCGGAGGGGGAGCTTGTGGACTATCTTCTCAAGAGCAGGGATAACAGGGCAGTGGTGGCGGAGCAGCAGTCCGGGGCCAAAAAGGCGGTGCTCCGGTACAGGATCCTGGGAACCCGGTCCCTGGAGGAAGTGTTCTCCAGGGAGCTTCCAGGCCTTCATCACTGCCGGCCTGACAGCGTCGTCCCTGAAATCGGTATCCTCCGAAAAGGCCGTGATTCTGGCGGAAATCTATCTTCTCACAGGGCGTTTCCATCAGATACGGGCACAGATGGCTCACGCCGGGCTGCCCCTTCTGGGGGACAGAAAATACGGCAGTGAGGAATCCTGCGCTTTGGGGGCCAGGGTGGGGAATGTGGCCCTCTGCGCCCACAGTCTGGAGTTTGCCCATCCTGTGGAGGGCAGGCAGATGGATTTTCACATAGAACCCAGGGGCGGAGCCTTCAGGGAGTTTTTCGGGAATATTTTTTCATAAAATCTGCCATACTAACAGTAAAATCCAAGTGCAGAGGGTTGGGGATGGTATGACAGAAAAGATCAAAAATAACAAACTGGCGGTACTGCTCCTGGTGACGGGGGCAGTTTATTTTTTTCTGAAGGTCATTGTGCCGCTGACAGCGCCGGTGTTGACGGCCATGCTGTTTGTGACGATTTTCGGCCCCCTCCTCCAGAAGATGCAGCGCAGGCTGAAGGTTCACAGGCAGGTGGGGGCTGTGCTCCTGCTGCTTCTGGCGGTGGGGTTTCTGGCGGTGCTTTTGTGGGTGCTTTTTTCCTGGATTGTGGGGAGCCTGCCGGACTGGGTGGAGAACCTGGACTCCCTGGAGGAGGATCTGAGCCGATTTGTGAAGGAGACCTGCGCCGTGGTGGGCAGGTGGCTGAGAATGGACAGTCAGTACCTGGAAGAACTGCTTCTCTCCCGGATACAGGAGGGCATAGACTATTTTCAGCTGAAACTTCTGCCGGGGATGGTGAGCCAATCCCTGGAGTATGTGAAGGTTCTGGCGGGGTTTGGGGGATTTCTGGTGACATTTCTCATCTCCACGGTACTGCTGGCCAAGGATTATGACGATATTATGAACAGACTGCTGAACCGGGAGGAATGCTATGTCTACCTGGAGATTATCTGCGGAATCATCCGCTATATCGCCACTTTTGTGAAGGCACAGTTTATTATAATGAGTGTCATAGGCGTTCTGGCGGCGGCGGTGCTGGCGGTGAGCGGCATATCGCAGGGAGTGCTCTGGGGAATTCTGGCGGGGGTTCTGGACGCGCTGCCCTTTATCGGCACAGGGGTGGTGCTGGTGCCCCTGGCAGTGCAGCAGTTTTTCTGCGGGAGCTATGTGAGGGGCGTGGTCTGTCTGCTGCTGTACGCGGCCTGCATTTTTATTCGAGAGCTGCTGGAGCCCAAGCTTATCGGAAAACGCATCGGCGTCTCCCCCATTGCCATTCTGCTGTCCATCTATGGGGGAATTCAGCTTTTCGGATTGTGGGGGATTATCGGCGGTCCCCTGGGGTTTGTGATGATCTATCAGACCATTCTGAGCCTGGAGGGCGGAGGCATCCGGCAGTGCGGCAGAAAGCACAGCGGAGGCGTTCAGAAGTGCTGAGGCGGCAGAAAGCCCTGTGGTCCCCGGCATAATTTCCGGCCAAAACCATTTGACGGAGGTATTCAGATGGTATATGATAAAAGGAGTGTAAAATGAGAATTCACGGAGGATGGAGCAAATGCCGAACAATACCATTGGAAACAGGAAGGGAGCGGAGACCGTAGCAGAGACCTTTCACGGGTGGATGCGCTCGTTTATAGACGGCCTGCTTTGCCTCTATATGATTCTGGTGCTGGTGGGGCTGCCTTTTTATTTCCAGGAGGGGTATACCTATATTGCAACCCGGAAGACCAATTTCTTCAGCAAAAACTGTATGACGCTGCTGAAGGTGCTGGTGCCGGTGCTGGTAATATACGGGGTCACATCCGCCATACTGTATTACAGGAAAAATTACACCTGGAAGCCGCTGCTGAAAGGGAAAGAGCTCCGAACATACATCCGGAGCAAAGTCCGGCTGATGGATCTGTTTGCCATATGGTACAGCGTGATGGTAATTCTGTCCTATCTCTTTACCAACTATAAAGAAGAGGCCTCATGGGGGGCAGGCGGCTGGTATATGGGGTTTAAGACCCAGATGATCCTGCTGTCCTGCTATTTTCTCATCACCTGGTTCTGGAAGCCCAGGAAGAGCTTTTTCTTCATAGGCCTGGGGGCTTCCTGGGTGGTATTTTTGCTGGGGTACCTGAACCGGTTCAGCATTTATCCCATAGACATGCCCCTGAGCAGTCCCGGCTTTATCTCCACCATAGGAAATATCAACTGGTACTGTGGGTATGTCACCACCATATTCTTTGCCGGGGCGGCGTTCCTGTGGCAGGGAGGCGGGAAAAAATGGTGGCAGAAGGCGCTGCTGATGGTGTATGTGTTTGTGGGGTATGCCACTCTGGTAACGCAGGGCAGCGCCGGCGGCATAGCAACTCTGGGAGTGGCCCTGCTGGTAATGTTCTGTCTGTCCCCTGGGGACGGACAGAGAATGTTCTGGTTCTGGGTAAATGCTCTGCTGTTATCTGCGGCCTGCCTTTTTACCATGGCATTTGACCGTATGAATCCGGAGAAAATGAACTTCCGGGATTCCTACATGGATATTATGATCTCAGGAAAACTGCCCTATATTATGGCAGGGGTGTCCCTGGCTTTCCTGGTGCTGACCGGTTTTCTGGTGAAGAAAGGCATCTATAAGAAAAAACCTTTTCAGATTCTGGCGGTTCTGGCTGGAGCGGCGGTGTCCTGTGCCGTGGCGGCCGTGGTGGCGGGGATTGTGGTGAACACACTCCACCCGGGAAGCCTGGGAACGCTGTCGGAGAATCCATTCTTTACCTTCACCGATTCCTGGGGAAGCAACCGGGGGGCTACCTGGAAAGCGGGCGTACAGTGCTTCCAGGAGCAGAATCCGGGCCACAAACTTGTGGGGGTGGGGCCGGATGCCATGGCCGCATATATCTATACGGACGGCAGCCCGGAGTTGGTAGAGATGCTGAAGCGCAATTTCGGGGAGAGCCGTCTGACCAATGTACATAACGAGTGGCTGACCATTCTGGTGGACATGGGCATTCTGGGACTGGCAGGGTTTGCCGGGCTGATCGTGTCCGCCGTGGTGACATTTCTCAGGAAAAGGAGTCTGAACCTGATTGCCTGTGCCTGCGGACTCAGCGTTCTGGCGTACACAGTGAACAATATCTTCAGTTTTGAACAGATAATGAATGTGACCACAATGTTCCTCCTGCTGGGTATGGGCAGGGCGTTTTTGAGAAAGCAGGAAGAGCCGGCAGGGGAGTAGGATTAGGATCAAGGAGGGGTTGAGATGAGGATTTTGCTTTTGATGAGAGGAGCTCCCGGGTGCGGAAAATCCACCTGGATTGAGAAAAATGGTCTGAAGCCCTATGCCCTTTCGGCCGATGACATTAGACTTTTATGCCAGAGTCCTCTTATGCTGGTGGACGGCACGGTGGGTATCAGCCAGGCCAATGACGGAGTGGTATGGAAGACATTGTTTACCATTCTGGAGCTGAGAATGCAGAGAGGGGATTTTACCGTCATTGACGCCACCAATTCCAAGACCAGTGAGATGAACCGATACAAGGAGATGTGCAGCACTTACCGGTACAGGATTTTCTGTGTGGATTTCACGGACGTCCCCATGGAGGAGACAAAGCGCAGGAATAGGGGCAGGGAGCAGCTGAAGAGGGTTTCCGATGATGTGATAGAGAGGATGTATTCCCGGTTTGCCACCCAGCAGATTCCTTCCGGCATCAAGGTGATCCGGCCGGATGAGCTGGACACCATCTGGACCCGGCTGTTTGACTTATCTTCCTACAGGAAGATTCATCACATCGGCGACATTCATGGGTGCAACACTGTCCTGCAGAAATATCTGAAGGACAACGGGGGCATAAAAGACGATGAAATGTATATCTTTGTGGGAGATTACATAGACAGGGGCCTGGAGAATGTGGAGGTGCTGAAATTCCTGCTCTCCATTATGAACAGGAAAAATGTGCTCCTGCTTGAGGGAAATCATGAGAGATGGCTGTGGTACTGGGCCAATGACGGGGTGGGAAGGTCCAAGGAATTTGAGCTGGTCACAAGACCTGCCCTGGAGGCGGCGAAGATCAGCAAAAAGGATATACGGCAGCTGTACAGGAAGTTCGGTCAGTGCGCCTACTACAGGTATGAGGAGAACATCTACCTTGTGACCCACGCAGGGCTGAGCACCCTGCCGGAGAATCTGTCCTTTGTGGCCACGGAGCAGATGATCAAGGGCGTGGGGGACTATAATGACTTTGAGCGGATGGCGGAGGCTTTCTTTGACAACACGCCCGACAACTGTTATCAGATCCATGGGCACAGGAACACGAAGCAGCTGGATGTCATGGTGAACGACAGGGTGTTCAACCTGGAAGGGCAGGTGGAGTACGGAGGCTGTCTGCGTTGTGTCCAGGTGGATCAGGATGGGATTCACTGTGTGGAAATTTCCAATGAAGTGTTTAAGACGCCGGAAATGCGCACGGAGCAGTCCGTGGTCGCCAGCTCGGTTGGGGATACCATTATCGCCCTGCGCGGCAACAAATATATCCAGGAGAAGAAATTTGGAAATATTTCCTCCTTTAATTATACCGACAAAGCGTTTTATGACAAGGTCTGGGATGCTCAGACCACCAAGGCCAGAGGGCTGTATCTGGACACCCTTAAGGGGAAGGTGGCCGCCAGGGCTTATGACAAGTTTTTCAATGTGAACGAGCGGCCGGAGACAAAATTTGACATGCTGCAGCACAAACTGCAGTTTCCTGTGACAGCCTATGTGAAGGAGAACGGTTTCCTGGGGATTGTGAGCTACAACGAATACGAGGACGCGCTTTTTGCCGCCAGCAAGTCCACCATAGACAGCCAGTACGCCAGGTGGTTCCAGGAGATGCTGCAGAGGCAGCTGGGGGAGGAGGGCCAGGAGAGGCTGAAGGAATATGTCAGGGAGAAAGATGTGTCCTTCGTGTTTGAGTGTGTGGACATGGAGCACGATCCCCATATTATTGACTATCCCCAGAGCGGGCTGTATCTGCTGGACATTGTCCGTAATGAGATGAATTTTGAGAAGTATGAGTATGACCATATGTGCCGGGTGGCGGGACAATTCGGGCTGCGTCCCAAGGAAAAGGCATTTGAGATTGCCACATGGCAGGAGTTTTTTGACTGGTACTATGACATTCTGCAGGAGGACTATGAGTACCATGGCCGCAGAATAGAGGGATTTGTGGTGGAAGACAGCGCAGGCTATATGACCAAGCTTAAACTTTTCTACTATAATTTCTGGAAGCTGCTGCGGGGTGTGTCCCATGAGGCCATACGGAAGGGCTATATCACCAGGACTGCGGTTCTAACCACGCCTCTGGCTAATGAGTACTATGCCTGGGTCAGGAAACTTCACGATGTGGAGGAGAGGGAAAAACTGCCCAGGGATATCTGTACGCTGCGGAAAATGTTCTATAAGGAGAAGACAGGAATATAAAACTGGACAGAGAATGAATCCCCCGGCTGTACAGCTGAGGGATTTGTTCTCTGTCCAAAAAAAACATGGGCTTGTAAAAAGCCCATGTCTGTAAGAAAAAGTCGATGCGACAGGATTCGAACCTGCGACCTCTGCGTCCCGGACAAAGTGCCCGCCCCCTTAAATTAAGCGCTTAGTGCGCCCAGCAAAGGGTGCGGTGTATTGTGGGTGAGAACCCCATCCGG
>OFFI01001367.1_pt1 | contig 13222 bp, 17 predicted proteins | sample 1521351 | NCBI WGS metagenome assembly OFFI01 (sample SAMEA3504119, study PRJEB24116) | mouse gut metagenome | biome: mouse gut; feature: mouse-associated habitat; material: faeces | place: Denmark | collected 2011
TCATAAAAACAGAATTCTCGGAGAGTTCCACATAAAGTACTAACCATAAACACAAGACTGATGAAAAATATCTTTATATTCCTCGCTTCTGCTATCTTAGGCATCTCGGTATTAGCCGAGACGGTAGAAATTAAAAATCCGGGTTACATCGAGGGGCAAATCCGGGATGGCATACCCGTATTCCCGGATTCACTGTGTTTCGATAGAGATGCGGAAGAAATAACTTTCCCCGATATGGGTACTTTCGTTGAGCTCGGCGACTATGATTTTCCGAACTTGCGCAAAGTGACACTGAACAATGTTGACTACATACCGGGTGGGGCCTTCGGAGGAATGAAAAACCTTGAAGAAATTGTTGTCAATGGTCTTGTCGGTCATTTTGACTGCTGGTTTGTCGGGCATTGTCCCAAATTACGAAAAGTTGTGTTTAATGGGCCGGTTTCAAGCACCGGTGGCCCCGGCTTTAAATATGATATGCCCTACCGTGTCAAAGTTTATTGTGCCGTCTACCGTTACCTCCATTGTGTCCGTTATTATAAAATCCTCTGTCAGCGTCTTTGTAAGATAAAACCTAAGCGTTGTTTTCGCTGCTTCCGGCTCTAATCTCGGTACATTATGGAATATCTCACTAAGGGAGTCCAAGTTCTTTCCCTCTGCATACCGTGGTAAATTCTGTTTTGCCGATTCATTTATCAAAACTCTTTCCTGTATAATCACATCTGCAAGCCAAAGGATAAACGCCCTTACAGGGTCAGCCGGGTATAGCTTCCTTTTTGTGATACTCTCATATCCGGCTATCAGCTTATTTACAAGTGCTTCTGTATCTGTATCTACAAACTCAACCTCCGGCAAATTACTCGGTATATTCCTCGTTGTCGTATTCGTCATTGATTACCACCTCCACTATTGGTTTTAATACACCGCTTTCATAATCGGCTTTAAAGTCAATGTTTACGATTTCTGCCCTCGGTTCGTACTCTTCCGTTTTGTCGTAAATATCCGTTGTTGCCAATGCTTTAGCCGTTTCTATCGGCTTATCTATGTATTTCGGGTTTAATCCTAATTCCCTGTCAAGCGGTATGTCATATTCCGTTGAGGAATACAGGAAATAAAGGTTTTGTATAACCTCTTCATACACCGTTGCGGGTGCAAGGTTTATTTCATTTTCCTTTGTTGTGTCTACTATGTAAGTCATACCGCCCTACCTTTCCGGGTATTCCTGTAAGGAAATACTGCTTTTTGCTATCAGTAGGTTGCCTTTGTTGTCAAACCTTTCATAATCTTTTGAGTGCTGCGTTATTACCCATTTTGTGCCGTACTTCTTACCGCCGATAACCAAAGTAAGTATTTTACCCTTTTTCCTGTATTTATCTATCTTATCCTGCATTGTCCGTGGATTTACCCCTAAAAAAGCGGACAGGTAAATAGTAAAACTGGCTGTGTCAATATCATTGTACTGAAACTCCAGTAACGGTTTTTTATTGTGGCGTGTGTGTTTTGCGTAATTCGTCTTGCTGTCAATCTTCAAACCCTCAAAGGTTTTTACTGTATTCTTCGATACAGAAAACACAATATCGCCTAATGTTCCAATCTTTGCCATTAGATACCTCCGATAATAAAGCCGTCCCCCTCGCCCTCCGGCTTAAAGATACATAATACCCATTGCCCTATATACGGTATCCACGGATACACTTTTATAACCCTGTCTGCTGTTCCTTTCCATGTATGCAGAATATCCGGGTACTCTTCCTTGTACCGGTCCCCTATGCCTAATTTCCTGTCGTACTGTGCGTAATCAGCTTCATAATTCCACTTTACCCCTGCGTCTTTCCATTCCATAACCATAAACGGTGTATTCTGCACTATCCGCAAATCCCCCGTTACAATGCCCTGTTCTTCTATCTTTACCCTTGCCGTCATTTTCTCTTTGTTTACGCTGCTTACAATGCCAATCCTTACTATGTCCTGCAGTTCCCTTATGTCGTTATCATCAAATTCCTTTATCATCAATACCCCTCCAAACAACTGCGTAATTTTATCTGTACCTTATAACCGCCTGTAATATTGTGTGTTGCCTGTTCGACTATGTATTTTCCGTTAAATTCCCCGAATCCGTATACCCTTACCGTGATACCCGCCACATAATCCACATCTCCAATTAGCGTAAATTCTGCCGTTGTTTCCCCTTTATTTCTTGCCCTTAATGATTTCCGTGCAAGTTCCTTAGCTTCCGCAACGCTTGACACTTTTTGTTTTATTTCCAATGTCTGCCCGTCAGAATTTGCATTTTCCGGCTTGTAAGTTGCTTCTATCTTCTTTTTTGTGTCCGGGTCTGTGTATACAACGTGGCATGATGAATAGGCGGTATCAGCCGTTTTTGTCGAAAAACTGTAACTAAGTATATTGCCTTTGCCCGCCTTTATCTTTTTTACCTCTGCTTTTTTCTCAAAGTCCGCTGCGTCAAACAATACGATTGTTTTTGACGTGACTTTAAGGCTGATTCCGGCACGTTTGCACATACGCTTTAAAAATGCTATGTCCGTCATGTTCCTTTGCTCTCTGCGTTTATATACAGGGTTGGAATTTGACAGGTACATAAGCTTCATGCTGCTCCGTTTTGCCATCTTCTGTGCCATGTTTTTTAGGGTTGTGTTTTCCCATGTCCTGTTATACTTCGTCTGCCTTAATTTCGCCTTGTATGGTATTGATGTAGCCTTGATTGTCAGCTTTTGGGGCGGCCCCGTATAATTTACGCTGTCAATCTCGAATACCCCGCAATCTAATACTTTGTCCTTTCCGTCTGTGTAGGGGTTTTTCTGTATAACCATAGCGTGTATTTCCGTGCCTTTGAACGCCCTTTTTTCTGATTTCTTGCTTGCCGTTTTCTTTTCTGTTACCGTTTCCCCCTCTACATCTTCTGCATTTACCCAACCATAAACCTTTTTTCCGTCCTGTGAAATTAAATGATAGGGGTGTGCGTTGCTGTTTGCTATCGTACATTTACATTTGCTTGCGCCCCTCGTTACCGTGGGTTCTGCTGCTGAGGAGGATATATAAACCGGTCCGCCTTTAAATTGTACGATATTGCCAACCTTTACCTCCCCCTTTTTTGTAACCGTCTGTGTTTTCCCTGCCGTTTTGTTTGTATTAAGCCAATCCTTAATCCATTTCCCCTCTCTATCATCAAGCGATATGCTAATATCGTCCGTTTCGTCCTCTTCCTTGTCCGTGAATGACAGGGATAACAGGTATTTTGACAGGTCCTTTGATATATCCGCACCTTTGAAATAGAGTTTTACCGCCGTTCTCCTTGCTAACGTCTTATCACTCATCTGCTGTTACCCCCTGTTTCCACGGGGGCAATGTTTCCGATACCTCTAAATCAATCTCCGGGAGGGTCAGCTTGACCCCCGCCGGAAATATGTAGGTATCCTTATGCTCTATGTTTGCTTTAATCAGCATATCCATGTACATTTCATTTCCGTATGCCTTGTAAGCCACAATATCCCATGTATCCCCGGATATGGTTGTATAAGTGTCAAGCATAAGCAACCCTGCCCTCCTGTTCTTTCTGCTCTCTTAAAATTGTAATGATAATCTGCCGTATCTTCTCTAAAAACTCTTCATCATACTGCTGCAACTGTTCTTTGATTCCGTCCGTTTCCCCGCCCTGTACGTTCACTGTCGGATTGTTTGAAACATGGATTGTAATTGTACCCGCACCAATCGCCCCGGCGTTTACGTTGCTTGCCGTGTTAAGGTCTTGTGCCTGTGCCATGTTGTTAAATATCTGCCCTGTCTGTGCTGCGGTAAATACGCTCCTGTTTGCTGCCCCTGTGATAAGTTCGGGGCCGTTCTCTCCTGCTATGAATGTGTCCGGCGTTCTTACTGTACCGTTTACAAATCCCGGTATCTGCGGTATGTTAATGCCCTTGCCACCGATACCCGGCACCCAATCCGGCACTTTCAATTTGTTAAGTCCACCAATTACCGTATTGACGGCTGAAACAACCGCCCGCAACGGCGCTTTTATGATTTCCCCAAGTCCACCAACCGCACCGCTGAAAATACTCTTGATTCCGTTCCATGCCTGCGACCAATTCCCGGTAAACACACCAGTAATAAAGTCTATCAAACCTTGAAAAATCTGCATAACATTTTGTACAATCGCTGCTATGCTCTGTAATGCCGACCCTAACACGCTTGAAAAGATGTTTGCCACCAACTCTATAACAGGTATTAAAGCCTGTAAAAGCGTTGTAAGCACTGGCAAAATTGCCTGTATGATATTTTGAAAAATCGGTACAAGCGTATTCAGCAGACTTATAAATATTGGTAGTACCGTGTCAATTATCTGCTGCACAATCGGCAACACCGTCTGTATCAACTGAATAATGACAGGCAGAATACTTTGAATAATCTCCATGAATATAGGCAGCAAAGTATTAAGCAGATTTATAAATATCGGTAAAATTGCGTCCACTATCTGCATTACCAACGGTAAAATCGTCTGTATAAGCTGAATGATAACAGGCAACACCGCCTGTACTATCTGTATCAGCAAAGGCACTACTGCATTGATAAGCTGAATAAGCACGGGCAGTACACTTTGTACGACCTGTAAAACCAAAGGCAGTAAAGCCGATATGAGTTGTACAATCACTGGCAATATTTCCGCTATCAGCGTTGCAAGTACCGTTATTACCGCCCCTATCAGTTCGCCCAATACTGGCAGAATTGCGGTTACAAGCTGCCCTATGAGTGGCAAAATCTGTATAACCATATTCGCAAGCATTGGCAATATTGGCAGTAACCCGGTTTTCAATGTGTTTATGAGGGTTGGAAGTATGCTTTTCAGCGTATCCAGTACACCGGTCCCGCTTGTAAAAAATGCGTCCTTTATCGCCGTTCCAACCTGTGTTATCACGCTCCATAGCTTGTTAAATACGGCTAAACCCTCGTTTCCAAAGGTTTTCTGAATAAATCCCCGTACCTGTTCTAAATGCGTTGACACATAATAGATTGCACCGCCTACCGCTGCAATCACGCCTACCAACGGCAATATCTTTGTGAGGATACCGCCAAATCCACCGCCCATACTGCTTAGGTATTTTGTAATCCCCAAGCCTTTAATCATGGTAAAAGCCTTTTGTATTGACAGGATACCGCCTTTTACTTCCAAAAAACCAAGTTTGGCAATCAATCCCCCGGCTTTCAACCCGACTAATCCGGCTACAATTTTCGCAATCGCCTTTACCGCTCCGGGGTTTTCCCTAACAAATGTTGTAACAACCGTTATTATGTCCGTAAATTTCTTTACGCCCTCTGTCAGCGTAGGAAGCAGTAACTCCCCTAATTCAACCTGTAAAGCGTCAAAAGCTGATTTTGCAAGCGTGATACTGCCGTTTAGGTTGTCAAGTTTTGTTTCTGCCATGCGTTTAGCTGCACCGTCACAATTATATACCGCTTCGGTCAGCTTGTTATAATCCTGTTCGGAGGCATTGACAATAGCAAGCATACCCGCAAAACTTTCTTTCCCAAATATTGCGCTTGCTGCTGCTATTTGTTCCTGTTCCGACAAACCGCCCAAGCTGCCCCTTAAATTTTCCACAACCTCTCCAAAGGTTTTCATTGTGCCGTCTGTTTTTGTAAGGCTGATTCCGTACTTATCCATGTATGCAGCCTGTTGTTTTGTCGGCTTCGCCATGTTCGCCAATGCCGTTTTTAGGCTTGTTCCTGCCACTTCTGCCTTTATACTGGCGTTCGCCATTAAGCCTATACCTAATGACATATCCTCCACGCTATACCCCAACGCACCCGCAACCGGGGCCACCTTTTGGAATGTTGACCCCATCATGGATACATTGGTATTTGCATTACTGGAGGCTTGTGCCAATACGTCCGAAAAATGCCCTGCGTCTGACGCTGATAACCCAAACGCTGTTAATGCGTCCGTTACAATGTCCGATACCGCCCCTAATTCTTCCCCGGACGCACTGGCAAGATTCATAATGCCCTCTATACCGCCTAACATATCCCCTGTTTTCCAACCCGCCATTGCCATGTATTCCATAGCTTCCCCGGCTTCCGCTGCCGTAAATGCGGTTGTTGCGCCCATTTCCTTAGCCTTTTGGGATAGTTTCGCCATATCCTCCGCACTTGCGTTTGATATGGATTTTACGGTTGACATCTGCTCTTGAAATTCCGCTGCTTTCTTTACCGGTCCGGCGTAAATGGCAGCACCTACCGCCGTAACCGTTCCCACCAAGCCTCCTAACTGTGCCTTTGTCTGTGAAATAGCCTGTTTGTTTGCTGCCTGTTTTTCCGTGATTTCCTGTACTTTCTTTTGTGCCTGTTCTAACCTCTCATACTGCTGCCTTAATTCGTTTGTATCCCGTCCTAAGTTGTCAGTATTTACCCCGGCTTCACGGAGAGTATTGCTCAATTCCCCTAGCCGTTCCTCTTCCCTTGCCGTTGCGTCCTGTGCTTTTTGCAACGCCCTTTCATTTGCCTGTAGCTGTCTTGTAAGTTCCGGCGTTGCCTGTCCTGCCTCCTCAATTTCCCTTGTCAGCCGTTCATGCTCTGCCTGTAACTCGCTTACCCTCTGTCTGCTTTTTTCTACGGCGGTCTGCTGCTTCTGATAAGCTGATACGTCCTTTAATTTCTGGTCCGCACTTCTTAAATCATTTTGCAGTAATTTCATGGTCTGCGACGCATTTTTAAAGGATTGGGAAAAGTTCGGCCCAAGTCGTGCGGTTAGCTGAAAAAGTAACTCAAACTGTTTAGCCGTTGCCATTTCCCGCTCCTTTCTGCTCTTCGATTACCAAGTTGTATGTCTTAATCCAAGAATCCAACCCCCTAATCGTCTGCTTTAGCCAAAACTCTATGCTTGTATGAGTTTCCCTTGACAGCAATATGCAGTTTCGCTTAAACCATTTTATAGGGTTTTCTCGCCGTACCCCGTTGACACTAAAAAACTTTGTGCCTTATTCTTGACTTTCCCAAACTCACGGATTGGAAGATGTAAAATAACATCACTTCCTACCCCTGCTGCCTTTGCTGCCAACCTGTACAGGAATGAGGTTGAAATTTCCGGGGATAATGCAAATTCGCCTACCGCCGTCATTTCCGTTTCAATGTCTACCAAATCCTCCCCTATAAGGTTTTCAAAATCAAACACGAATTTTTTATAGGTCTTATCCTCGTATGTGTAAGGTCTTGCAAGGTTCATCACATACGCACCCTCCGGCACTTTTTCTTTTGTGTCCGAATCGGTCACAACCGCCGTTTCTGCCTTTGTTTCCTCTGTAGCTGCTTCCTGTCTGTTTTCTTTCTTAATATCTTCCATTGCCTTAGCCTCCTATTTTTTGCAAAGAAAAAACACGGTTTCCCGTGCCTGTTTATTTTCCAAGTGCTTTTCTTACATCTGCCAACCAGTCTTTCCCATTTACAAAATAAATGTAATTTAACGGGTCAATCTCTAACATTTTCTTGCCGTCTATGTATGTGGCAAAATATGTTGTTGCGTATTCCCCGCTTACCTCCGCTGCACTTGCCGTGGCAACTTTTCCGGGGTTCAGCTTCTTAGGCGTGAGGGTCAGCAAATGTTTTACACGCCCAACCTCTGTAACGCCCTTTGTTGTGTTTTTGTTCTGCTGTGCCACCCTTAAATCAATCTTGTGTTCCCGTGGCTCATGCAGTTTGATAGCGTTCTTTGTAACCGTCCTGAAATTAAGTGTTGTTGTCATTGCTTCGATAGCGCCTAATATAACGGCTTCTACCTTGCCACCCATTCCGGCCCCGCTGATTTCTTCGGTCAAATTCGATATTTCCGGCAATGTAACTTCTGACATGCCGTAATACTCCGTTGCGTCCTCATAAACCGCAAATCCTATTACTGTTTCATCAACTTTTGCCATTTTCCTACCTCCTATGCTGCAAATAGAGTTTCAAGATAACTTACGTCATACTCTAAGACAAAATCAAGTTCCTTTGCCGGACTAGGCGGGGTAAGGTATATATGAAAATGTGCAATGCCTGCCATTAAATCCGTTTCCGGGTTTTCCTCTTCCAAAAACTCAATTCGTCCACCTAAAATTACTTCATCTGCTGTCAGTCCGTTAAGCCAAATATTAAGGCTCTGTACAACCGATTCTACCAAGCGTGGTTTTAATCCCCTGTCAACCTTGCTCCACATTGACAGGATAACCGAATTTCCAACCCACGAAAACATACGGTTCACGCAATAGAAATAGTCTGTAACGTCCGTATTTGACGGATAACAGGCTGTTTCATTCCCCCACGATACAAACCCACCGATAAAGTTTAACCCTGTGATAATCCCCTGTGAGTTAAGATAGTTCGCTTTCGTGAGGTCAAGTAGTACCTCCGTTCCGTCTGCTAATACCATGCCGTCAATCTGCAACACTTTATTGCTTGCTGATTCACACGGCGTTTCCTTTCCCATGTCCTCGTCTGCGTCCGTCTTTGCCATAAGTCCGGCTAACTGCGTGGAATAGTGGAATACCCTGCCCCCTAATGTCAGCATGGGCCATACTAACAGTTCGGACGGCTGCACGATATTCTTTTTGTTTTTCCATTCCACCGCTTCCGTATATGTCGTTGCTTCTGTCGTGTCAACATCAATAATCGCCACGCCCTTAAAAAGTCCGTTGATACTTTCCGCTTTCGCTGCCATGATTGCAGCAACCTCGCTATCGTGCGAAAAGTTCGGTGCAAGGAAAACGGTTGGTATAACCCGGAATTTCGGGAAAATAAAATCAACCAATTCAAAACCGCTTGATTTCTTTGTGTTAATATCGTATCCCCCGATAATGTCCTTTTTTGTTACTTTTGACGGGTCAACCGCATTGTACTTAATGTTAAGCGTTGCATTATCGGACGCAATCGCCCCGCCCTCGATACGCTCCAGTCTTAACACTTCATCAGTATACAGCAATTCATAGTCAACGCCCCTTTTGTATTCATCTGTAAGCGTATCCTCCGCACTGTACCCTTTTACTACTACCTTATCTGCCAATGCTTCTAACGGCAAATCCAAAACGCCCCCGGATAATCTCATGTCCGCTGCGTCCGTTTCCTCTGTCAAATGCTTTGCCGGGTCTAACACATTGATAATTACAATCGGCCCATTCTGATACAGTTTGAAACTTGTATAGATTTCCTCGCAAATATCATACTTTTTCCAATCGTCACTATATCCCATAGCTTCCACGGCTTCCGCATATGAGGATACATATACAGGCTCGTTTACTTTGCCGTTTACCATGTGCGCCGGGGCCGTTCCTACAATAAGGTGTATGCAACTGTCTGCGGTTACTGGCGTTGAAATGCTCGTACCCCGCTTACTTGCTCTTGCTCCATGAAAATAAGCCATTTTTTAAACCTCCTTTGCCTTTCTTGACAGGCTTAAAACGTCATTGTAATACTTGTTTATCAATGTCCCCGCCTGTTTTACCTTTGCCCTGTTAGTCGCAAGGCTTTCTGTCGGCACGATAAGCATTTTTACCTGTGGTATTTCCGCTATTACGTCTTTCAGATATTCCTCCACGCTTTCCCTTGTGCCTTTGACAATCGTATTTTCGATTAGTCCTTTGGTTGTCGGTCCGATATAAATAAATGTTTCCTCTCCGGCGTTCCCTGCCCCCTCTGTGGCTTCCGTATTTGCCGTTTCCTGCCGTTTTTCCTCTTTAGGTGCAGAATTTACCGCCTGTTCCTTTTTAACGCTGTTTTCGGCTTCTGTGGTGCTTTCTGCTGCCGTCTGTGCGCCTGTAACTTTCTTTGCTGCCATATTGCCATGCCTCCTTATGTTAAATATTTCCTTACATCTCTTTCCACCTGCTGCATTTCCCAAACCGTCATTATCTCGCCTATCTGATACACTTCCAAATCATCATCATAAACGATAAATTCTATAGGTTTCTGACAGGAAAAACGGCTATCTACTACAACGTCCTCCAGTAACTTAGTCTTAATCCTTGTTAGCAAGTTTAGGCATTGTATGTAATTTTCCTGTTTATCCTCGGAAAATGTCACGCAAATAATACGCACCCTGCATATACTCTCTTCGTTATCATCTTTTCCAGTCAATAACTTTAAAAGTATGTAGGGTGCTGCTTTCTTTTCTGATTCCTTGTCTGGCAGATTGCCAACAAATACCGCCGGAGGGCGTTCTGCTGCCTGTGTGCCGTTTTTAGGCACTCTTGTAAGCAACCGCATATCCTTTGTTATTTCCTCGCAATATGCTTTTAAGGCTTCCAATAGGTCTAATGGTGTCATTATCAGCCTCCGTTTTTACTTAACAACCTTTCTATTTCGTGTTCTATTCGCTGATTGATAACCTCGTTTACCCGTTCTTCCACGTTCTGCATAACCTTTTCATTGCCTACCATTTGCGGTACTGCCGGGGATAACAGTTCTTTCAGCTTTTCTTTTCCTGTTGCCGGGGATACCGTGCCTTTCTGACGCTCCATAATGCCTATATGCCCCGATTTCATTTGTGCCACGAATACATTTTTCTGCCTGTTGAATTTTACAAGGCTGCTTGCCTTTAATACTGCTGCACTCGGCGTTGTCCTTTTCTTTGGCGTACTGGGGGAAACTTTGAATTTCATAAGCGGTATCACACCGCCCGAATATTCAATACTCCCTATGATTCCGTCCCCGTTTTTAGTTACACTGTTGTACCTCATGTAACCACGGCTGTTAAAATCCCCCGCCGATATATGATAAGTCTGCCTTACCATTTTTCCCGCTGCTGTTTTCCCCGCCACTAACCCCCTTGCAAGTGCGGGCTTCAATACTTTTTCGTCTGCTTTTTCCACCCCTGCAAGTATCGTGTGTATCCGGTCTATGGTCTGTTCTGATACCTCTATCATTCGTCATACCTCTCCAATCCTATAATCAGTTCGTTGTACTCATTCCGTACATCAGTTATCATAAAGAGGTTGCCGTCAATCCAAAACCTCATACCGCTTGCGGGTTCTTTGCCCATGTCACTTAGCCTTACCCGGACAACAATATATTTCCCATAGAATCCCTCCGCATTATCTCCCGAAACAAGGTTCTGACGTTCCTTTGTTTCTTCGGAGTCAAGTATGACAGGTATTTTTTTGTCTATGCCGTCACACTCAACCCTTTTAAGCTGTGCAAATTCTTCTAAGTTGTAAAATGTGCTGTCTAAGTCCTTATCAAGCATTTCTTTAAAATTCTTCATAGACTGCTTACCTTAGCATACAGTGGCAATAAACCAAGAATCAACCTCATGCGGTACAGGGATAGGGGCGGAGGATAACTGCAAGAAACGTCTTGCCGGGCGTCTTTCTACCCACTGTTCGGGTATCCTTGACCCCTCGACAACCGCAATCGTCTTTCCTGCTTCGTCCACGATTCCGACCGCCCCATAGTACATGGAATAATTTGCTTCCGTGGATAACAAGGCAACGATATTATCCGGCAACAACGGCTTATCTTCTGGCTTCTCTGCGTTCGTCCAGTTATCAAGATACCACTCGTTATAGGTGTAAATATCCATTCCTATTTCGTGGATAGTTCCAATGTATGTAGCACCGTTAGGGAGTTCTTTCGGCGCGATAACCGCAACTTCAAACCGCCTTACGTCAAGCATTTTCTGCACCTCTTCATCAGACAGGAAAGCCTCCAGTGCGTCCGACCCCATAAGGCAGATATTACAGTTTACAAAACCTTTTTTCTGCACCTGTTTACGCCACGCCTTTAACTGTGCAATCTTACCGCCTTTCTTTGTTTTCCAACTGTCGGCGGTTTTCAGCGTTTCCTTGTTTGTAAACTGAAAATCAATTTCCTCCTGTATCGCTTTCCCGTTCTTATCAAGAATTAGGATTTTTCCCCTAAACAATGACTGGCAGCACATCCATTCTTCCCGGCGTGTAATCATTTCGTCCAGTTCCGTAAAGTCACGCTGCATTTTCTCAACTGCCCTTTGGTTCGGGGATTTCCCATTATACAGGCTTTCCCCCGGTGTACGCTTTAAAATATCATCTATTGTTGTAATTTTGTTTGGTGCTACAAGTGGCGGTTCGTATGTATTTGTCTGAAAACCCTCGTTGTCGATTGTCGCACCGCCTTTTTTCTTGTGTACAAAAGGTGCTAACGCCCTGTTTCCTTTCTTAAAATCCACGTCTATTTTCTGCGTGTCAAAAGTTTCCCTGTTACGGAAAAAAGTATCCCGTACAAATGTATGCACTTTCGGCATACGCTCTACTAACTTGCCCATTGTTCTAGGGTCATAAATGCTGATAGCCATGATTTAACCTCTCCTTTTCTGTTATTATTCTGTTTCGCTGCCCTGTTCGCCCTTGCTTGCTGTCGTTGCTACTGCATTTTCTGTATCCACTAAGAAAATGCCCAACTTTCTAAACGGTGCTTTAAAATCCGCTGCGGTTGTTCCTGTCGGCACTTCCAACGCTTCCCCGAAAAACTGCCCCGTCAGATAGATAACTACCTCTTCCCCGGCTTCCGCTGATTCTGCTGCAAGTCCGTATACATTTGCTACGGTATCAGCGGTTACGGCTGATAATTTTCCGTCCGTTCCAAGTGTCACGGGCATAAGTTCTAAAACCGTGTTATTGTCTGCAACTGTGCCCGAATCGGTCACAACGGGATAATCCCCGGCATGAATCATTTTCGGGGTGTAGCTTCCTAACAACTCTTTTCCTGCTGCCATGTTTCCTTACCTCCTTATTTCACCTTTGGATATAATTCATCAATGATATTTCCGAACGGGTCATCTTCCCCCGCCCCGCCTTTGTTCGATACGGGCGGTACATCATCAACGCCGGAGTCTTTCAAATCCGCTTCACGGTCATTTAAAAATTTGCTGCCCGCCTTTTTCTGTGCTGCCACCATCTGCATAGCAAACGCCTCCGCACTTACAGGATTTTCATACTTTGCCTTGTCTGCCAAATCCTCATAACCCGGCAAAGTAATTTCATCAATCGCCTTTGCGTCTACTGCTGCCGTGTGGTCTGTTTCCCCTGTCTTTGCCGTTGCCATAATCTCATTTTTGTAAGCGTCAGCAACTTCCGGGTGCTTAGTCTTAAACTCTTCCAATGTCATTGTTTCGTCCTCCTTATCGTTTTTTACATTGGGTTTATTATTATGGCTATTGGCATAGCCTAATAATCCTTTTGGCACTGTATGGAATGTCTTTAAATTGATTGGT
>OFFI01001371.1_pt1 | contig 13205 bp, 9 predicted proteins | sample 1521351 | NCBI WGS metagenome assembly OFFI01 (sample SAMEA3504119, study PRJEB24116) | mouse gut metagenome | biome: mouse gut; feature: mouse-associated habitat; material: faeces | place: Denmark | collected 2011
CTTCTTTTTCTTCTTACGAAAGAAGAAAAAGAAGCAAAAAGAAGAACGGCCCAAGCTATCAAAATATGGACGCAAAATCCAAAACTCCAGGCACTCGCTTTCGCCCTTTATTAAGGTAAGGTCGAAGGCCGTGTAGGGCGTGACGCCGGAGGGTGAGACACCGGCGGCACGCCGGGCACGCCGGTTTATTTAATCCTTCCCCTTAAATTATTGACATCAAATAGTGTTATTGTTAGAATTATACTTAGGTAACATTGCATTACCACAGGCTGGGGGAGATTACATCATGTATCATTGCCATACCATATTCTATCTGGCGGGGGAGCAGTCCGAGCTCTTTGACCCGGTCCGGGAACTGGCTCCTCTGGAAGGCTTTACCCATGAGCTGCTGGAAAGCAGAAAACCAGAGCAGGCCCTGGCAGCCAGGGCCGATGTGACCTTGGCAGACCTGCGGGGAGCTGACCTGGAGGAAACCGCCGGGATGCTGGCCGCCTGGAAAAAGCCGGGGGCCCACCTAATCCTTTTGGTGGAGGTGGAACGGGCGGAGGAGCTTTTTGAGCGGCTTCCTCCGGAGGTGACCGATGTTTGGACCCTTCCCATCTCCCCCGCCCGGTGGCGCTTTCGCCTGGAAAAATGGCAGCGGGAATGGAAGGATGCCAAAGACCTGTGGCAGGCCAGCCAGTACCTGGAGGCGGCCATCAACAGCTCCCCCAACCTCATTTGGTACAAGACGAAGGACGGCATCCACGAAAAGGTAAACGACAGCTTCTGTGAAACGGTGGGCAAAACCAAGGAACAGGTACAGGGTCAGGGGCACGCCTACATCTGGGATGTGGAGCAGGATGACCCCGCCTGCATCGAATCGGAGCGGGCGGTGATGGAGAGCGGACGGACCCACATCTCCGAGGAGGTCATCCAGGCCGGAGGGGAACAGAAGGTCCTTTCCACCTACAAATCCCCTCTTTACGACCTGGACGGCACCGTGATGGGCACGGTGGGGGTGGCCCTGGACGTCACCCTGGAACGGGCCTATGCCCAGGAGATCACCCGCAAAAACCAAATGCTGGAGGCCGTCTTCACCTCCATCGACTGCGGTATCCTCTGCCATTCCCTGGACGGCACCCGCATCATCAGCATCAACCAAGCGGCCTTGCGCATCCTGGACTACCCCACCCAGGAGGAGCTGGCGGCGGACGGCCTCCATTCGGTCTCCCGCTGGGTGGTGGAGGAGGACCGCACCCAGCTGCAAAAGAAGCTCCACTCCCTGAAAAAGGTGGGGGATACCGCCAATCTGGATTATCGCATCCTCCACAAGGACGGCTCCTTGCTGCACATCATGGGCAGCTTTAAGCTCATCGAGGAGGATGAGGAAATATTCTACCAGCAGTTCTTGCTGGACTGCACCCTCCAAAAGCAGCAGGAAGCCCAGCACCGCCGGCGGCAGATGGAGCTGGTTCACGCCCTCAGCGTGGACTATAACCTGGTTTGCTACTTCGACCTGGACACTGGGAAGGGGCGGGCCCTGCGGGCCAGCGGATGCGCGCACAACATCCTGGAGTCCATTTTCTCCGGCAAGCTGATTTTGGAGGACTGCATCAATCAGTATATTATGGAGGGGGTCCACCCGGAGGACCAGGAGGCTATGCGCCAGGCCACCTCCCGCGAGCATCTCCTCCAGGAGCTGTTGGAAAAGCCTGTGTGCCACCTGAACTACCGTACCGTCTGCTGCGGCAATGTCCGCTACTTCCAGATGAAGACGGTCCGGGCCGGGGACTGGAACGAAAGCCACGGGGTGGTGCTGGGCTTCCGGACCATCGACGAGGAGACGCAGGAAGAGCGGGAGAAAAAGGCGCTGCTGGAGGATGCCCTCTCCCAGGCCAACCGGGCCAGCCGAGCCAAGAGCATCTTCCTTTCCAATATGTCCCACGACATCCGTACTCCCATGAACGCCATCATCGGCTTTACCGCCCTGGCTATCACCCACATCGACCACAAGGAGCAGGTGGAGGAATACCTGAAGAAAATTATGACCTCCGGCAACCACCTGCTGAGCCTTATTAACGATGTGCTGGATATGAGCCGCATCGAAAGCGGCAAGATGCACCTGGAGGAACAGCCTTGCAGCCTGCCGGAAATCCTCCACGAGCTGCGCAATATCATCCAGGCGGATATCCACGCCAAGCAGCTGGACCTCTTCCTGGACGCGGTGGATATCCGCAACGAGGAGATTTACTGCGACCGGCTGCGCCTGAACCAGGTGCTGCTGAACCTTTTGGGCAACGCGGTAAAGTACACCGGCGCCGGGGGCATGGTCAGCGTCAAGGTGGTGGAGCGGGGCGGCGCGCCCGCCGGCTACGCCAACTACGATTTCCATATCAAGGACAGCGGCATCGGTATGAGCGAGGACTTCGTCGCCCATATCTTCGAGCCCTTTGAGCGGGAGCGCAACTCCACCATCAGCGGCATCCAGGGCACCGGCCTGGGCATGGCTATCACCAAAAACATTGTGGATATGATGAACGGCACCATCGAGGTGAGAAGCAAGCAGGGGGTGGGGACCGAGTGTATCGTCTCCTTCACCTTCCGCCTCCACACCGGCAAAAAGGAGCCTCTCGCCATCCCGGAGCTCAACGGTCTGCGGGCGCTGGTGGTGGACGACGACTTCAACACCTGCGACAGCGTTTCCTGTATGCTCCAGGAAATTGGCCTGCGGGCGGAATGGACCCTCTCCGGCAAGGAGGCGGTGCTGCGCACCCGCCAGGCTGTTATGCGGGACGACCACTACTTTGTTTACATCATCGACTGGCTGCTGCCGGATATGAACGGCGTCGAGGTGGCCCGCCGGATCCGCCAGGAGGTGGGCCACGAGGCCCCTATTATTGTCCTCACCGCTTACGATTGGTCGGATATTGAGGATGAAGCCCGCGAGGCCGGCGTCACCGCCTTTTGCAGCAAGCCCATCTTTCTTTCGGAGCTCCATGGCTGCCTGCACTCCATCCTCCAGGCGGACCGCCAAAGCAGCGCGGCAAGCCGGGTGAAGCAGGCCTCCTGCACCGGAAACATCCTGCTGGTGGAGGATAACGAGTTGAACCAGGAAATTGCCGTCACCATTTTGGAGGAGGCGGGCTTCACCACCGAGGTAGCGGAAAACGGCCAAATCGCTGTGGATATGGTCAAAAACTCCAAGCCCGGACAGTACCAGATTGTGCTGATGGATGTGCAGATGCCGGTGATGGACGGCTACGAAGCCGCCCGCGCCATCCGCCAGCTTCCCGACAAGGCGCTGGCCTCCATTCCCATCCTGGCCATGACGGCCAACGCCTTCGGGGAGGATAAGCAGGAGGCCCTCCGCAGCGGGATGAACGGCCACATCGCAAAGCCCATTGACATTGAAAAACTCATCGACACCCTGGACGAGATGCTGGAATAAGCCCTTACAACGAAGATGGCGGTTCTCCGGGGAGGGCCGCTTTCTTTGTTCTTTTTGTGCTGCAAAAAGACAATGACAATAGAGATACTTTGGAAACTATGGGAAAGGCTGGATGCTATGAAAACGAAAATCTTTAGTTTGTTTTTGCTGGTATGGGTCCTGCTTCTGGCAGCTGCCTGCGGCGCCCAGGAGCCGCCGCCCGCCAGCGGCGGCAGCGAGGAGGCCGGTGGCGGCACCGTCCAGCTGACTGTATGGGGAGCGGAGGAGGACGAAGCCCTCCTTCGGGAAATTTTCGCCTCCTTCCAGGCCCGGTACGCCGGCCAGGCCAATTTCCAAATCACCTACCAGCCCCAAAGCGAATCCAACTGCAAGGACGTCCTTTTGGGGAATCTGGAGGGCGGCGCCGACGTCTTTGCCTTTGCAGATGACCAGGTGGCCGCTTTGGCGGCAGCCGGCGGCCTGGACCCCATTGGGGAGGCGGCGGACATCCAAAGGGCCAGCCTCTCCGCGGCGGCGGAGGCGGCCAGCGTGGGGGGCTCCCTCTACGCGTACCCCCTCACTGCGGATAACGGCTACTTCCTCTATTACAACAAGGCATATTTTTCCCCAGAGGATATCCAAAGCCTGGAGCGGATGCTGGAGGCCGCGGCCCAAGCCGAGCGCCTGGTGGCTATGGACTGGTCCTCCGCCTGGTATGTCTACGCCTTTTTTGGCAACACCGGGCTGGAGGTGGGGCTGAACGAAGACGGCCTGACCAACTACTGCACCTGGAACAGCACCGAGGGACCCATCCGGGGGGTGGACGTGGCGGAGGCCATGCTCTCCATCGCCGCCAGCCCTGGCTTTGCCAACATGACCGACACCCAGTTCCTGGCAGGCGTGCAGGACGGCTCCGTCATTGCAGGAATCAGCGGCGTGTGGAACGCGGTGGCGATTGAGGAAGCCTGGGGGGAAAACGCCGGAGCGGCGAAGCTGCCCACCTACACCTGCGGGGGACAGCCGGTCCAGATGGCCTCCTTCTCCGGCTGCAAGCTCATCGGCGTCAACGCCTACTCCCAGCACCCCCAATGGGCAGCCCGCCTGGCGGAGCACATCACCAGCGAGGAAAGCCAGCGCCTGCGCTTCCAGATGCGGGGCCAGGGTCCCGCCAACGCCAGCGCCGCCGCTTCGCCGGAGGTGCAGGCCTCCCCCGCCATCGCGGCGCTGCTGGCCCAGTCGGAATTTTCCCAGCTCCAGCGGGTGGGCGGCAAGTTCTGGGACCCGGTGACCGAATTTGCCGGAAGCATGGCGGCGGGGAACCCCTCCGGCGCCTCCCTCCAGACCCAGCTGGACCGTCTGGTGGAGGGCGTAACCGCCCGGTAATAAACCAATCCCACAATGCTCAGGAGGAAAACCTATGAAAACCAAACTGACACTGCAGAAGCGCCTGGTCCTGCCCATCGTTCTGCTGGGACTGGTGACGCTGCTCTCCAACGTCCTGGCGGTGTTCAGCATCAATAACGTCCACGCCAACGCGGGGACCATTGTGGACCAATACATGGTCAGCGAGGCCCGCCTGGAGGAGATCCGGCGCTCCATGATGGATATTCACCGCCTGGCCCTGTCCCACATCGTGGCCGCAGACCACGCCACCATGATCCGCCTGGTCCAGGAGATCAAAGCAGAAGAGGCCGGCCTGGATGAAAGGCTGGCCTCCTACCGGGAGTTTGTAGGGGAAAAGGACCTGGGGACCTACCAGTCCCTTCTGGAAAACTACGATTCCTTTAAGCACTCCCTGGTCTACCTGGTCTGCGCCAGCGCCGACAGCAAAACCCAGGATGCCTACGCAGTTGCCAACGGGGATGTGGCCCTTTGGAGCAGCGCCGCGGAGCAGGACCTGGACGCCCTTTACGCCTCGGTGAGCAGCCAGGCTGAAGCCGCCCAGGAGCGTCTTTTTGCAGTCTATCTTTCCGCCCTGGTCACCAGCGCCGTCACCCTGCTTCTAGGGGTCCTCCTGGTGGCGGCGGCATTCCGCATCGTCCGGCGGTATGTCATTGCCCCCATTCGGGACGCCATGGGGATGCTCCAGGGAAGCTCCCAGCGCATCAGCGGCGTGGTGCAGGAGGTCCGCCGGAGGACGGAAACCTCCAGCGGCAGCGTCCGGGAGCTTTCCAGCCTCACCGCCCTGGAGGAGATCGCGGGCAGCGCCGCCGCCATCACCTCCAGCGCCTCCGGCACCCAGGGCAGCACCCAGAGCATGGCGGAGGAGTGCGCCGCCATCACCGCCTACGCGGTGGATATGCGGGGACGGGCGGAGGAGATGGAACGCTCCGCCCAGGCGGAGGCGGCGGCGGTCCGGGCCAAAACGGAGGAGATTCTTTCCGTCCTAAACCAGGCCATCGAAAAGAGCCAGCAGGTGGATCAGATTGGCATTTTGACCAAGGATATCCTCTCCATCTCCTCCTCCACGGAGCTAATCGCCGTCAACGCCTCCATTGAAGCAGCCAGAGCCGGGGAGGCCGGGAAGGGCTTTGCCATTGTGGCCCGCGAAATCCGCCAGCTGGCCGATTCCTGCGCCGAAACCGCCAACCACATCCAGGAGGTCAACGGGGTGGTCACCGGGGCGGTGGACTACCTTTCCGGCAGCGCCAGGGAGCTGGCCAGCTACCTGGGCCAGGCCGTTTTGGTTCAGCTGGAGCGCTCCGGGGAAGCGGGGCGGCAATACCGGGAGGATTCCGAGTACATCGGGCACTCCATGGAGGACTTTAACAGCCGGGCAGACCGCCTCCGCACCGCCATGGACGAGGTGGCCGGCTCCATCTCCAATATCTCCAGGGCTATTGACGGCGCGGTTTCCGGCATCAACGGCGCGGCTGGCAGCACCTATGTCCTGGTGGAGGATATGGCCGGCATCACCGCCGGAATGGACACCAACCAGGAGATTGTGGGGGAACTGCAAAAGCAGATGGATGTTTTTGCCAATCTGTAAGGGGTGGCTTATTCCTCCCCGCCGGGGGTTTCTACATATTTTTTCCGCAGCTCGATCATAGAGCGGATGTGCTGGTTCATCCGGGACATGGCGGCGTCCCCGTCCCGCTTCTTCAACGCCTCCCATATCTCCCGGTGCTGGGCGCGGGAGGTGGCGCGCACCTCCTCCTGCTGGGCGATCTCCCTCTGGGATTTTTCCAGCAGCAGGCGAATCACCTGGTACATCTCGTAAAGCACCCGGTTATCCGCCGCCAGCATGATAAGGTTGTGGTAGGCGATATCCGCCCTGATGTACTCCTCCACGTCGTTGCTTTGCATCTGGCGGTTCAACGCCTCCAGCTGCTGAAGCTGCTCCTCCGAAACCCGCTGGCAGGCCAGGCGGGCCACCAGTCCCTCCAGCATCAGCCGGGCCTCGTACAGCTGGCTGACGTCGTAGTGGTCGGTCATCAGCTGGAGGTAAAATTCCCGCAGGGGGTGCTCCGCCACATCGGTGACATAGGAGTTGTGTTTATTGCGCTTCACCAGCCCCAGGGCGGTGAGAGCCATCAGCGCCTCCCGCACCGTGGTCCGCCCCACCGAAAAGGCCTTGCACAGCTCCTGCTCTGTGGGCAGCTTCTGGTTGGGCTTCAGCCGTCCGTCGGCAATCATCTCCTTGATTTGAAACACAATCTCATCCGAAAGGGACTTTTTTTGGATGGGAACCGGGGAAAAATCTGCTGCTGCCATATCCGCTCTCCTTCCTGCAATGCGGCCATTGGATACGGCGCTTCCCTCTCCTTCGGAAAGCCGCTGCTGTCCAAATGCTCTACCAAGATTATAGCAACACAAAGGGAGCGCGTCAATGACTGGCCCCTCATCCTTTTTCTGCGCTTCTATATAAACAAAAGGAGAAACAGCCTTTACCCGCTGCTTCTCCTTTTTTTAACCCAGGGTGTTTTTCAGGTGGGGAATAACCCCGCCGGCCTTCATCACCTCCAAGGGGTACCGGCCCAGGGGTGCCAGGGGGAGGCTTCCCTTTCCTGGGATGCTCACCGTCCCCCTTTGGACATCTATGGTGAGGTAGTCCCCCCTTTCGGCCAGCCACGCCACGCCGGGACAGACAAACAGCTTCATCCCGGAAGCCAGCTCGCTGCGGTAGAAGGGAAAGGCGAAGGATTCCGCCACCACGCAGGTGATTCCTATGTGGCGCATCCCCATCATAGGCTGTGGGTGCCCATGGCCGTAGCCGAAGTTCTTCCCCGCCACCAAAAGATCCCCCGGAGCGGCCTTCTCCAAAAAATCCGGCTCATACTCCTTCATCAGGCAGCGGGCAATTTCCTCCGGCTCCTGTAGGCCGATGTTGGCGGCGCCGATGATAAAATCCACATCAAAATGGTCCGGGTATACCCAGGCGGCTCTGCCGGTGATGGTCATCTCCCTTCGCCTCCTTCCCAAAACTCCCTGGGGTCGGCGATAGCGCCCCGCAGGAGGGAGGCCGCCACCACCGCCGCGCTCCCCAGCCAAATCTCCCCGGCGAGGCTCCCCAGCCGCCCTGACACATTGAGGGTCTGGGTGGAGACGGCCCGTCTCCCCTCCCCCAGGTAGGCGGCCGCGCCGTAGCAAAAATCGCAGGTGGGGGAGGAGATGAAGCAGCCGGCTTCCGCCAGGGCCTGAAGATACCCCAGGCGGATGGCCTCCTGGTAGATTCTTTTTGTGGAGGGGACCACATAAAGGGCCTTTCCGGCTGGCAGCTTCTTCCCCGCCAGGATGTGGGCGGCCGCGGCCATATCCCCCAGCCCGCCCCCGGCGCAGGTGCCGATAAGGCCCAGGTCCACCGGAAGGCCGGCGGCCTGGGAAAGAGGCCTTATATCGGCGGTGGAGGGTGGCGCCGCCAGGCAGGGCTCCAGCTCCTCCAGGGAAAAGGAAAGGCTCTTCCCATCCTCCTCCCAGGAGGCACCCTCCGGGTCAAAGAGGGCGGAGACCGCCCCCAGGCAGTTTGCCAGGTTGCAGACGGTGATTCGGTCGTCCAGGGCCATGGCGGCAGCGCCTTCTCCTCCAAACTCCACAATTTTGCCGCCGCATCGTTCCAGCCCCAGCTTCCCAATCAGGGTGTGGAGCAGGTCCCGCCCCATCACCCCCTGGGGGAGCCTTCCGGTGAGGCGGATACGGAGGAGGGGCGGTATTTTCAGCCAGAGGCGGCCGGTAGCCAGGGGGTAGATCATCTCCTTGAGGAGACCCACCCCCAGCGCCCCAATGGCCCCAACCGAGCTGACATGGGTATCAAAGTGGGGCACCACCATCCCCGGCTTCACCCAGCCCTCCTGGATGGCCAGCAGGTGACCGATCCCCTCCCCTTCCACCACATGGATGCCCTTGGAACTAGCCCAAGCCCGGCTCTCCCGGATGAATTTCTCCTGGGCGGCGTTCTTCACCGGCACCATGTGGTCAAAGGTCATGTAAACCTCCTGGGGGCGGGGCAGACGCCCTCCCAGCTCCTGTTCCAGCACCTGGGCGAACCAGTCGCTGAGGGCCGGCCAGGGGTAGAGGAGGCGGCGCTCCACCGGGAAGAGGTGCTCCTCCCCGGCCTCCACCTTGGGGAGTCCCGCCGCCCTTGCCAAAATCCGATAGGTATAGGGTTCCATCCGTTTCCTCCTGTCTTTACGCGGTGAGGAGGAACATCCCCCCTAAAAACAGGCCGGTGACCAGGGTGACGACGATGCTGTACCCCAAAAAGTCCCGCACCTTGATGCCCAGCACCCCCGCCATGGGAAGAGCCCAGAAGGGGCTGGCCAGGTTGGTCCAGGCGTCCCCGTAGCCGATGGCCATGGCCACGGTTTTCAGCTCCACCCCCAGTATCTTGGCCGCTTCAATCATCACCGGACCCTGCACCGCCCACTGTCCGCCGCCGGAGGGAACGAAGAAGTTCACGATCCCCGCCGAAAGGAAGGAGATGGCGGCCATGGTCCGGGGGGAGGCGATTTGCACAAAGGCTTTGGCAATCAGGGGCACCAGGCCGGAATGGGTCATGATTCCCATAATACCGGCGTAGAAGGGGAACTGGAGGATGACGCCCCAAGCCTGGCTGGTCTGTTCCTTAAAGGAGGCGGCGTAGTCCAGGGGGTACCCCCAAACGGCCAGGCCGATGCAGAGGATAATCAGGTTAAAGATGTTCAGGTCCACGTTAAAGCCGTTTTTCACAAAGTGATTCACGGCGAAGGCCAGCCCCAGCAGGGCGATAAACCAGGACCAAAGGCGCATGTTCTCCACCTTTTCCGCAAAGGTGTCCCGGCGGCGAACCGTCCGCCCCGCTTCCTGGCGGTTCTCCTCTTCCTCCACCTGGGCGGGGTCCAGCATGATGAGCTTGCCCCTGTCCTTGGGGCTCATAAGGATGAGGCAGAGGGGCACCAGCACCAGCATCCCCGCAAAGCAAAGGAGATCGAAGCTGCTGAAAACCATCTCCCCCAGGGGGACCACCCCCATATCCGCTTCGAAGGTGTGGCCGGCGGCGGCAATCCACAGGGGCACCGCCCCAGTGAGGCCCATTTCGTAGGTGATGATGCCGGAATAGCCCCCGGCGGCCAGCAGGGGCAGGTGGTAGGGCGCCCCTTTCCGGGAGAGCTGCACCGCCGTTTCCTTCGCCAGAAAGGCCCCGGCGATGAGGCCGATGCCCCAGTTGACAAACCACAGCACCAGGGTGGTTACCGAAAGCATCAGCACCGCCCCCGCCGCGCTTTTGGGGATGCTGCACAGGCGGGTCATCCCCCGTTTCACCGCTGGGGACTGGGCCAGGCAGGCCCCGGCAATGAGGCCGAAGGCCACCTGCATGGTAAAGGAGATAAGCTCCCAGAAGCCCTTGGACCAGTTTTCCACCACCTGGATGGGGGTGGTGGGGGTAAGGGCCAGGGCCAGAAGGCCGACAATGAGGGTTAGGATAATGGCGATAACCAGGGGATCCGGCAGGGCCTTGCGAATCCAAACCTCAAACTTCTGTCCGATTTTTACCAGCATCTTTCTTCCTCCTCTTTGTTGTATTATGTGTTCCGGTCCTTCACTTTCTGCGCCAGCTCTGCAAATTCCTCCAGGGACACCAGCCCCTTCTTCCCAAGGGAGAGCTCCTTTACCCGCTCCAGCAGCTCCCGGTTCAGGGCGTCGTTTTGGCTGTCCATCCCCAGGCGCTCCAGAGCCATCTCCACCGAGGCGATGCCGCTGTTCTTCCCCAAAACCGTCTCGGTCTCCGGGTGGCCGGTGAGGCTGTAAAGGTAGGGGAGAATCTCCAAGGGCTCCTCCTGGTAGATGTTTTTGTACCAGGAGGCGATAATCCCCGATTCGATGCTGGAAATCCCCTCCCCGGTGATGCCCCGGTTGGGGCGGTCCACCGTGCCGGCGATTTTTCGCACCAGCTGCGCCGTCCCATAGATTTTGCTGTAATCCAGCCCCAGGTCCACCCCGTACATGGTCAGGAGAGTGAGGGCCACCTCCTCGTAGGAAGCGTTGCCGGCCCGCTCCCCCAGGGAAGCTACCGTTGTGTGGGCCACATCCGCCCCCGCCGCCAGGGCTAATATCGTATTGGCGCTGCCCATGCCAAAATCGTCGTGGAAGTGGACCTCGATGGGCTTTTTCACCGCCTCCTTCATCCTGCGGATGGCGTAGGGGATGCTGCTGGGGGAAAGGACCCCGATGGTATCCACGCACCCCAAGGCGTCCATGTGCCCCTCCCTGGCCACCGTCCCGATGAGCTTTAAAAACCAATCAAAATCCGCCCGGCTGCCGTCGATGGGGAAAAAGACCGTGTAAAGGCCCTTCTCTTTCGCGTACCGGGTGGCCTCCACCGAAAGCTCCACCGCCCTTTCCAGGCTCCAGCCGTAGGCCTTTTCAATAAAATGCTGGCTGGAGGGGATCTCGATGACCACCCCGTCCACGCCGCAATCGGCGGCCCGGTCCACATCGCTTTTGGTGCACCGGGCAAAGGCAAAGACCTTCGGGCCCAGCTTTCGCTTCACAATCTCCCGCACCGCTTTCTCGTCGGAGGGGGAGATGGCGGGCATCCCCGCTTCGATGCGGTGGACCCCCACCTCCGCCAGCTTTTCGGCAATCGCCAGCTTGTCCTCCCAGGTGAAAACCACCCCCGCCTGCTGCTCCCCGTCCCGGAGGGTCACATCATGGAGCTGGAGCCTGTCTGAAAAGTGCAGCTCCTTCCTCACATCCGGCGCGAAGTTCCAGGGGCTGGTGAACCAGCGTTCTGTCTTCCACATCCGTACCACTTCCCTTCCGTCAATATGTTTGTCTGATAATCTTATTATACGCTAACTAGATAAAAAGCGCTATTGACAGATTGTAGCAAATTTCTTCCTTTCCTTTTCCGCTTCAGACAAAAAAACTGGAAAGAGCGCCAAAAAACCGAATCCCTATTTGTGCCAACTGCCGGACAGCAAAAAAAGCGGCGGGATTTTCTCCCTGCCCCTGCTTTTTCTAGCGCCCCGCCAGGTATTTGGGAATCTCCCGGTTCATCCGGTGGACCGCCTCCGGGGTGAAACCATTTTCCACCAGTCTTTTGGAAAAGTCCAAAATTCCCTCGTCGGGGTAGACGTTCTTCTTCTGCCCCAAATCGCTGCTGATGAACACCCGCTCCGGGTCGGCGCGGCGGATCTGCTCCAACATAACGGCAAAATCCACCTTCCCGGTGGCGTAGGTGGTATAGCAGTGCTCCAGGAAGGCCCCGCAGGCCAGCAGCTCCTGCTGCTCCTCCAGGGTGTAAAAGGTGCTGGGGAAGTTCACATGGGTGATAATCAGCTTTCGCAGCCCCATCTCCTTGGCGGCGCGGGCCAGGGCAAAGGTCTCCTGGTGGGAGATATGGCCGGTGGCCACCGCCATATCATGGCTGCGGGCAATGGCCAAAATCTCCAGCACCTCCTGGCGCAGAGCCCCCTCCTCCAGGAGGCGGATGGTGGGATTTTGGATTTGGTTTTGCTCCAGCTCCAGGATGATATTGGCCCAGAAAGGCAGTTTTTCCGGCCTGGAGTCCCCGAAAATATGCTCCCGCTCGTAGGCGGAATCGCAGGTGGGCATCCAAATGAGCTTCGCCCCCGACCGTGCCGCCAGCTCCACCGCGGCGGGGTTCAGCCCCCCTACGGTGCTGTTCAGCACCAGGGAGCCCAGAAAATCGCAGTCCGGCTGGACCGCCCGGAGCAGCTCCGCCCGCTCCCCGGTGCAAAAGTAGTGGGACTTGATGCAGTACCCGCCCATACCGGCGGCGGCAATCCGGCGGCCCATCTCCAGGTCATCCAGCTTTCTGGGCAGCACGTCCGGCGCGCTGTGGACGTGGAGATCATAGGCCCCCTGTATCAGCTCTTTCATAGCACCCTCCAAATTAGCAGTCAATATTGTAGGACAATCTTTCCTGCAATAACTATAACACCGGGGAGGGCAGCGCGTCAATCCCCCCGGAAAATTTTTTGGCGGGGCTCCGAATCCCAGGGACCTTCCCAGAGAAGTGGCCAAACCACACAGCTTTCCCTATTAAATTTGCTGTGTTATTGAAACCTTATTGTCATTCTTCTTTTTGCTTCTTTTTCTAATACTCGTTCAAAATGAAATTCTTTCATTTTGAACACGCCCGCTTCGCGTGCTGGCATCGCTTCGCGCTGCCCCGTCTCATTGGAAATTCCCAAGGGAATTTCCTGATCTTTCGCAAGAAGAAAAAGAAGGCAGGGCGCTGTGCCCAGCCCTAACGGGCCGCTTTGCGTCCCTTCGGGCACGTCTGCTGCGCAGAAAGCACGTTTCGGAGCGCAACCGAGCGAAGCGAGGCTCTTGGCGCGGAGATGGCGGCAGC
>OFFI01001376.1_pt1 | contig 13175 bp, 25 predicted proteins | sample 1521351 | NCBI WGS metagenome assembly OFFI01 (sample SAMEA3504119, study PRJEB24116) | mouse gut metagenome | biome: mouse gut; feature: mouse-associated habitat; material: faeces | place: Denmark | collected 2011
CTCCTTCCACCAGTAGAGCGGGGCCGTCAGATCCACATACACGGCGATCATCCGGCGGAATTTGCCGTCCACCGAGCCGGCCTTGGCCAGACGCAGCATCAGGTCGAGGTCGTTGGGGCCGATAATATAATTGCTGAGATCTGCTACATCAGCAGAGCAAGACCCTTCGGGATAAGGGCAGTCCTTGCAGTGGTCAGGACCGTGAGTAAGGCAAGGCCCGCTGTCGCTCTTGGCCCAGCTGTTCATCGGATTCCGCATTCCGCGGATAGTGGGTTCCAAGCCCATGATCTGGGCATTCTCAATCAGAATCATGCGTTTTCTCCTTTTCTTCAAATACTTTGAGCGCCGCGTTTTCCTCATCGCGAAATACGATGGTAGTCGGGTCTACTCGCCGGATGCCATCCTTGAACTCCACGATTCCGAAGACCTGGCTAAACACTCCAGCAGGTTCTCCGCCAACAAGCGGACTGGCCGGCAACGGCTTTGAGTAGTGCTCCCAGGTGTGAAAATATCCAGACTCGCCTTTAACAGTACAGAGTCTGGTACCCCATTCGATGGTCATGTTCATAGTTACCTCTCCTCCGTCATCAGGACAGCGTCCGTAGCATGGACAAGATAGGTCACATCGTCAACGGTGATCTGGAGCTGGTCTCCATCCTCAAAGTCCTTCCAGGAATCAACCTTGCCCTCGACGATTTCCCCGTTGGGCAGGCTGATGATGGCGTACTTGTAACTGTAGGTGAGGTCAATCATCTGGCGGTTTCCGCACCCAGCCAGAGAAAGAGCCATCCACTGTGTCATTCAAGTTGATATGGATTGCGACATTCGGTTGACTTTGAATAAGAGACACAAATGCACCTGTCGTTTCACGGCATGTCTCAGCCTCTTGAATGAGCTTCTCACGGTCAATAAAGCTCATTTCTTCTCCACCAACCTTTCATACAACTCCTCGGCCTCCTTGCCTTGGAACTGATTGACGATTTGGACTTTACCATCGGATTCCTTACGTCCGATGATAAGAACAGCAATATCACCATGCGTATGGTCAAAACCCGCCAGAAGGGTATCTTGATCTTTCTTTTTGCCCGCCAAGCCAATCGTGTTGACCAAAATATCAAGGTCCACAGTATTTGCGCGTAGACCTTGAATAATTGCATCCATACCATCTTTGGAAAGGTATTTATGAGGAAGTATGCCATTACTCCCGGGGAGAAGTTTCTTCGCCTTTTCCAGAAGAGTGATGGTCTTTTCGCTATCCAACACTTTCATTTCTTCTCCACCCTCTTAGAGCCTTCCGCTCGTCGAACTCGGCCTTCTCGATCTGAACCATCTGGCCGTCAACTTCCTTGAAGTAGCGGTTCAGCTCCACCTTTCTGCCATCCGGCGTAGTAAAGTAGAGATAGCCGATGGTGTCATAGTCGCCGTTCTTGGGGTCAACGAGGAAGTCATCCACCACGACCTTGAACTTTTTGCTGGACGGGAGGTAGGGCAGGGTGATCGGAAATATCTTGTCGATCAGCCGGGTGAGGAATCCATTCGTAAACGGCACATCAGGGTTATTCACATTCACCCCGCAGACACGGTTGGCGTCGCTTATGGTCACGGTGCCATTCTCCGCCACCTCTTTGAAGAGGGAAGACATCCGTTTGCACTGGTAACGCTTGGTCTTACTGCCTTTGGAGAAAATCTCCGAGATATCCGTCCAAATATCAGGCGTGTCCTCGATGGGAGTAAGGCAGCGCCCATCAATCAGGCGGTTGAGGATGCTCTTAGTCATCTGGATGCTGAAGCCAGAGTGACCATCACTGGACAGGCTGTTGAATGCCCGAAACGCACTCTTATAACACGCAGCACCATAATTCCAGTCATCTGTACCCTCAGAGGCTTCCTTTTCAGCCTGAATAGCCAGCTCAATTTCCTTAGCGGCCCAGCTGGACATCGTGTCCTTTTCCGGATCGGGAGTCAGCGACAACAGCCTTTCGACATCCTTGTCGGTATGGCCGTCCCACTCAGGGGCCTTCTCCAGCTCCTGGCAGCGGAAAATATCCCAATCCTTATCCTCATAGTGGTAGGTGTACTGACCCTCCGGCGTATTGATGCCGACGATAAACCAACCACCGCCGAACGGAGCCTTGCCGTCATGATGCTTATGAGACTTCCACGCCAGATGAGAGAAAGCGTTGACCAGGGTGGCGGAGAGGATCAGCCGCTGGTGGTAGAGGGAGTTGAAGGTGTGGAAGCCGTCGCTCACTTCACCGATCTCACCCAGCTTTTCCAGCGGGATGTTGTTTTCCTTACAGAATTGTTTCAGTTCCATAGATTTTCTCCTTTTTTTATTTGGATGATAAAAACAGTGCACATTTATTGCAACTGGGGACCTCACACGGTTTATTTCCCAGCACTGGATCAAATACTCTCATCATGTATTTTACAGACTTTGTTTCCTCACAAAAATAACAGCGATATTTCTTCCTTTCTTTTTCTGGGATGATTTTCATCGGCTTTTCCTTTCTTATAACTGACGATCCGCAATAACAAAACGGTCATCGAGAATGCACTCTATTAAAGGTATGACTTGACTTTCCCAATCAAGGCCGCCATTCGCGCATCCGGGTCTGGTCAAATAGCAGGTCGTGACTCCTCGTCCCTCGCAAATATCAATGAGCTGTTCTGCTGAGGTTTTGATGAGCTCTAAATCTGATTTATCGCGCCAATGGTGTTTTGTGGGGAAGGTAATAATCCTTATCCATTCACCAGTGACATTGTCTTTGCGGAAGCCCATGTCATATACTCGGTTTCCGTATTGAGATAAGAGCGCTCCAAGGTCACGGGAAAGTCCGTTAAAGCTCATGTTGGCCTGTTTAGCGATACCCGCTCCCATAACAGCGCAACCATTCTTTTTCACGATACCGTTGGTAGTGATACAGACGGCTTCGCTGCGGTTTTTGGGAAGCTCGAAAATATCACTGGTGTTATACAAAATACGCATAGGCTCAGCAGTAGACCTGAAGGAGATTGCCGTTCTGCCAGAGCCAAGCCATATGGGCGCAGTTGAAGCGAATAAACTGGTAATCGGTCGCATCATAGTAGGGAGTACCGACGACATGAACCCGGCCGGTCTCGAAGCCCCACTCTTCGCAGATTTTGATGCGCGCAGCCTCTTCGGTTATTTCAGTGCCGCAGTTGTTTACAGTCCATTTATCCCGTCCGGTCTGCCAGGCAACAATCGCTTCCGGGGTATCGAGACACCAGTGGAAGTGCGCATAGTTAAGAACTTCACCTGGGCGGAGTTTCTTCGTTTCAACGAGGCCTGTGAGTATCTCATATACATCTGCGGCCGGATCACTTTGCTTCTTTTCGGCTTCAGCCAGGAACTCCTCCATGGACACCAAAATATCATGGGCCGCTTTCCAGTGCCGCTCGTATCCGGCTTGCAACGCCTCCTGAGTCTCATACCGATAACCGTTATTGAGAACGAACTTGTAAAAATCGGAAAGTTTGCTGAGATCCTTTGTGTTTTCCCGGATTTTTGCAGTCAGTTCATCCCCGTAGTGCAGCGGCCCTCCGCTCAGATACTCGATGCTGCTCTCGTCGCCGAGAGTTGCGATTTTAATGTTGAGCCAACCGAGAACCCCACCAAGTTCATCGAGAAGGTAGGGGCCGCCCCCATATCCACCTCCGCCGATTTCGGTCAATCGGTTCCAACTGATAGGCTCCGGAATGTTCAGCTTCATCGCCTTGGCCTGTTCCTTAATGTATTTAGCGCTCTGCTCGGTCGGGGCCACGATGGTACCTTTGCCGGCGGCCGACAATTCAATCAGGCGAGTCGTCTTGCCCTGCTGACGTTTTCCAATCAAAATATCCATATAGACCTCCCTACTTTAAGAAAGAAATGGCTCTGGCAGCCGAATCACGGCCATTATCACGCTCATAGAGCCGCTCGTCGAACTCATCGCCGGAGAGGTCAACCTTGAGAATCCGTCCGTACAAGTAGTCGAAGTAGGTGCCATGCTTAAGCAACTCGCGGCAGTGCTGTACAGTAACTGTTCCTTCCGGAACAGTCTGAAGGAAACCCATTCCCTGAACATGGGAGCTATCATACAAAGCTTTCAAAACCTCAGCTTTGTCCAATCCTTTAATATCGATCATGGAAGTTTTCTCCTTTCCAAAATATAATTTGGGAGAGCCCACGTTTCCGCAGGCCCTCCCGTTGCCGCTTAGCCGAACTGATTCAGCATGGCGATGAGCTCTTCAGGGGTTTTGTTGCGCAGATCCTCATCCTGCTTCTCAGCGAGGATGCCGAGGATTTTCTGCTTCTGGTCGTGCGCTTCCTTGGCGCGCTCGGCCTGCTTGGCCTCCTCCAGCTTGGTGTTGACGATGTACTTGATGATCTCGATCTTAGCCGTCAGGATCTCATCCTCCGGAGTGCGGGTGTCCAGAAGGCTCTCCTCCTGCGCCTTCTTCTCCTGGGACTTAAGCGTCTTGAAGATGCCGTCCAACTGCTGGACAGGCAGATCCCAGAGGTCCTCGGTGGCGATGACGCCCTTGTAGGGATACCGGAACTTGTTGCGAACCGCAACCTCGAACATTTTGTTAGCATCCATTTTACATGTCCTCCTTAAAATGTGATTTTGAGAATGCGCTCAGTGGCACCTTTCACCTTGACCAACAGGCTGTTCCGCTTCGTAGCAGAGAAGCCCAGCCCGGAGAGCTGATCTTCCACATCTTGTCCTTGTCCACTTCCACCTCGTAGACATGGTCGGCGTTCTCGCTCAGTTTTGCGAAATGATCCTGGATCGCTTTCTTGAACTTGTTGAATTCCATAAAAATTTTCTCCTTTCAAAATATAAAACGAAGGCTCCTCAAAGTAGAGAAACCCTCGTTTCATTCAGTTTAATAGTAGACCACTTCAAACTCGACCATGATATCGCGTAGATCTTCTGTCAAATATTTTATGGCCTGCATTTTGATATGTTCCGGGATACCGTAGTATGCCTCTGCGATTCCTCCCGCGATGGCTGCAATCGTGTCGCTATCGCCGCCGATAGAGACAGCAAGTCGTATCGCGCTCTCAAAGTCATCGGATTCCAGGAACGCTTTAATTGCTTGTGGTACACTGCCTTGGCAGGATGCATCGAAACGGTACTTCGGGCGTATCTCATCAATCGTGAAGTTCAGGTCGTAAAAGCGGTCTTCGATCAACTCTCGAATTTCCTGTTTCGGCATTTCCTGCAATGCAGCCCAGGTTGCAACTGCGGCAGCCTGAGCGCCTTTTAATCCTTCCGGATGGTTGTGGCTAACTCCGGTGACTATGTCGGAAAGCTTGATGCATTCCTCTATTGTTTTAGCCACATATGCTACCGGACTTACTCTCATGGCCGCCCCATTTCCGAAGCTGTTATAGGGCTTTGGGTTTCGTTTGTGGAGCCACAGATAGAACATCTGACCGTATCCGCAGTTTGGGTACCTCCTACCGATTTCCTGCATACACTTCACGGCATTTTCTCTCAGTCTGCTCCAATCATTGTCGCTTTCAAGCAGCGCTTTTGCAATCGCAAGCGTCATCACGGTATCATCAGTAAATGAACATCTTTTTATAAACAGCTCGAATTTAGTAGATTTGCAGTTTGCCCGCTCGAACCGAGAACCAACGATGTCGCCGATAATTGCACCGATCATTTTTTCACCTCCCATCTGATAGAATATAATGCTCGGACAAAGCTGTCAACTCTTGATGCCGAGCCGCATCTTGGCTTGCTTCAAAGTCATGCCGACTACAAAGGCGGCCTCGCTCGTAGAAACTTTCGCCTTCGTCATGTCGAGCTCACCTTGACTGCCGTCATCATAGAGAAGTCGGACTTTACAGTTCAAGATGTCCGTCCGTACCATCCGGATTCTTTTCTGTGCCATTGTCATCCTCCTGTTTCTCAATGTTGATACACAAGAACTGTACATAGTGGTCGCCCGCTTCGATATCAGCGACAGGTTCCTTAGCGTGAAAAAACAAGCAGTTAGCAATGTGTTTCTTGTCACGAATCTCCATTTTACCCTTTTCATCATTAAAGATGGCTCTGCTTGTTGTGCAAGGAGTTCGAGACATACGAGCAGTCACATGTCCCCGCTCAAGAAGCTCACGCAATTCTTCATTGGAGAGGACAATATTGTAGTTTCCGGATGGTAAGCAATAGCTTGCTCTCATTTCGACAACCCCTCTCTCATATCCTTCATAAGGTCATTCAGTTGCGCCAAATATTTCTTGAACATTTTTTCTCCTTTCAATTTATGATTTGATATGATATACTCTCCAATGGTGGAGGTGTTACATATGGAACTTACAAATGATGAATACGGTGTCCTTCTTGATTGGGTGGAAAGAAATTTTATACCAGCAGGAACTATTAACAGAAGGGTATGCGCATACACAATTCATGGGATTTTTGAACGTCTTTATGATAAGGGCTTCTATGTGACAGAAGGTGACATAGTTCGGGTCATGAAAAAATGCGGGTATCGGGCTGTAGAATCTGATGGACAAGTTTATTTTAACGTTTCCAATCAATCCCGAGCTCTTCAAATATTTTATGCTTCTCTCGGAGTTCCGTCAAAGGATCGCAAATTTGAATGGATGTAGATTCCCATTCCTCAATTACCCGGGTATAGCCAATAGTCCGTAACACATCGGCAAGAGTTGATTTACCAGTAGGACCAGAAGGGCCGCCAATGATGATCCATTGATATCTCCACATGGCGTCCATGAGGGCTTTCGCTTTTTTAGTTCCCAAAAGTTCGACAAAATATCTCTTTACTTTTTTCGGAGTTTGTTTCCATGTGAAATCTTGAGGCATAGTTTTCTCCTTTCAAAAATGGCATAAAATATCCCGGCCCTGCCTTGTTCAGACAAAGGTCGGGATAAATTTTTATTACCGGTCAGTCCATCCGAGCCAACTTTTCAAGAATATCTTCGCAGAGAACGCCGTCTGGGGTCGGGAAGTAATTCTCGTCAAGTTCATAAACTACGAGTCGGTTGCCGATTGCTTCTTCAAGATCGATCCATTCATCATCCGAAATAGTTTCGGGATGACTAAAATCCAATTTGACCCCGATTTTCTGCATAAAAGCAATTTCCTGCTCGGTAAACGGCATAATTGTCACTTCCTTCCCATATTAGCCATATGTTTTCGAGCTCGTTTCGTGCTTGTCGGCCAAACGCTTACGATATTGCCATTATTGGGGTTAATGGCGACAGTAGCATCTTTACCAAGGTATTGCTTACTCGGTCTTCCCTTTGGGTCAACAGTTACAGGACTAATATACAATGACCGTTCCGTGGCGTCAAGAATATCTTTCTTGCTGACTTTGCGGTTCTCAGCCTGTTCAGCCGCATGAATGGATATGCCAGTCACACGTACACCGTCCCGTGTTTTAATTTCTGCACTTCGCAGATAACGATTCACAGTCGAGGTTATCGAACCTCTGTCGTGTCCAAGCTGTTCCGGTGTCCGCCTTACGCCCCATTTCATGCCCTTGACACCGTAATGATAAAGTGTATCAATCGAACGCAAACACTGTTCCATCAGAAGTCTGCCTTTCTCGTCAAGTTCTGGATCAATCTCTGACAAATACATGACTATTCATCGCCCCTCCCATCAAATTTCCAGAGCAGACTCGAAGCCCAATCTGTGACTTCACGCCGCCGAACCCATTCCGGATTGTCAAATATAAATGTTTCGCCCATATCTGACTTCACCCAAACAAGACACTCTCGTATCCAAAGCCTGGACGAGAGTCTTGCCAGCATTTTTGTAGTCTCATGTAAAGTTTGCTTGAATAGGCGGTCGCGGAGATTCCCGTGAATCGTAATCAAAACTCTGTCCTGAGTAGTGAACATCCGGAAATGTCTGTCATCGTAAAGATTGCTGGGTTGGTCAAATTCGTCAACGTTAGACGACGAACAGTAACCATTTGGTTGGGATAAGTGGAACTCCACGCTTCTTTCCGAGCCAGTAATTCGTGGCAGATGGTTGACGACAGTTTGAGCGAGATACATGGCTTCCGCATCACTCCTGGCACAAGTATCGACTTCGATGACACCTGTTACATAAGTCCAACAGCTCATTTCGGCTCCTTTCCTAAAATATCAGTCGTAGCTTTCTTGTTTTCCAAGTTCACGGAGTTGGACAAAGATTGGGAATTGCAGGCTGTAAAGGCCAGTTCGCTTGTCGAGGCTTTCATCCTTGTACTTGACCTCAATGACACGCCCAATCAAACCGATACCGTCGATCCAGAACTGTTTTCGCTGCTCATCAGTCATGCCCGAGCCGACTCGTAGGTAATTGTCTTTGTAGCGCACAACGAATGCCCCCAAAGTTCCGGTCAGCCGCCCCGTCCCTTCTTCAAGGTCTACGACTTCGAGATCTACCGTATAAAACTGCTTCACTTTCAGGATGCCATTGTGACGTCTTCTGAAGTATTTACAATTACGGTTCAGCATCATGCCCTCTTTGCCTTCGGCAATCATGCGGTCCAGACACGGCGAAATCATGGACATATCGGTTCCGGTATAGAGAATATCCACAACACGAAGAGCAGACAGACCCAGTCTCCGTATCTGCCGTTTCAACTTCTTTAGCTGTTCAAGGCGATCTCGATATCGCAATTTGCTCTCGCCGTAGAGGAACTCGGACTTCGGCAAAATATCAAAGATTACCATTTGAATCAGACTCTTATCGCCATCTTCCTGATTGACGATTCCGGTAGTCAGCCGAAAGTTCTCGTTATCAGAGACATGGTCGATGTTCTTGCGAATCAGCTCTCCGTCAAGTACCCAATTTTCACAATCCGGGATAAGGTTTTGGATGTCTGCCAGGATATGGTCCAGCCCATTGAACTCTTTTCCCTGCCGGCTGATGAGCTTTTCCTCAAAGTAGGTACCGCGAACGCCATTGAGCTTTTGACTCAAACTGAACCACTCGTTCTCATTCATTTTCAGCTTGCCGATCTGATAAGCCTGCTGCACTTCCCATTGAGGAATGAGCTCGAACCCAAATGCGTCGTTTACAGTCTTGACATCACACCCAATGCGAATGGTCTTGGTGATAATGCCCATGTAGAACGACCGCAGTTCGTCCTCCGCACCTTCTAAGAAGGCCTGGACATTTGCCAGCACTTCATCGGTGCCGGTATGGTTCTGCCGAATGTAAGGCATTAGCTCGTGGAACGAAGTGAACTGAATGGTCGCTTCCTTGGCTGCTACCTTGCTAATCTTCTTCTCAGAGATACCTGTGATGAAGAACGGATTCAGCAGGTAGTCCAAGAATTTTTTGACGTTTCCGTCGTCTCGCTTTTCCGCGAGGAGCTGCTTTTTTGCCTTGATGGATGCCGTGCCGGACAAAGTGTCAAAGAATGCCTTGACTTCAAGGTCAGGCTGCTTTTGCAAGGCATTTCGCCCCCTTTCATAAAATATAAAAGAAGACGCTATGTAGCATCTCCTCCGTAATAGGACTTGCAAATTATGCGACTCTCGGCATTGGCTTTGTGGCCCAGCCCACAAACTTACCCTCGTTGAAATTCTTCTTCTGTTTGAGAGCCTTGCTGATAGCGAGGTCGATTCCAGAGAAGCTTTTCAGATGATAGTAGTGCAGGTCATGGTACGGTGTCGTGAGGCGGTCAATTCGTCCGGCAGCCTGCGTGGCCACCTTATACGAATACTGCTGAGAGTAGAATATAATGGTATCGGTCGTAATGCAATTCCACCCCTCACAGCCGGCGGTATACTGAACCAGGTAGACCCATTTGTCTCCGGTTGGGATCTCTTGATGCTTATGACCGTTCCACTCTGCGACCTCCGTACCCTCCGAATATCCGAGGGAGCGGAGGATCTCCAGTTCATAGTCGTAGCTGTAAAAGATGATGGCCTTGGGGTGATCTTCCAAGATTTCGAGCACAGCAACCGACCTGGCGTCATCGGAATTGACAACTCTCCGAAGAGCCATACATAATTCCGCCGCCGTTTCGATTGGCCGGTCCTCCCAAGGATTCCACCGTTTCCGCATGATGTCTTTGTATTTAGAAATATCATACGGAACGGGGATGTCCTCGTGATGAGAAACGGTTTGCCGCTTGAAGTCCATGTTTACGAGGATGCTGTTGCGTAACCGAATTAAACGACCAGTGTTTCGATAGCTGTCGATTTTCGGGTATTTAGCCCGCCAGTCATAGTTGACATGCTGGTCGACAAAGTCGGTTTTATTGCGATAGAACCCGTTGGCAATGAAGACAGGAATATAGTCCTGCCAAGTGTCCCCAGGTGTAGCGGACAGTAAAATCCAGTTGTTGGCCTTGGCAATCTTGAGAAATGCTTTTGTCCAAGCGCCATAACCAACCACCCGCTGCTCGTCAAATATAAAGAATGCGTTCTTAACTTCTGTGTATTTTCCAATGTTGTTCCATGAGTCCACAACCACAGTGTTCTTGTAGTAATTGCACTCAGGATGAGTAGAGAGGAGGAATGGAGCCAGTTCCCCCTCCCACTCGCAGGTATCCCGTTTCCGGGCTGTCGTAATGATATAGAGATTTTGCGGATTTTTCATGGCGACTTCATCCGATGCGAGAAGATCGCCACCTTGCAAATCGTAGTAATATGCAAGGGAAGTACGGGATTTACCACTTCCGACGCCGCCGCACAGGATGCATCCGTTTTTCATCTGCTTGATAGCATCGAGCTGGTAGTCACGGAGATTTATGCGTCCCATTGGCCGCGGCCTCCTTTCAGTAGGTTCTTTTCCGAATACAACGATCATGGAGGGGAAGGGCGCAGAGTTTTCACATCCGCCAAACTTCAGCCGACCTTTGATAAACCGTATTTCCGCGTTTCCATAAATGTACTCGTGGAAACGTTTTGTATCGGTTCTGGCCGGGATCAGCATAACTGCTACCCCCCCCGGACTCCATGTTCGTAGCACTTTTTGACCCATTCGGTCTGCTGTTGGTCAGAGTAGGGAGGATTGCAGAACACCGTCTCTCCAGTCCAATCCTGGGCAAGTCCGTTGTCTCCTTTCGTGTAGAATTTAGCGCATTTCGCCGTTTCCGGAGTAGCGCAGGGATCAAGCGTAAAGGGTCTTTGGCATCCAAATTGAGAATTGCAGCCTGCTTATCGAGCTCAATAATTAACCATGAGATTTCGGTTTTTGTAAAAGCCTGCATGGATTCATTCTCCTTTGGTTTCAACGTCGTCGCTCTTATTTGGTTCAAACAACTTGTCTATGCTATGCCAAATTCTCCGGTAATGCCAAACAGGGAAGAAATACATCGGTGTGAACCAATAGGTACTTAAATCATCATGGTCTGTCATCGGCTCAGTAAGGGCGTTGCCCACCTTAAAATATCCGGCCACGCCGAGAAGTGAGAGCTGGATGTAGCACATCATGGTAACGAGGTAGTCGATGTCTTGACCGGTAACCAAAATATGATTCTGGTAGTTGAAGTCGGTTTCATAAAGCTTTTCTTTTGCTACATTTACAGCAGCAATGAGTGTTGCTCCAGCTCCACAACAGCAGTCATGAATCTCAACGACGCCTTTTTCTTCAACCTGCTTTGCGAGATCGCCAATCGTAACCTCGGCCATGAAGTAACAGACATTGTACGGTGTAAATATCTGTCTGTGTTCCTTGCTATTCAAGCCAAGTTCGGTGTAAATATCGCCAAGGAAGTCTTGGTCAGGATTTTCTTCCAAAGCGAGCACTACATAGGCAAATAGTTGTGGAAAGAGTTTCCGTTCCTGCTTGTTATACTTGTTGATGATTCGGAGATACGTCTTTTCCCGCTCGTCAAAGTGAAGTTTGTCTACTGAGTTGGAAATAGTGCAAGCTGTCATAGTAATGAAGTCAGTCCAAATATCCCAGGACCGCCAACGATTAGTAAGGCTCTGAAATGTTTTCATGAACTCTTTTCGTATGTGCTCATTTCTATGATGGATCACCTTTGACTTTGGAGAAGACGGGCTCGGTGTGTCCTCTTTAACCTCCTGGACAGCCGGCACCTGATATGTTACGGACGGTTTTGCGAGAAATTTACCCTCTATTGAGGGAGAGCTCGGTATTACTGGATGTGGCGGAACCCAAGGTGTTGGCTTTGATTTGGGAATTGTCTGCAAAGCTTTTCCTTGTGGCGCAGCCTTGGGCTTTCGCTTTTTCTTTTTACTTTTCTTAGGTGGTCGCTGCCAAAACGGTTTCATAACTACACCTCTTTCAGCGTTCGTCAGAGAGGCAAATTCTTGTGATGCCCTGATCCAAGTCAGTTGCGATCCAGATTTGTACTCCAGAACCGAGTTCAGTGTAAATGCCACAAATAGTCCCAGTCCGTGCTGTGACTCTGAGGTCATTCAACCGCCTTTCCTTTTCGTTTACGCCGCCCCAATCCTGAGCCTTAAAACGTTCGAGGCATTCATCTACAAACAGTTGAAAGGTATAGTCCATTCTTGCTTGCAGCATGATGCCGACTGTCGCCGTAACCTTGCCAAGGTCAAAAGCATTGGGGTCACTTACAATGACTAAATCTTGCTTATCGACTTTGAGAGGCGGAGCATCTTTGGTCGTTGCAAATGGCGGCTTCCAACGGTCAGGCTCAGTCATGTGCTTTTTGGGCGGCTTATACACCACCATTTCTGCCTTAGGTTTTGATTTGCGTTTTCTTGGCAGTCGAAAATGGCGCCAGAAAGACTTTTTCATGGGTAAATCCCCTCCCTCGTTCTAAAGATTCCGATAACCTCATCGTCGATAAATTCTGCTGCAATGCGAAACACCTTTTTCATACTCTCGCTAATAGCTGCTTTTTCAAAGGAATACAGCTTTAATGCGAGTTTGTAGGTTGTATCTTCAACAGGTTCGTATGGATTCTTAGAGATTGAGTCTGCCAATTCGGAGATAGCCCATCTTTGGATGCAACGCTTTTCAAAGTCTCCCTTCTGTAAACATCTGCGAACTATCAGGCCCTCTTTTTGTTGTGTGCGTAATGAATTTGGTTCAGTGTATTCCAAGAACGCCCACAAACCATCAACAAAGGCTTGGTTGCAGTGTGAATAGTCTATGGTCACTTGAACTTTTCTCCTTTCAAATATAAAGCGAAGAGCAGGAGCGCCAGTCACCTCCTAACCAGCGCCCCTGCACATGCCTTACTCC
>OFFI01001384.1_pt1 | contig 13103 bp, 12 predicted proteins | sample 1521351 | NCBI WGS metagenome assembly OFFI01 (sample SAMEA3504119, study PRJEB24116) | mouse gut metagenome | biome: mouse gut; feature: mouse-associated habitat; material: faeces | place: Denmark | collected 2011
GTGTGTGTGTGTGTGTGTGTGTGTGTGTTTGTAAAAATGTGGTGAGACCCTGTATGCACATTATCAAATGTTTCTGATTCAACTTGTGCACAAAGCAATCTAGATTCTGTCTTTTTACATTGGTTTTCCTTTGCAGGGAAATGAAATACCAAAGCCTATCTGAAAGTAAGGATTTTTCAAAAGTCTCATTTCCTTGGGAATTCTAAATAAAAGTTTATATTCATTATGGAGAATGTATTATGAGCTTGTCAAGGGCATTTTAATATGAATTTCTTTCCTGTTATGTTTATTTTTCCTTGGTGATTTGAAGTCGAAGCTACTCAAATGAAAAAAAAAGAGGTATCTAAAACTACTTCTCATTATCTCACTTTCTTTAAATTGAGATTTCTGATGTTGAGGAGGAATGAAGTGAGTGTGCAGATTTTGTCCACATAATTCCTAAAAGAAAGAGCAATAGTCATGTTCCACAAACACCTGTATTCGACACCCCAATTAAATTGCATGGGTACTGGCTGAATCTAAAGTCCCTGTAAATGAATGTGTTTGTGTGTGTGTGTGTGTGTGTGTGTGTGTGTGTGTGTGTGTGTGTGTGTGTGTGTGAATATTTCCATGTGTGTGTGTCTGTGACTCAGTATATCTAGGTGAATATGTACATGTGTGTGTTAGGATTTTATTGCTGTAAACAGACACACTTATCAATGCATGTTTTATTAGAAAACCATTTAATTGGGGCTGGCTTACAGGTTCAGAAGTTCAGTCCATTATCATCAAGGTAAGAATATGTCAGGATCCAGGCAGGCATGGTTCATTTGGAGCTGAGAGTTCTATAACTTCATCTGATAGCTGCTTGGAAATGAATAGCTTCCAGGCAGTAGGCAGAGGGCCTGAAAAGTCTGTTCCCACAAAACACCAAATGTGTTTTTGAGTGTTTATGTGAGTATTAGTATGGGTTTTATTGCCATGAAGTGTCACCAGGATCATAGTAAATTTTGAACACTTTGTAACTTCTTTTCAGATGTTTACTCCATTATTTTCATGGCTGGAAACATGGTTGCCTTCAGACAGACACAGTGTTGGAGAAGGAGATGAGTTTTAGGTCTTGATATACAGGAAGCAGATGGAGACTGTGTCAAACTGGGGATTGCTTAAGGACAGCAGACCTCCAAGCCTACCACCACATTGTTACATTTCTTCCAACAAGATCACACCAACTCAACAAAGACACATCTCCATCAGTGTCCCAACTACTCCACCAATGTCACACCTCATGAAACTATTCCACACCTCCTGAGAGTGCCACACCTATTGGCACTATTTATATGGGCCCATTAACATTATTCTTAAAACTGTTCAATGGACCTTTCATTAAAGGTAACTTTAATGAAAGAAATAAAGAATGTTTCAAAAAATAAACAGGAGTATGTATGTCTTGGTTACTGTTCTCTTGCTGTGAGAGACATCATGACCAAACCAACTTATAAGAGGAAACATTTAATTGTGGTCTTAGAGTTCCAGAGGGCAAGTCCAGGATATCATGGTAGACACCATGGCAACACAGAGGCAAAACATGTAGAGCAGTAGTTGAGAGCCAACAACTTATGATGGAGATGGCAGAGAGTAATGAAAGAGGGAGAGAGAGAGAGAGAGAGAGAGAAAGAGAGAGAGAGAGAGAGAGCCTGATGGGTTTTTGATATTTCAAGGCTCTGTGACAAGTCTCCTTTAATAATAAAACAACTCCTAATTCATTCTAAACAGCCCATCACCCGGAAAACTAACACATTTGAACGTGTGATCATCTGTGGCACACAATTATTCAAACGAATAAAGGAATGAAAAAGAAAATGAAATCAACTAATAAGTGGCCATGACACTTGGTAGTATAGTTTATATCATTACTTTTCATTTCTCTCAGGTTAGGGTTATTTGCATAACATATTTCTGATCAGCAATCATTCTCAAATAATCCAAAGGCATCCTAACCCCACCACACACACACACACACACACACATTTCTACTTGATTAACGATATTGGCATTACTTATTTTTATGGAAACATATCCCTTATTCCTGATTTAGTTCAAATCGTGGGAAATGTTGATGTATAATTAATTCCTATTCATAATGGGATAATACAGAAGTCAACAATATTGAATCCATTGTTCCTTGGAGCAGAAGATTTCCCATCGATTTAGTAAAATATTATAAATATGATTTTAAAAGAAGGCAACACCCTGAAAAAGTCTTATTTTCATATTTTCATTATTTACAGACCATTCTGTGGTATAAATAGGAATCTAGAGGAAGAAAGGTGTTTAAAGTCACTGACACACACACTTAACTTAGGTTTCCTTTGCACAGGAAGAAGATATATCAATCCTCTATATATGGAGAGTTTCTCCAGGACCCTAATGATATAAAAGTCTTCAGGTCTCTAGGTTAAAACAACATTGCTTTTGCCTATAATTTATGCAAAGTAACCTCTTTTATACAGTAATCATATTGATGTGTGTATGCATACAGAAATATACAGGTAAGTCCAGAGGATAGGGAAGGGTATACTGTTTTCTGCTACTTCACTCCCTAATTTTCCCCTTGTGACAGGGTTTCTTGCTGAGCTAGGAGTGAGGCTGACATTCAGGAAGCCACAGTCATCCTTCTGTCTCTGCCACTCCAATTCCTAAGCACTGGTGTTGTAGGTGAATGTTTGACCAAACACTTGGCTTTACCCCTGGGACATCTCCCCAGATTCTTCTTTATTTTAAATAACCTCTGGATTACTTTTGCCCTCAATGTAATGAAACTGCTGTATAAGAAGTTGTTATTTAGAAGATGGCAATATAAGTGGTCTGTATGTGTTCAGTACACACATGGTATATTAAGAACTACTTTCCTTAATACCTTGAGAATTGCATACAAATATTTTGATGGAATTTACTTTCCAATTATTTTAGTAACTCCTCCCAGAACAAAACCTGGCCCACTCCCACCTAACTCCTCCTGCCAACTTCATATCTCGTCTTCTCCCCTTTGTTACAACCCATTCAAATCATTTGTGTTTCCCATAAACTCTTGGACATCTGGCTTCCAGTAGAGAATGAACAATCTATCACCTTCAAAGTCAATACCTTTGATGAAAACTGACTATTCATCCTTCATCAACTGTCTATACCTTATCAGATAGCGATAAGGGATAGTGAGCCTTCCCATTCAGTGATGGAAGACAGAATGTCCTGATTTTGTGCAGAAAGACACAGTTTTTCTCTTACCTCTGTGCCTTACAAGATTTTCATTCTCTTCCTTGAGGATTTCTAAGATTCAGCTCCTCTACTTCTTGCCTCTTTCTGTGAGTATTTGTGAATATGCATGTGTGTCTATATTACAGATGTCTGAGTTTACATACAACTCAACTCAGAGTGGGATTTTGCAATTAACTGCTGGCACTATCTCACACTAGACCATATTCCTTAATGCAGACTTGGTGTGGGTAAGTACCAGAAAGGAACTGGAGATTGCTAGATATCTTCAGAGTTAGTTGTAGTATAGGTGAAGTTTAGACTTCTGACCTTACATTCTGGCTAGCCCCTATGGGTTTAAGATGCATGGATAAGGGATCAAGATCCTGAACTTGGATTGCATTTTTCTCCTTTTTGAACAAAACAGAGATATCCTTGAAGAGATAGATGGATCTTATCACTTTGTTTCAAATAAAGAATTCTGTGGTTAAATTGTTTTGAAATGTCAGTCATGGGTCTTTGATGAAGGCTTTGGTCCACAGTACAATGTTCATAGGTAGTACAATATGCACTCTGAAAAGTGATTGGAACCTGAGGGCTTTAATCAATGAGTTAATCAATCAATGGATGTGCATGGAATGGGTAAAAAACTTGTAAATGAACGTGGTCATTTGGACATGTCTTCAAAGCTGTTTATTGTCTTTGGTCCCTTCTTGTGTTAATGCTGACTAGCTGCCAATAAGTTGAACAATTTTGCTGCTTCATGCCCCTTTCATATTCATGTGATCATGGATCCTTCTTTCATTTGTGATAGTAACATGTCAGGTTCAGAGGAAACATGGCTTAATTCTTTAATTTTTTTTTCTAGAAACGGCATGCTAAGTGTAGAACCAATGTTACCTAGTTGTTGTAGTTGGAATATTCAGCCACGGTATCTGTTGTCTTTGAGACTCAAGAACTTTGCTGCTACCCACACCACTGGTCTTTTTTCTGAATTCACTATTGTATTTTAGTAGATTTCAATATCATATGAAGTACCAGAAAATGAGTGAAAAATGACAGTGGTGAAATGTGTTTAGAATCATTAAATTACACACTTAAAAATAAATAAATCAATGGATTTATATAGTACATAAATAAAACTCCAATAAAACTTCTGAAAAGGCTTAACTAAATGTGATGCTTCTCATGTGAGTTGTTATTTGTCATAGCACCTGTGATTTAGCTGTTAATAGTAGTGGGTTTTATTACTTATGAATCAGACACCAATACATCCATGAAGGGGTTACACTCCATTCCCTCAGGAGAAAGAAATCAATTAAAAGTCATTGGATTTCTTGATGAGAATTTTTCTGGTCAAAGCTGAGTTGGCAGGAAGTTGGACAGACTGGGGTGTCTCCCAGAAAGTGTAACACAAATTAGAATGTAGGTGTTGTGAGGCTATAAGGCATATTCACTACTTGTCACCTATTATTGAGTATTCTTGCTGTTGGAGGTACTTACCCTTCACTTCTGCCATGGAGGGAAGTGGGTCTACACCTAGGCAGAATGAGGAGATTGTGATGAGTAATGTTTGTGTGGGTTATGGAGCAGGATAAACCTTAATGTGCTGGGATTTTATTTATCTCCAACTTGACAATCTAGCGTCACCTTAGGAGAGAGAACAATTGAAGAATTGTCTCTATTCACTTGGTTTTTGGGTAAGTCTATGGGACATTTTCTTCCTTGATGGTCGATGTGTGAGGGTAGGCAACTGTGGGTAAGCTCATCAGTAGTCATTTATAAAAGGGAGGCTTTTACTCTGTATTTAAATAAAATATTTGATCAAGCCACATGATTTTTGGTGGTTTGAATAAGAATATCCCCTATAGATTCATATATATGGATATTTAGTCACCAGGGATTGGCAGTGTGTTTAAGGATTAGAAGGAATGAGAGAAGATGTGGCTTCATTGGAGGAAGTGGTAGTGTCAATAAGGGTGGTCTTTGAGTTTTCAAGAAACCAATGTAATGGCAGAATATCTGTCTCTGTCTAAGGATCAATAGTTCTATTGCTCCAGTGCTGCGGTCACTAACTTGATGTTGGACTAAACTTCTGTAAGTGTATTCAAGCCCCCAGTTAATGCTTTGTTTCATAATAGTTGTTTTATCCATGATGTCTCTTCACAGCAATAGAACAATGACTAAGATAGGGTCAAGCAATAAGCACTCTTTCCTGGTAATGCTTCAAGTTCCTGTTTTGCCTTCCTTGGTAATAGTCTGTAACATGTAAGCTAATAACCCTTATATTCCCAAGTTATGTTTGATGTTAGTATTCTTCAGTGTGAGAAAGAAGCAAACTAGAACAATTGCATGTCATTATATACATGAGAATATCTTACCTTTAAATTAAAATAAAACACCTACACATTATTTGTCCTTATAGGATAAGTGACAGTGGTACTATTAGATATTTTGTTTCTCTAAGAAATTGTCTTACTTAAAATTTCTATTGTTGTAAGGACATACCATGTCCAAAGAGCTATTTCCATAGCAAAAGTTTTATTCAGCTTATATTCCACATTGCTGTTCATCATCAAAGTAGTTGGGAAAGAAACTGAAACAACACAGGTTCTTGGATCCAGAAGCTCATGCATAGGCCATGGAGTGGTGATGCTTATTGACATGCTCCTTAAGTCTTGCTTCCATAAGGAGCACAAGACTACCACCACAAGGGTGTCCCCACCCACAATGAACTGGGTCCTCTCCCACCAATTAAGAAAATTCCTTACAGCTTGATCTTAAAGAGGCATTTTCTCAACTGAGGCTCCTCCTCTTTCAAGACTCTAGATCTTGTCAAGTTTCTATGAAACCAGTATGGCACTCTGAATGTAGTTGGCCTATGAGGAGGTGTGGCCTTGTAGGAGTGGGTGTGGCCTTTTTGGAGGAAGCATATCACTGTGAGGCTTTAAAGCTCTGCTCAGTGTGGAAGACAACATCCCTGCATGCAGAAGACTCTAAGCTTCCTCTCCACCACCACATATTCCCAGCCACTTGCATGTTTACTTCCTTGATGATAGTGGACTGAACCTTTGAAACTGCAATGAAATGTTGAAAAGCCCTAATGAAATGTTTCTAATGAGTTGCCTTAGTCATAGTGATTTTTCACAGCATTGGAACCCTAATTAAGACATCCAGCTAGCACAAAAACTCTCTTAAATACCAAAATTAATCAACAATAGAGAGTATTTTCAAGTCATTTGGCATTTAAACTTATTCTAGAGAAAAAACACAAATGATTGAGTCCATGACAAGCCTGACTAAAAACAAAAACAAAAAACAATACAAAAACAAACAAACAAAAAACAAACAAACAAACAAAACAAAAACAAACAAAAAAACCTACAACAACAATAAAACCAACCAACCAAACAAACAAAAGAAACACTCAGAGTGCATATGGGACCCATTAAGACCCCCATGAAGCACAGGGGCTACTCAGGAGTAGTGACCAACATATTGGGCAACCTCATAGAGTTTGAAACCCATGAGAACTGGCATAGAAAAGAGATCAGCACATATGCATTGAGTACACCTTCACTGTTTTATGAGAAGGAGGTCACACATAAATTTGAGACAGGAATTTCCAGGGAATAGACAGGCTGAAATGGTACATAGGTATGTTGGGAGTCAGATGTTTGGAGGAGAGCCAGGGGAACAGGCCAGTGGTGAGCTTTTTGATGGTCATCTGGGGCACTCAACAGAGACCTCCAAAAGATCACAGGATTCATCCCAGGCAAAGATTGCACAGGGAAAGAACTCAGGATCCACGCCCCACCATATATTATCTCACAGTTTATTCATTTTCTCTTTTAAATTACTCTTTGATCTGATCAGCTGGCTATTTGTTAAGAAACCAAAGAACCTAATGTGGATATGTCCAATTTTAACTACTTGCAGAAAATTTCTATTCTTCCTGGGTCTCCTGCTTCACATTTTGAGAACTTCATCTTAGAATATTTTTGTTCCTCAGTGTCCTTTACTCCTTTGTGTGTCCTTTATTGTTTTTAAAGGTCACCATCAATTTAATCTTTCTTAACTTCTACCTGGTCTCTTTTCTGCATGTTAATATTGGATTTCTTAAAAAGATATCTTAATGGGAATAGAGAGATGACCATGTTGTCAAGAGTACTTTTGTACCGCAAAAAAACTGGATTTGTTTTCTTGAATTCATATCCAATGGTTAACAATCAGCTTTAATGCCAGCTCCATGGGATCTGACAACTCATGTCTCTGTGGTCACCTATACTCTCAAGCTCATGCCCTACTCCCACCCATATAAATAAAGATAATAAATCTTAAAATGAGAGACAAGTTTCATTTGGTTTCATTATTCAAATGAAACCTTATTTTGTCTGATTTCTGAATCTCTTTGGATCAGTTTTCTGGGTTGCACTTTGTGTAACAAGGCCACATTCCTTTTATCTATCACTCTTTCCCCAACTTGTTGTTTCTCCCTCAGACTTCATACCAGAGATTCTATCTATGTCCTGTCTTTCTCTGCTTCTTCCTAAAAATCCATTTTTTGCTGCCATCCCTGCTCCTCTAAGTCATATCTCCAATTCCTTGCTCACTATGCAGACCACAGAATCTAAGTCCTGTCCATTTTAGCCTGTGTGATATTAGATGTATGCACTGTTCACAGCCTGCGTTGCAACTTTCATCTTCCTTTGATGTTCTTTCTACCATAGTCCATCTCTTCCAACAAAGTGTTCACTAAAAGCATGTCATGTCACACGTATTAATTTTTAGAACAAAACAAATTTTATTGACAAAGATACTGAGGTTGTCAAAGACCCATAGGTACCCAACACAGGAAAACAAACATTTTTTTTCAATCCTATAAGTTTACATTTCTGTACTTTGTGATTTTTTTCAATTTAAGTGATATTTGACACCAGAGTATAGACATAGATATGGAGGTCACCGAGAAATTTGATAAAGTACACAGTAGGATTGGCTAGAACTTTGTAAACAACCTTTCCGAACTTTTTGGATCCATCATCTCTGGTGTACTGCACCCAGGAACCTATTAAGAAGTCATTGTCATCACCTGATCTCGCCTCAGCCAGAGGGGTCTCTGGAATGATGTGGAGGTTACCTTCCTTGTAGTCATCCAGGAGCTGATAGACGTAGAGGACCGGATCCTTCTTGTAGGAAATGTAAAAATAGTCCTGTAAGAATGGCACCTGGGCTAGCACCATCCCACTCCAGTTGTCCTCAGAGCCATCTTTCCCCTCAAATTTGTGTTGTACCTCTCTGCAAACCAGGGCGCTGGCGAGGTGGACATCCCTCACCTGAAGAAAAACTACTTTGTGAGGCAAGACCTTAAGATTTAAAATCCTCTCATCGCTGTGGAGCTCCTGTCCGTAGACACTGTCAATTCCGTCATACTTCACCAAATAAAGAGAAGGGTTTGTTGGCAGTTGACCTAGAATGATGGCCTTCCAATGGGTGACAGGCTCATTACCTTCCTTCCACCCGTGAGAAATTCTGCAGCCAACAATATTCCCCAGGGCCTGGGAAGAAGGCTTCCTCCTACTCTTCTTCTTGAGTGATGTCATGCTCAGACTCTTCAGAGGTATTGTCTTCTACCTGGCTGTAGACCTGTTGTGCTAGATCACACTGTCTAAGTGGCTTCCATTCTCTTCAAATATCATACTTGCCCATTGCCTGGGACTGAAGATCTTGCCCGTTTACGCCAGACACAATGCTGTTGCCTCTGTCATATATATGAATTCCTGATGGGCAATGGTTATGGGTTGGGAGTGAATGCTGGACCAAGACTCTTCTCTACGAGAACTTCTGAGCATGTGAAGAAGACTATGCTAAACAGATTTGAGCTCCTAAAATTAATTTTATAAAAATAAGAAGTTAATAAGTCAGCCATGGTGGTACACGCATTTAATCCCAGAACTCAGAAGGCAAGGACAGGCAGATTTCTAAATTAGAGACCAGCCTGGTCTACAAAGTGAGTTCCAGGGCAGTCAGTGCTATAGAGAGGAACCCTGTCTCAACAACAACAACAACAACAACATCAAGTAAAAGAAAACAAACGAAAATCAAACGAAAAACAAACAAAACAGAAATACAAACAAAAAATAACAAAACAAACAATCAAATGGAGAAGTTAATAGGAAGTGGTAGTGACCCATAACTTTAATCATAGTACTCAAGAGGCAGAGTGAGGCAGACCTTAGTGAGAGAAAGACTAGTCTGGTCTACACAGTGAGTTTCCTGACAGCCAAATCTAAACATACAGAAACTCAAATAAAATTAACCAAGCAAGCAAACAAACAAACAAAGAAACAAAGAAACAAGGGAAACAAGGAAATAAAAATAGTGTAATTAACAAGTAATTCTCTAGAGCTCAGAATAACATACTCAGATCAACATTTATTTCTTCAGCCCTGAGTTAATTTGTCTCTGATGAGGATCATCTCCTTGAAATTCTATGTCAATTTAGGTTGTGCTATGACTATTACACCCAATGATCAAGAAGAAGAGAAAAAAAAAAAAAGGCCAGAGGGGTCACCATGATTCTCTTGTACGCGTAAGCTCTGAGCTAAGTTCTTGCATTCACAAATATCTTCCCAGGGACACAGCACACCACTGTCCTTCTTTATTGTTTCTCCTGACCCAGCTTCAGAATTATTTGATGAAGCCATTGCATCAGTGAACTCAAGAACAACTCAACAATTTGAGGCAATATCAGCCATTTAGAACTAATATCTTCTAAAATGCACAAGGACAAAGAGGAGCTTTGGCATTTTAGTGGAATTGTGATCTAGATATTGTTAGCAAGGATAATAAATTCAGGAGATAAACTAACCTAGACCATTCATCTCCCTTGCTAATAAACATGGGGAAAGTAGAATGTACAGTAACTCACTGTAGGAGAGAAAATTTTTAGCTTTCTGTAGCTATGAGGGTCCTAATTACTACATAAATATACTTACCCATAGAAAAATATCCTAGTTGTCAAGATTCTGTCTCCTGATACAGACCAGGCACCAAAAGCCTGTGGGAAAAAATGACCTGGCTTTGACACACCACTGTGAAGATAGTGAACTCACCTTGAATGGATTCTAGCGCCTCCAAGTGGAATAGATGCGCAACCTCCAGCCAGTGCTCTGTGACATCACCCTAGTTCAGCTTACATCATAGAACCCCTCTCAGGCTGGTTCCTTCCCTAGTTACACTCAGAAACGTTCAGCATCTCGAATTTACCTTTTCATATGGCCTCCTAGAAATAATAAATGAAATCCCAACTGAAAGGCCTGATGATCTGAGTAATATTCTGCCAAAGAATTTCACCCTTGCATTGTTTTTATTGTTTGGTTGTTGGATTTTTATTTATTTGTTTGGTTTGTGTTTTGTTTTGTTTCATTTTTGTTTTTATTTTCGTTCTGAGAAAGTCTTCGGTTTCTGCCTTGACAACATCCATGGTGGTTATTTTTCATGTTCCAACCTTTCCCTTGGTTATCTTTAAGCTGTGCTTCTTATCATAAATATTGCCAGACTCTTTGAGGCAGCACACTGGATAGCACACCAATTTTCACTTTATGAAAACCCACAGTTAGAGGAGGACTATTTTTATGCAAACAAACCTGGAATTTGACAGGGTTAAATGACATATATTGAAACCAATGGCAATCATGAATTATGGATTCTTTGGAAAGTAAGAGGACAACATAGATCTTGGGCATGCTTACAAAGTTGTGATAAAATTAAAACAAACCTGATATCTCCCAGTCATATTTTAAAGGTTTTTAAAATTTACCAGCACTTCTGATTACAAGGAATTTCAGAGATTAAATGCAGTAAAACAGGATGAAATAGATGAGGTAATTTTAGTTTTGAAATATGTGTAGACAGAATACTGGACACAGGTATGTATAAAATTTACTTACAAATTAGAGGACACTTTAATTGTTCATGCCACATAGATCTTCAGTTCTTCAAAAAAAATCGTTTTCAGTACATTCCACGGTCCCCACCACACCCTGTACATCATCTTCATAGAATATGACACTATCCATAGAGAGCTAGATCCTTCAACAACAGTCATCAAAAAAAAAATCATTCCTTAAGGTGTGGCCACAGGCCAATGTGATGGAGGATCTTTATCTGAGATTCTATCTTCCCAGGTTGATTTAAGTTCACAAAAAAAAAAAAATCTAAGAAGGACCACTACATATCCATATCATCAATATTGATTGCCTCACTGTATGAAACATACATGCTATGGAGTGATTTAAGATGTCAACTACTGGATGAATGCCTTAAAAAGGAGAGACAGAGGGAAAGAGAGAGAGAGACAGAGAGAGAGAGAGAGAGAGAGAGAGAGAGAGAGAGAGAGATAAATATATTTCTCATCTATGTGTATTAGTGCAGGGCTTTGTTTTCAAAAAAATGGATGGAATGGTTAAATACTATATATTAGGTTAGACAAGTAAAACTCAAAATGACAATTGTGAAAATATAAATTTAATAAGAGGCATTAAAAAATAGGAGGTATTTTGGAAGAGTAAGCGCAGCAGGAGGGGGGAGATCTGATAGCAATGGAGGATAGTGGGGAGGATGAAGATGGTAAAAGGACACTATAAACCTGTGCAAAGGGTCACAGAAAAGGCCTGCGACTTGTACACTTAAAAAACACTGGTATAAAGTAACAGAGTCCAAATAATATTTTGATTAATTTGGGGATTTTAGCTTCAAGACACTAAAAAATATATTTGTATTTTTCAACTCACTTGTGGTTCTTGCTATGTTGAACATGATATGGGTGACAGGATATGGTAAGGTGCTTCAAAGTTTGTGTATCATTTATCATCAAATGCACATGTCACTCAGTGAGCTGCAAGGCTATCACAGGGAAGGAGGTATCTAAAGATCTTAAGTGTACATGACGTAGGGAGAATAATGCCCCCACACTACTATAGATGTTGAAATAATCACATGTTTTTCCCAAAAATAATTTTCTGAAGATTAATCCCCAGGTGTGAATATATTTGGAAGAAATTGAATGGGTCAGGAGGGATATGACTTACATATAAAAATAATTTAATAATGCTGTTATAGAAAAGGTTTAATTATGAAAGGGAGTTTGGCTCTCTCTTTTCTCTTTCTAGCCCATTGGTTCCCTCTGTGATGACATCATCTCACAAGAATTCACTCATTTGCTGATGGTGTGTTCATCATTGAATATACAGACTCCTGAAAAGAGTCATACAAAATATGCTTCATTATATACTAGACAATTAGTGTCATTTTGTTTGGCAATACAACATGTATGATTATGCCTCAGAATCATGAGCAACTGGGCCATATGGGAAATATAATTAGTATATTTCTGCTGACTGAAGATCAGATGTGTTGAGTGTTATCATGTGTGCTGTTCATGAGAGGAAGCTGCATAGATGGTGAGTATAGATCAGAGAGGAACATCCAAGGAGGACACTATGTAAGGAACCCTAGGAAGAGCACCATCACTGCTTTTAGCTAGTACACATATTTTTAGAATCCCCACTTTCTAGGGTGGAAAAGAAAACTGTATTACTCTAATTTACTAAGTATGGTCATTTGATACATCAGTGATCATCATCAAGGTGAACAGGTGTTGACAGAAGTTTGGGGACTCAGAAGAAGCCTGTTCTGGGAAAACCCATTGCCTTCAAAGAACGGAGATTTCTGACCAGCAACACTGGATAAACAGTCTACATTGGCAGCAGTAGCCCCATTGTGTCCAAATTAGTGGTTTTCAATCCACTAATCCATCCATAAGCAGCCTCCAAGCACTGACACCATTGCATACACTGGCAAGATTT
>OFFI01001394.1_pt1 | contig 12999 bp, 10 predicted proteins | sample 1521351 | NCBI WGS metagenome assembly OFFI01 (sample SAMEA3504119, study PRJEB24116) | mouse gut metagenome | biome: mouse gut; feature: mouse-associated habitat; material: faeces | place: Denmark | collected 2011
GGACTTGCACCGGCAAGTGTGATCCTGCTTTGCTGGACACACACAATAGAAAAGCCCGAGCATTTGCTCGGGACTTTGTCTACAGTCTGGAACATATATTCATGTATGTTTTCTTTTAAAAATCATAGATACAACAAATAATACCCCCAACCATATCAACGCTGCAGTCAACAAACATGTCGCCACCAAAACTCCATTCTCCATACTTCCAAATGCAGTTCCGTAAAACTCTGTCATAATCACAAAAAACTGTGAAATTGCAATCCCCGCCGCAATAATCGCCTGTGAGAGAATGCTACTGTGATTCTCATGCACTTTCTGATAAATCCAAACAACAACTGCGATTGCCGCCACACACAATGCTATTGTTCCAAACATCTGTCTGTCCTGCGCTTCCTCTTCCATATATTTAGCTATTTGCATACCAACTGGATAAACAATAAGAAGTGCATATACGATTTCTTCTATCTCTTTTGCTTTCATTCCTCGCTTCTTATCAACCACATGATACAAAGCCGCTTTTTCCGTATTCATCTGTTCCACTGTATTTCCAAGCAAACCGTAGAATTTTATGATATAGTCATAAATCCCTTTTTTCAGCCTGCTATTTTCCAAAAGTTCTGCCAGCTCGCCGATAAACTCCTCTGTTTTCACCACTTCTGCATAAGCTTCTTTTGTAAAAAAGAATTTAAATAGCTTCAATTTTTCTCTATATTCCGGTTGAAGCAATATTCGAAATTCGTTAAGCGCCTGAACCAGAATCTGCCGCTCTGGCTCCCCCCGTTCTGCCTCCTCTCGTTCTGCCCGCTTAATAATAGCCTCAAAATCATACGTTGATTTCTCCTGCTTTTCACCCCGGACATTCTTCGCATCCTGTACGCTTCTTCCATATTTTCGTTCTTCCTTACGCTGTTCTGCCTTTTCTCTGACTTCTTCTACGTACTGACTGCTCCTCGTTCCCTTGCCTCTTCTGCGGCTGCCACACACGAGTGTTGTATAGGCTTCATGAATCTCCTGAAATTCTTCGGGATATTCTTCCGGATGAAATTGCCTGGACAAAACTGCATAAGCTTCTTTTATTTCTTCTACTGAACTTCCCGGCAAAAGCTGCAATACTTTATAAGCGCTTAACTTGTCCATATCTGACCGCCACCTTCATCTTCCTCATCTTCCCATTCCTCATCCTGGTATCCATCAAACTCCATAACTGCCGCAAAAGGATCGTAACCTTCCAACATTTCAATCATTTGTTCTAAATACGTTCGATAATTGCGGATGGAGCGTGGATTCTGTTTTGCCAGATAATACTCAAATTGTTGTATCGCATCCCGAATCTGCTCTCTCAGATATGTAGGAACCTCTTCATATAATGCCTGCAGCTTTTCCATAATCAGCTTATTTTCCGAAAGTTCTTTGGGATGTATCTTTAATTTTTCCAGTTCTGCTGCTTTGCGCTCCAATTCCTGTCCTTCTATCTTCTGAGATATCACCTTCGTTATTGTCTTCCCCGTGGATACTACGGTGATATCTACAATCAGGATTCCGTTGATATCATATGTAAAACGGATATCTACAGCCTCTTCCCCTGCTTTTTTGCGCGGTACAGACACACTCATTTTTCCAAGCTTCAGATTGTCATCTGCATAGGCATGCTCTCCCTGCAGAATCTGAATCTCAATCTTTGTCTGATTATTATGAGAGGTATAAAATCTCTCCACTCTGGAGCATGGAAGTACTGTATTGCGCTCTACAATCGGTTCCATATACAAATGCTCCGGATCCGCTTCATTTACAATATCAGTTCCCAGCGTAAACGGACAAATATCTGTCAATACAAAGTCTTTCACTTCCTCTTTTCGCGCTTTCACAGCACAAACCAGACCCAGTCCCCTTGCAATCATTTCATCGCAATTTTCTGTCACGACTGGAATCATCCCAAACAAATGCTGTAAATAGGACTGAACCAACGGCATTTTACTAGATCCACCTACCATCACGACCGTATCCATATCCTGCACCCTTAAATCTCCATCTCGAAGTGCACGCATCAACACATCTTTGATTTTTGCAAAAATAATACCGCTCTCTTCCAGCAATCGGTCATTGGTATACTCACTCTTATATTCCACACCGCCAAGCACAGCTGTCATCGCCGCAATCTCTTCCGTTGTTAATCTCTGCTTACAGGACTCTGCCTGACGCAGCAGTATTGCATACTCTTTATTTGATATCTGTTTTCTGCTCAAATCATGTTCCTTTAAGAAATTTTCCACCATAATCTCATGAAAACTGTCCCCGCCCAGACGATTATCTCCCGACACTGACAAGATTTCCACCATCGTATCAAAGCATTCCACAATTGATACATCCAATGTCCCACCGCCAAAATCAAAAATGAGAAATAACTGTTCATGCCCCGTATCAAAATAGGAAGCCAATGCTGCCGCACTAGGTTCATTGATGATTCGATTCACTCGCACATCTGCCAATGCCCCAGCGCGCTTCGTTGCTACGCGCTGACTGTCATGGAAATATGCCGGAACTGAAATCACTGCTTCCTCCACCTTTTCTCCCAAATAATTCTCCGCATCTTCTACAATAGAGCGTATGACAAAACTGCTCAGTTCCTCCGGAAGAAATACTTTCTCGCCAAGAAGCCATTTTCGTTCTGTTCCCATATCTTTTTTAAAAGATGATACCGTACGTTCCGGCGCCGTTACCATTCTGGCTTTTGCAATCTCTCCGACTACGATACTGCCATCTGATTCCATACTTACCACACTCGGAGTCAAATACGAACCAAAACGGTTGGGTATCAGCTCAACCTTGCCGTCTCTGTACACTGCTCCTAATGAATTTGTAGTTCCCAAATCAATTCCTATCATCGCCATAACCATCTCTCCTATAATATTACATATTTTAATTAAATTATCTTATTTAAGAATGGGAGCACAAAATTCTGTAAATATCTGCTTTTTCCAATCTACAAGAAGAACACCTACAAGTATACTCGCACTCCAGAGGATTTCCCACCAAACTACATTCCAATTTCGCTCTCTTTTCTTCTTCGCATATTTATACTCACAATATCGATAAAAAGTTAAATTGTCTAATGCTTGAAATTGTATCCTCTGCAGTTGTTCATCTTCTCTAAATATTGTAATTGTTTCTCCCAGTCGCCTATTTGGCTGATTGCATTCATCCCCTCGTTTTTCCAACAAATACAAGTATCTGCATACTTCTCCAATTCCATACAAGACGCATAAAGCACCTCCTACCATATACCCCATCCTTAAACTTTGAACCGGTATCCAGACACATACTAATAATAATAGATGAAACATATTTGCTCCGCAACGCCATAACTTCCAAAAAGCAATCCCTTTTTTTGTCATACAACGTACCTTTCTATTACTTATATACTGCACGAAATGAATCAATACAATTGCCATTGCTATAATGGTCATGATGGTCATGTCTGTTGTAGTATCTCCCCAAACATAATGTCCTTCTTTTTCATAACTCGTCTCCACACCATTTATTTTGACTGGTAAAGCATACATTTCATACTCCCTAACTTCTATCAAGTCACCTACTTTCAAATTTTTTCGGGTAATAGCAAACTTTATCCAACTGTTTTTCCTATCAACTTATTGTAACAGATCTCATGATAAAAGTCTGCATCATGCCTTACATTGTTTGCCTGAGCATTGTTATTCGTTTCATCCCATTCGTTCATATTCTTTTCTTGTTTGCTTTCGTTCTTGTTTCACTCTTTTTTCTTCCATTTCTCTCTTTTCACACTAGAACGAATGGAGAGCCAATTTTGTTACATAAAATCGAAAATTTTTTTATTTTTTTAATTTTTCTGATTTTTACCCACTGGGAAAAGACGTGTGAAAAATACAAGTTTCGCCCAGGCAGTGGGCAGGGAAGTATATGAATTTGAAGATTTGTCCAGACCATGGGCAGAAAAATATATAAACTATAAGGATTCGCCCATGTGATGAGTGAAAGATGTATAACCCGTTATGATTTCCACCTTTGCATTGTAATCTGCTTCTTTATTTTCAAATACAACGGCTTCTCCCCATAAGTACAATCATAACTGCTTCCATGTTCCTTTAATCTCTCCAAAAATTCCTGATGCGGATGCCCATACCGATTATCTTTCCCCGCGGAAATCCAGGTATACGCCGGTCTTGCCTGTGCTAAAAATTCATCAAGGCAAGAATTCTTCGAGCCATGATGCGCCGCCTTTAGAACCGTACATGATTCTAATACTTTGCTATCGCATAACATTTCCTCGCTTACTCCTTCCATATCCCCGGTAAACAGCATAGAAAAGCCGCCATATTCCATACGAAGTATCATGGATGTTTCATTGCCTTCTAATCCTTCCAGTTCTTTGTCAGGTCCCAGACATGTAAACTTCACTTCGCCTCCCCAAAAGCTTCCTTCTTCTATCACAGATATTTTTATATTCTGCGATTTTGCCAGTTCCAGCAGTTGTTTCATCTTCACATCATCTACGCTGTGCTTTTCTATCACAATTTCTTTGATACGTACTCCAACAGCTTGCCGTCTTAACATCTCTTCAACACCATTTATATGGTCTTTGTCCGCATGGGATAGTACGACTTTATGGAGCGTGCCGACCCCTTTGCTTAAAAGTGCTGATTCTATCCGATATTTTGCCACTTCACTCACATCACTGCTGCCGCCATCCACAAGATAATTGCTTCCATCCGGACTTTGTATAAGAATACAGTCGCCTTGCCCCACATTGATCATCATAATCTCAAGAGAATCCTCATATCGAAAAGTAAGTAAAAACACCGCTGCCACGATACACCCAACCGCTTTTTTGTATGTGCTTTTCGACAAAAAATAATATACTGCTATCAGCACAACATAATATGCAAAAACTTGCCAGAACTCTGGTCTTCCGATTATGATTCTTGCAAATGGCAATCTTATCGTCCACACACAGATACGCTCATACAGTTCAAAACAAATACTGCACAGATATAACGGCTGCCAAACACCAAAAAGCATTGTAATACTTCCCACGAAACCACTCCACAAGATCACACCTGCCAAAGGAATGACAAACGCATTTAGCAAAACGGAATACAACGGAATCTCATAATAAAAGTAGACCAATACCGGAAGCAGCATCAGCTGTACTGCCATCGAGACACGAATACCGGATAACCATACTTTTTCTTCTCCCGGAAGAATTTTCATCCATATCAGAATTCCTAACACCGCGCCAAATGATAACAAAAATCCTGCGTCAAACAGATATCGCGGTGATTTGCATAAAATAATCGTGGCTGCTACTGCAAATGCGGTTGGCATATCATACTCCCTTCCACAGATATCTGCTCCGATTTTTAATGCCATCATGCAAAGGGCACGCATGACCGACAATCCCATTCCAACAAGCAATGCATAGATTCCTATGAAACAAATCCCAAACCCACCGGATATCCCATAAGAAAATCCAAGCCTTCTTAAAAGTTCATATCCTGCAAGGCCAATGAAAGAAATGTGCCATCCGGAAATCGCAAACAGATGCCCCATACCATTTTTTTGATATAATTCTTTCATGTCTGCTTCCATTTCCCCGGAAGATCCAAGCATCATTGCTGATAACAGCCCTGTATACTCTACACCAACATACTGGCTTAGCCGGTTAATCCACTGTTCCCGAAACTGATACAATATTTCCCGAAATTGCTCTGGCACCTTCTTTGTATGATTTAGAATTTCTACCTTATCCGCATATAAAAAGCCATAGATGCCATCTTTTGCATAATATGTTCTCTGGTCAAAATTGCCCGGATTGGGCGCATTTTCATACAGCTTAAGTTTTCCTTCCAACATAAGCCTATCTCCGATCGACACCTTGCTTTCTTCACTTGCTCCATAAATAATAAGTTTTGATATTGGGAATGACTGTATTCCCCTGATATAAGAATTGTTTTTCACATATAAGATAAGACCGTTTTTTCCACGTTTCTTTTGATAGACATTTCCTTCGATCGTGATATCTTGCTCCTGCGATATCACTTTTAGATTTGCAAGGGAAGCCTTATAAGACTCCCCTTCCCATATAACAAAAATAAAAAATCTCACGATCAAGATCAGAAAGCATATGGTACAAAGCTTTCGTTTCATCAACACATCTTTGAAAGTGATTCTCACTCTTTTTCCCCTTTCACCAGTTCTAAATTCCTGCCAAAAGGCTCATCCAGCTGAATACTTCCTTGAAATTTCTGCGTTGTTTCCCCATTTACCAGAATCTGCACCTTACTTGCTCCGCCGCTTTCTACAATGGAATTCACAATCGAATAAATTGGAAGCGCCGGATCCAGATTATAAACATAATCCAAAAATACTGTATCAAAATTCACATAACAGATACCATCCCTCACGGAAACGCCAATAATTTTCATATCTGCCGGAAGCGTTCTTTTATTCTTCTCTTCTGTCGGTCCTTTTTGCAGCTGCTCAATGACCACTCGCTCCAGAGGAAGGTTACTGTTATAGCGAACATTTACATTTTCCTTTATCAGATTTTCTCCTGATTCATCAGCAAAATATAGGGTTAAATTTTTCTTTTGATAAGAATGGATTGCCGAACCTGTATTCTGAACAAAATCATTTTCGTACATTAACCCTGTCACTTTCCCATTCCTGTCTTTTTCGGGTTTCCCCTTAATGGTAAACTGGACTGCATTGACGCCTTCAACCTGTACCAGTGTTCTTACATAGGCTTCTTTCAAAAGTGCCTCTTCTGCATAATTTATTTTTTCATAATCTTCCGAAAAATCTATCTTAACAACATTCCCTTCATAGCTGGTGCTTAAAATCTCAACCGATTCCGGCAATGCACTTTTTAGCCCCTCCTCTTTTGGAGCTTCTTTTAGTTTTTGCAGCATCTCTTCCAACATTGCTTCTGTTTCACTCTCAAGCGGTACATATCCTTCTTTTTCCAGTGCCATGCCATCTGCTCTCAAATAATAAATTACATTGGAATATTTCTGCTCATTCTTTTTATCACTGCATCCTGCCAACACAAGACAAACTGCCAGCAAGATCATTATATTTTTTATTTTCCTCATTTTACATCCCTTCTCTCTATACTACATAGGTTAACGGGATACGCAGGGTAAATGTAGTTCCTTTCCCGACTTCACTGTATACTTTGATAGCGCCTCTATGCATAACAATTGCGCTTCTTGCAATTGCAAGTCCAAGTCCTGTTCCGCCAATATCTTTCGAATGCGATTTATCTACACGATAAAAACGTTCAAATATGTGATTTTGTGCTTCTTGCGGAATTCCAATTCCGGAATCCTCTACCTTCAGATAAAAATATTTATAATCTGCATCTAAAAACACTCGCACATGCCCCTGCTCTTGGTTATATTTAATTGCATTTTCTACCAGATTAGAGATTGCAAGAGACAATTTCATCTCATCTACTTCTGCCGTTACCGGACGGATACTTTCAAATATCAACTCGATATTTTCTTTTACGGCGATTGGCCGCAAACGTTTCAGGCACATTTCTACCAATGCATTGATGTCCTCTGATTTTACATTCATAGTTTCGCTTGAATTCTTATCCATCTTCACAAGAGAAAGCAAATCATTGATAATCTTACTTTCACGTTCAATCTCCTGTGCGATATCACCCATGAATTCTTTGTAAAGTTCCGTTGGCACGTCTTCTTGCATCAAAAGCGAATCTGCAAGTACTTTCATAGAAGTCAGAGGAGTCTTCAATTCATGAGACACATTCGATACAAATTCCTGCCTGGAATCATCTAAAGTCTTCCATCTTAAAAGCATCTGGTTCATTGCATCTGCAATTTTAATCGTCTCCAAATATGCATTTTCCCGAATCTCTTCCGTCCCATAGCCTTCGGTTACGGTTCCAATCTGCTTTGTGAGCCGTTTAAATGGCTGTACTAAAAGTGTTGCAAGGAAAAATGCCAGAATACAAATTACGATAAATACTGTACCAATCACCAATTCTGCTTTGTTCTGATAGCTGTATAAGCTATCCACAATATAGTCTGTGGCAACACTTACAAGCATTACGCCTTCTATCTTATCACTGCCTGCGGCGCTGATTGGCGCTGTTACTTCAATATAACGATTCTTCCCATCGTATCTGCTTGTTCCTTTGCCTTTAAAACAGCGTATGACATCTTCTGATACGAGCGTTTTATTTGTATCCATATCATAAGTGTCTTTCAAAATCCGAAATTCTTCATCCACAATCATGACACGACCGTTATTAATATTCGAAAACTGCGTAAGCTCGGCATCGATCACTTCAGAATTGCCCTGGCTAAGATACTGGCTCATCGCCATTTGATTGCTTAGAATTGTACATTGATTTTGTATTTCTGCCGTTTTTAAAGAAACCGCACGCTTTTCATAATCACTTAAAAGTGCGCCCCGAAGTATGATACACGGAATAATCCCCACAACGATCATTATGAGGATTATCCACAGTTTCATGCTTTTAAAAAACTTAAACTTTAATTTTGTCTTAACCCCTAAAATAATAACCAACTCCCCATTTTGTATAGACGTATTTCGGATCGCTCGGATTCGTCTCAATCTTCTCCCTCAGCCTTCGGATATGTACATCTACCGTCCTTGCATCGCCGGGGTACTCATATCCCCATACGATATTGAGCAGATTCTCGCGGCTGTACACTTTGTTCGGATTCATAGCGAGCAGCTCGAGCAGGTCGAATTCCTTGGCAGTCAGATTCACCTCCCGTTCTCCGATGACCACCCGCCTGCTCTCACAGTCAATCTTCATACTTCCCTTCACCAGCATCTTGTCATTCACCTGGCTTGACCCTCTCTTGCCGGTACGGCGCATGATTGCCTTGATCCGCGCCTTGACCTCTAAGATATTGAAAGGCTTGGTGATATAGTCGTCCGCCCCGTATTCCAGGCCGAGTATCTTGTCCATATCATCGTTCCTGGCCGTCAGCATTACGATTGGGACGTCGGAAAATTCCCGAATCATCTGGCATACCTCGAATCCGTCGTGCTTGGGCAGCATAATATCCAGAAGAATCATGTCATATGCATTCTCCTTCGCCAGCTTTAACGCCTCTTCCCCGTCGTAGGCACAGTCTACTTCCATCCCGTCCTGCTCCAGGCTGAAACGGATTCCTTTCACGATTAATTTTTCATCATCTACCACCAATACCCGTCTGCTCATCTAATCTCTCCTAATTGACCCTGATCTGATTCCTGACCTTATGAAATACGCCTTCCTTAATCCCTTGGACTTCCATCAGCTCTTCAATCTTCTGAAAGCCCCCATGTTCTTCTCTGTAAGCGATAATGGACGCCGCCTTCGCCTCTCCGATACCGCTCAATGTCATCAGTTGTTCTTTGGATGCCGTGTTCAGATTCACCTTTCCGTCATCTGACGATGAAACCTGCCCCGACGGTTTACCGCCCTCGATTTCCTGCTGCGCTATGTATAAGCTGCCTTGTGCGCCTTGCTGTTCAGCAGATAAACCACCTTGTGTCCCTTGCAGGACATCTGCCCCGCCTTGCTGTGCCTTTCGTACCTCCTCCGTTGACGGTACGTAAATCCTCTGTCCATCCCCGACCTTCGCAGCTTGGTTCAGCCATTCGCCCGCACCGTTTTCTAGAATGCCTCCCGCAGCCTCGATAGCTTCGTAGAGGCGGCTTCCAGCCAAAAGCGGATAGACGCCCGGACATGCAACCTGCCCGCACACATGGACATAGATGATTCCCGAATTTTCGACATCTTCCTCCTGACCGTCCCTCTTCTCTTCCTCTTCTAGTGCTTCTTGTGATACTTCATCTGTCAGGCAAACCAATTCTTCGTCCTGGCTCTTTGCCTTTCCCCCACACCCTGTCATCAGGGACGGCAGCGCCGCCGCTAATACCATGACAGCGATAACCAGCTTCTTTTGCACCCTTCTATGCATATAAACTCCTTTACAGTCTGTCGAAACTGCAAATACCCCGTATATGCATCTTATGGGGCAGGAAAAATCCTGCCACATCATGTCTTAATCATTGTACTATTTCCACTGGAAAATTGCAACTCCAATCAGCGCAATTACCATCCCGATTATCTTTCTCCACTCAAGTGGTTCCTTTTCTACTCCAAAAAGTCCCAGAAGCTCTATCACATACGCTATGATCAGCTGCGCGATCACGATAAGCAGCGCCGCTTTTGCCGGTCCGAGCTGTTCCATACTCTTGATAACCGTCAGCGTGATGCCCGCGCCGATCACACCGCGCAGACCGCCTGTTCCGAACTCAAGATCCTTGTAAAAACGCTCTTCAATCTCCTTCTCGTCATTCCTGATCGCCAGAAGCTCCTGCTTCGTCGCATCGTCGAAATAAGAGTCCTCCACCCAAAACTTAAATTGTTCCTGATATCCCATTTTTCCCTCCATTTCCGAAGCGTTCCCGTTCTCTTCCACCACGCTCCTACACAATAAATCAACACCCTTATTTTACCACAAGGTTGTTCCATCAGCAAACCCATTTTGGAAATCTCTGTCAGATCTTCAACGCAAAATCACTCCGATCCAGAGAGAAGTTCACGTTATAATAAGGATCCCCTTCCTCCAGAACTTCCTTCCACTTCGTCCGGAATGCTTCCGACTCTCTCTCATACCGTGCCGCCTTCTCCCCGGCGTTATCCAGACCACGGGAAATCGACTCGAAATGATACAGCTCCGCAAATGGCGTAAACACATTGACATAGCCTGCTTTCCAGGCACGCACGCACAGGTCCACATCATTCAGGGAGACCGCAAAATCCTCATCCAACCCGCCAAGCTCCGTAAAAAGTGCCCGCTTCATCATCAGACAGGCTCCCGTCACCGCCATCACATTCTGCGCATAGCACAGCCGGCCCATATAACCAAGATTGCTGCTGCTCACACGGTAATGGCTGTGTCCTGCCGTCCTGTGCGCTCCCAGCCCCAGCACCACGCCCGCATGCTGGATCGTCTTGTCTTCATAGTAGAGCTTCGCCCCCACCGCTCCCACATCCTCACGCTGGGCATACATTAACAGTTCCTCGATCCAATCCAGCGTAATCACCTTCGTGTCATTGTTGAGCAGCAGGATATACTCGCCCTGCGCATTCGCCACCCCCAGATTATTGATCCTGGAATAGTTAAAGTCGCCCTCATACGTGATCACCCTGATATTGGCATTCTCCTGTATCTTCTTATAATAATTATAAATCTCATCGGTGGTGCTGTTATTCTCCACCACGATGATCTCATAATTGTCGTAAGTACTCTTATCCAGGACCGAAGTGATACACCGCTGCAGATCCTCCAGATGATCCTTGTTCGGGATCACGATACTCACCTTCGGATTACCCGAGATCTCATACTTGATCCGGAAAATAGTTTCAAAGGCCCTGGTCGAAATAATCTCGAAATTCTCAAATCCCTGCTGTCGTAAACTGGACGCCACCGCCCCCTTGGCCGCGTCAATGGCATAGCTCTTGGCGCTGATGTCGGAAGCCACACTGCCCGCATGGGAACGCCAGTAATAGAGTAACTTCGGCACATGAACCACACATTCGGCTTTCGCGGTCAGCCGCAGAATCATGTCATGGTCCTGGCTGCCGTCAAATTCCGAGCGGAACAGCGGCATACACTCCAGCAGTTTCCTGTCAAAAGCACTGAAATGACAGATGTAATTATTGGCCCGCAGATTATCCGGAGCAAAATCCGGCTTAAAATGGAGCGTAATCATGTCGTCAATCGTCTTATTTCCCTGGAAAGTGGCCTCATCGCAATAAATATAGTCCGCTCCCTGCTCACAGATCACCTTCATATACTCATAGAGCACACTCGGGTGCAGCACGTCGTCATGATCAAACAGCGCGATATACTCACCGGTGGCCATATCCAGACAGGCATTGGTGTTGCCTGAGATTCCTTCGTTCTTAAGCAGTTTCCGATACCGGATCCTCTCATCCTTCGCTCCGTATTCCCTGCAGATTTGCCCCACCTCGGCATGCTCCGCATCGGAACCATCCGCCAGACACAATTCCCAGCCAGAATAAGTCTGCGCCGTCACCGACTCGATCGCCTGCCTTAAAAACTTCTCCGGCGTATTGTATAACGGTACCAAAATGCTAAATCTGACACTCCTGTCAAATCTGGTCTCCCGCTGCCGTCTCGCCTCCTCCGCATCCGGAAAACTGGCTGTCCCGTGCTGAGTCCGGGCCTTTCGCTCGATTCCTTTGGCATTCAGCTTCCGCAGAACCCCTTTCAGATCTCCGTACCTGCCCACCCGTTCCTTCGTGCGGTGTACCCAGTGTACCAGACTACGCAGCGGTTTAGACAGCCTCCAGAGTAATGTCCCCTTGATATCCGCCAGCTTCTTCTCCAGCTCTCTGTTCTTATATTCTTCGTCCGCCAACCGTCCATTTAAGAAGCGGTTCTTCTTCCGTTCCCGCTCATAGGCCTCCCGGTAAAACCGCAGGGCCTCCTCCTCCGTCATCCGGCTTTGCTCCTTTTGCTCCATACTGCAATCTTTCCTTTCCGAGTATCCTTTCAATCCGCTCTTTCCCGCCCGGCAATCTCTATTTCTTTCCCGCTCCAGGCAAAGGCCTTCTCGCCTGTCCCCTGATTCGTACACAGCATACCGATCCGATACGTCCCGGCCTCCAGTTCCTCTTTTAAAACCCGGAGCACAAACCCTGCAAGCTCAATATGTTCCTCCCCGCGCAGACTTTCCACCACGTCCCTGCGCCGCCAGCCTGCCGGAACTGCCATATAGCCCGTCCCATCTCTGTAGGCCGCCTCGATTCCATCTGACCCGGCTTTCTTTTCATTTTTTCCTCTGCGTGGATCTTGCCGGCTGTGCCTGCAGGATCCCTGAATGCTTAATGATAGTTTACTATGAAAGTCTTCGACTTTCACAGCATGGATGGAC
>OFFI01001413.1_pt1 | contig 12898 bp, 10 predicted proteins | sample 1521351 | NCBI WGS metagenome assembly OFFI01 (sample SAMEA3504119, study PRJEB24116) | mouse gut metagenome | biome: mouse gut; feature: mouse-associated habitat; material: faeces | place: Denmark | collected 2011
GTCTGTCATCGCTTGCAGCCACTTATTGTCTTATGTCTGCTCTTCCACGCTGCCTACACGTCATCCCCGGTAAGGCTCCGCGTCCTCATAGACGGGTGGAAGCGGGCCAGTTGGGCACTTCCGGATTCTGGGGATTGCCGGTCCTGGCAAAGGCCATGACGGAGTCGAATATCAGCTTCTCCACCCGCTCCGTGACGCCCTGCTCCTGGGTGTAGGGGGCAAGCTCCGTGTTGTGGAAGAAATAAGGGATGTCCGCGCAGTGCCAGGGCGTCCTGCCGCCGTCGAAGTTCATGTCCAGGTTGAACAGGTAGGGCCATACGCCGCCGCTGCAGTTCGCCCTGGTTTTGATGTACTCGATCTCCGGCCCCCGGAACATGAAGTCCATGGTCATGATGTCCACCGGATTGCGCTCCGGGTAGGCCTTCCGGAACAGGTCGAGGAGTTCTTTGGATTCCTCCTTGCCCACTTCCGCTTCCACATAGGCCGCGCCTGCCTCCGGGGTCATCTCCGCTTTCTTGTAAGGGGTGGGTGCGAAGGAGCCGAACTCTCCGAACACGCTTCCCACCATCATGGGTACATGCTCCGTCTCCCTGCGGAAGCCGTTGGCCACAGGCTCTCCCGCATAGAAGGCGTTTTTGAAAGGCGATCCGCCCACATACTCGCCGGCCTGCTCCAGTGCGGGCTTTACCTTGTTGTAGGCTGCCGCCAGGGCGTCGTAGGGCACCGTCTCCAGCGCCTTCACATCCTCCGCCTTCAGCTCTTCCATCAATGCCCGGACCAGTTTCTCGCCGTTTCCCCCGGCGTCTGCCAGCGCGCCTCCGATGACGCCGCTCATGTTGATGCCCTTGGCGATCAGCCCGTCCGCCGCCGGTGTCTGCAGCAGTGTAGTCACCTTCGCTCCACCGCCGGACTGACCGAATACAATCACATTCTCCGGGTCGCCGCCGAACTTCTCTACATTATTATGAAGCCAGCGCAGCGCAGCCACCAGATCATCGGTTCCCGCATTGCCGGAATTCGCATATTCCTCACCGAAAGCTGACAGATCGCAGTAGCCAAGCACATTCAGTCTGTGGTTCACGGACACCACCACCACCTGTCCCAGCTTACACATGTTCTCCCCTTCATAGGCAATCTGCTCGATGGAGGAACCGGCAAAGAATCCGCCGCCGTGCAGCCATACCATAACAGGACGCTTCTCCCCGTCCAGACCCGGCGTCCAGATGTTCAGATTCAGGCAGTTCTCACTCATGGGCCAGTAGCGGTGCGGCACCATCATCTCACCGATGCCGGGCTGCGGCTCATCCAGAAGCGGACATACATGTCCGTAGTTGATCGTGGTCATCACATCATCCCAGGCATCTGTCGGTTCGGGTGCATGGAATCTCTTCGCCTTTGCGTAGGGGATTCCCTTGAAGATGTACATGTCGTCATAGAAATACCCACGTACCTTTCCTTTCTCAGTCTCCACAATGGCTGTCTTGTCATCGAAAATAAATTTCTTTTCCATTCTTACTGCCTCCTTGTTCATTTCGATCTCACTTAACGCATTGCAGGTTGCCTGCTTAATTCCACTTTTTCGTTAAGTTTATCGTTTTAGTTCTTAATTATTTATCATACATTTTCCAGGACTGTTTGTCAATTATTCTGCTTAACCTGAATACTGTCAGAAAATATCTCTTTATACCTCTTTTTGCACTCACTCTGGATGCCTGAAACCGTAAAGTTATCGGCCGGATGCCCTGCAGCAGAATGCCGTGCACCGTGAACAGCAACGATTTATCCATTATGATATCCATTTCATACCTTGACCCTTTATGCATTTCATTGTAGCATTATTTTATAAAGTAACGCAGCCGCCCTCCTGCCATATCATACCGGCAGGGGCCAGGAATTTCAGGAGTATCCTTATGGTCACAATCAAAGAAATCGCACGGGAAGCAAATGTCTCACCGACTACCGTCTCCCTGATCCTCAACAGAAAATCCAAAGAAAGGAAGATCTCTCCCAAGACCGAGAAACGGGTACTGGAGATTGCCAGACGCATGGGCTACCTGCCAAACCTCCAGGCCGTCGGCCTGAAGAAAGCCGGCAGTCAGTTCGCCCACCGGATCCTGATCTTCTGGGTCTCGGATTCCCGTACCCAGACGATGATCCATTTCTTCCGCGGCATCGAGGACAACATCGCAACCAATCACCTGCCTTTCGAGGTGCTGCTGCAGTCGTACCGGGCCGGACAGCTTAGTCAAGCCATGAGAAACGAACTGCTTCTCTCCTGTCACGGCATCATCGTCTGCAACGCCTCCGAGAGCGATATGGAGTTTCTGGACAGCAACAGCTTCCCGCGCCCGGTCATCCTGTACAACCGTTATTCCGACAAGTATTCCAGCGTCGTCATGGATGACCGTACCATCGGCTCAATCCCGGTCAGAATTTTTGCCTCCCACGGCAGAAAACATCCGGCAGTGGTCTCCAGCCCGCCCACCTTCAACGGTATGCACATACGCCAGAATCTTTTCGCCTACACCTGTCAGTCACTGGGTATGGAAGAAACTCTGATCTGCCGCACCGACTATTCCCCCAAGAGCAGCTACGAAGCAACCGCAAGGCTGCTGCGTGAACACCCTGAGACAGACTGTATCTTCTATCTGCGCGAAGAACTCGCACTGGGCGCTCTGCGCGCTTTCACCGAAAAGGGAGTCCGCTTCCCCGACGACATGGAACTCATCGCCATCGGGGACTACAACCAGGAAATCAGCGCGGTATCATTCCCCAGTCTCTCCGTAATGCATCTGCAGCTGGAGCACGCGGCATCCGAGATCATCAATCTGCTCAACGACCAGCTCTACACGCCCGGATGCTCCGTCACTTCCAAAGTACTCCCCGTCACCTTTATTCCGCGGGAGAGCTGTCCGGCTTATATTCCGCCTGCAGACTGCACAGACTGATATCTCCCGTCAGCTCCAGACGGATCTCCACGGCTTTCCCGGCCTTTACGACCTCCCCGATCAAAGCCTCGTCCAAAGGCAGCCGTACATCGGTGTAGACAGGCTGCCAGCTGGCCTTCCGCCGCTTCGCGTCCTCTCTTGCCTTTTCATCAAGCGGCGGCATCGGCATCCGCTCATAAGACGCCGTATCGCCCTCCCAGAAGGCCGCCTTACGGTCATCTATAAAGACGGTGATACTGCTCTTTTCTGCGCTTCTGCAATGCAGCAGCAGTGCCTGCACGCCTTCCTCCAGCTTACAGTCGCCGTAACACAGCACGCCTTTCTTCGCCGGATCATGGAGAACCACTGCCTTAAAGCCGAAATGTCCTTCCGTCAATACCATATTTTCATAAGTATCATAGAGGTCTGCCGCCGTTCTCTGCCGCAGACACCGCTCTCCTGTCTGCTGTCCCGGCAGCTCCACCTGCGCCATGAGAAGCGCCTGCGCACTGGAAGGACCCGCATAGATCGTATAGCTTCCCTGCTCCACCATAAGCTGCCTGCTTATTACATCGTAGAAACGGAATTCCTCTGTCGGAACCACAAATTCCACCCTGCGGCTTTCTCCCGGCGCCACATCCTTTAAGCGTCTGAATGCCAGCAGCTGCCGAAGCGGTTTCTTCACGCGGGAAGCAGGCGCCGTCCCGTAGATCTGTACCACTTCATCTCCGGCCGCACTGCCTGTATTTTCCACCTGCAGGGAGATGTGCAGCATCGCGCCGTCCTGCAGCGTCACCGACAGATCCGAATAGGCAAACTGCGTATAGCTTAAACCATACCCGAATGGATAGAGCACGTCACCCTCAAAATACCGGTAAGTGCGTCCCTTGCCGATGATATCATAGTCGTCAATATCCGGCAGCTGATGGTCCCCCTGATACCAGGTCAGGTTCAGCCTGCCGGCGGGATTGTTGTGTCCGAACAGTGTTTCCGCCATGGCCGCTCCCATGTCCTGAGCCCCGGTCGCACTCCAGAGGATCGCCGGAAGCTTCTCCTGTGCCAGATTGACGGCATACGGATAATTCGAGAACAACACCAGCACCACCCGCTGGTTGGCCGCATACACCGCTTCCAGCAGCTTCTCCTGCGCGGGCGGCAGTTCAATGGTCTCCCGGTCCACTTCTTCCTTCGCATTGATCATGGAATTACAGCCGAGAGCCAGCACCACGGTCTTTCTGGCTCCCGCCAGCTTCACCGCTTCCTGCAGCCCGTCTTCCACCGTCTCCATGACAAAAGGCGTGCCGTCCCCGCCCTGCACAGACCAGAGACTGCCGTCCTCACGTGCCTGTACGGGAATGCCGAAACGGTTGGTCAAACGCACGCTGCCGTCCTCTTTCGGCTCCACATGGAAGATCTCCATCACGAACCAGTCCATCGCCGAATCCTTCTCCGCCGCGATCCGTCCCGGTTCCTCCTTGCTGTCCGGGCCGCCGTACAGCCTGGAATTCATGTATTTGCCCGTCCTGACACAGCGGAACGTGTGGCTGCCCGATCCCCAGTCTTCCCGGATAAACACATCCGGTTCGTCGCGCAGACACAATGTGCCGTCCTCTGCCACGGCGATTCCCTGCTCTCCGCAGCGGAACACCACCCTGTCCAGACCGTCCGCACAGGCAATCCCGGCTCCTGTAAGCTCCTTTATGCCGTCCAGAAGCGTCGTCCGGAAAGGCGGTTCTCCGCCGTACCAGTCCTGATACCAGGCATCGCTCAGCGGGCCGATCAGCGCCAGCTCCCCAGCCTGTTCTTTGGAAAGCGGCAGAAAACCGTCTTCGTTTTTCAAAAGCACAACCGCCTCCCTGGACACCTGCCGGCAGACCGCACGACTCTCGGCCGTATCCAGATCCGCCTCCGTCACCCTGTCGTAGGGATTGCCCGGCTGCGCATCATAGATGCCAAGACGCAGTCTGGTACGGAACGCACAGCGAAGAGCCTTATCGATCTGCTCCTCTGTCAGCAGTCCCAGCTCCCAGGCTTCCCTTGCCGCCTGCTCCACCATCACCGGATCGTCGGACATGGTATCCACACCCGCCTTCACCGCCGCAGCCACCGTCTCCGCATTGGTCCCGTAGTAATGATGCAGAGCCGCCACCAGCGCCGTGGCGCCGCCGTCGCTCACCGCGTGCACCAGACCGTACTCATCCTTAAGAATCTTCTGTACCTCGTCATTTAACATTCCCGGCGTACCGTTTATCTTATTGTAGGCGGTCATGATCGCTTCCGCCCCGCCCGTCTCGATGGCCCGGCGAAAAGGCTCCAGATACAATTCATACTTGTTGCGGGGATCAATGGAAACATTTTTCCAACCCCGTCCCACTTCCGTATTGTTACCGTAAAAATGCTTTAGGGTCGCCGCTACACGCAGATAACGGTCGTTATCTCCCTGCATTCCCTGTACATAAGCGGAAGCCATCTCTCCGGTCAGCACCGGATCCTCTCCATATCCTTCTTCCGTTCTGCCCCAGCGCGGATCGCGCTCCAGATCCACCGTAGGCGCCCAGCGGCTTAAGCCTCTGTCCGGATGTCTGTGATAGATCACCCGCGCCTCTGTGCCGGTCACCGTGCCGGCCTGTTTGATCAACTCCGGATCCCAGGTGGCGCTCATGCCGATGGGCTGCACGAAGGACGTGGTGGGTTCCGGCCCGCCAAGCCTGTTCTGGTCATTTCTGGCCTCCACGCCGTGAGCCGCCTCCCCGCCAAAGGACATGGCAGGAATCCCCAGCCGCTCAAGCGCCGGCATCCTCGACGACAGACAGTTCAGCTTCTCCTCGATCGTCATCTTGGCAAGCAGCCAGTCCAGCCGTTTTTCGATTGGCAGCGAACTGTCCCAAAAGGGTGTGTTCTTCTTTTCCATAGCTTCGTCTCCTTTTCTTGAATTATCATATTCTTAATTTTTTATATTCTTAATTATCATAACGCTTTCTGATTCTCACTCTTTGCCGCTGTCTTTCCATTCTATCTGTTCTCCGCGTCAGACGTAACCCTGATAATTGCACATCTTATCCGGATTATAATACATCTTACGCACCGTTTCGCCGGTAAATCTGGAAAAGACTGATATCCTTCCAAATATCAGTCCTTTCCGAATGTATATGCATATTAGATTAAATAAGCTGCTCTACATGGAGAAAATGTGAAATATCAGGTAACCTTACTGCGGCAGTTTTGTTGCCAAAAACTCCGTCATCATATCGCTTGCCTCCTGCATGCCATTTGCCTCCAGATCTGCCAGCATCGCATCCCAGTTGGCGTCGAAAGAATCTACAGGATCGGTCACACATTTTACAAGCGCCGGGAACAGAATCTCATTTAAGACTGTCACGGTGCTGTTGATCTCCTGCGGAACTCCATACGCCCACAGCGGTGAGTAAGGCGGCGTCTCGAATTCTTCCGGCTGCGGGAAGATATCCGTCAGCATCTCTACGCCCCATGCCTCGCAGGCAGCCTTCTCTTCCTCATTGTACTCTGCGATGGTGGACTGCTTGTTGGTGGGTGTATAGTAATCCCCGTTGGCATCCTGCACGCCGTCGCCGTAGATCGGGAATCCCACACAGCTGCCGATTCCGGTATTCTTGCCATAATCGGGATCCGTCTTCGCCTTCGCGATCTCTTCTTCGGTACGATATCTCATGCCGTTCTCATCCAGGAAATAATGCTCTCCCTCGATGCCCCAGCGGTAAAGGATCGCGCCTTCATCGGAACACAGGTAATCCAGGAACTTGATCGCGCGCACCGGATCCTCACAGCTCTTGGTGATGGCGATTCCGTAACCAACCTGCAGACCCTGATACATTAAGCTGGGCGCCTTCTGGTCAGCACGCAGCGTCACCGGAAGACCACAGTAAGTCTTATCTGTTTTTCCTTCTGCATTCAGAGATACATGTGCCTGATAATAGTGCCAGTTTGCATCCGTGATCGCGATTACGCGGCCGCTGACGAGCTTCGCGATATAATCGTCATCCGTCTGTGTTGCGAAGTTCGGATCCAGAATGCCTTCGTCATACATACGGCTCAGCCATTTGAAATATTCTCTCTCATTCTCGCTCTTCTGTTTAAAGATACAGTTATAGTTCTCATCCACCAGCCAGGAACCATTGTCGGGAGCTGCATCCGCGATATAACCTGCCGGATTCGCCAGCGTGATCATCCAGTGCCAGTCCGCAGCGCTCATCGACATACCGATGGTCTCCAGACCATCCTCCGTAGTGGGATGCGCCGCCAGATATGACTTGATCATCGCCTCATACTCATCCAGAGTCCTGGGATACTCGTAGTTATTCTCTTTCAATACCGCATACTGAATCTGACAGGTTCCGCCCGTGCTGAAATATCTGCCGCCCACACCTGCATAGGACAACTGATAGATGCCAGGATCATCGGCGCTCCATTTCAGCTTCTCAAACTCGTCCCCCTACATCTTCTTGATGTTCGGGCCGTACTGCTCGATCAGGTCCGTCATGTCGATCAGCGCTCCCGCCTCATAAAGGCTGGCTGCAGACGTCTTGGAATAGATCAGATCCGGATACTCATCGTTGGCGATCATCAAAGCCACGTCCTCGGAAGGATCTCCGGTACTGGATACCGGATAGGTGATCTCCAGTGTCACGCCGGTAGCCTCCGTGATCGCCGCACCAACCGGTGTCTCACTCCAGTTGCCGTTCTTACCGTCCGCATTGTAATACTCAAAGGTGATCGGTGAAGTATCATCTCCGCCGCCCTGCGCGTCCGCGCTCTCTCCTGCTGCCTCTCCCGTGCTTCCTGCACTGCCGGCGTCTCCTGACGCCCCGCTGTCACCGCCGCATCCGCTCAGTGTGCCGGCCAGCAGCGCACCTACGGTCAGCAGTGCCAAAATCTTTCTGCGTTTCATTCCTCTTCATCCTCCTTCACAACAATTCTGTGTTTTACATACGATATGATCTATGCCATCACATCAATAACAGGGACCCCCTGTTATGCTGCCTCTATTTTAATAGGAAGTATCTGCCATACACCAGTGACAAATTATCCACTTTATAGGCATTATTTAACCAGTTTTATCTCATCTCTCAATCCATGCCTTACGGTATTTCCCCGGGGATTCCTTGTACTGATTCTTAAAGGCCCTGATAAATGACTGTTCATCCGGAAACCCGTTACAATGGGCAATCTCCACGATAGAACTGCCGGAACTGCGAAGCATCTGCTCCGCGTGGGTCAGGCGGTATCCGGTCAGATATTCCTTGAAAGTCTGCCCGGTATAGCGCTTAAAGAAACGGCAGAAATATTCTCTGGAAAAGTGGAATTTCTCCGCCAGCTCCCCCTGCCGCAGCGGCTGGTCATAATTTAAATGAATATAGTCCAGAATAACCTTTTGCCGCTCCGAATCCTTCCAGTAGTTGACGTCCACACTGTCCTTTTCTATGGCACACTCCTCCAGCAGCACAGATAAGATCTGGCACACCAGCCCCAGGATCCTGACGCTCACACTGACGTCCTTCTGTCCTTCATACAACTCCTCGATTCTGGCCAGATATGCCGCAATCTTCTCTTCTTCCTTTTTCAGCGGATCCGTAAATGTGATCCTGTCATAGTTTGGAATCACACTGGTCAGGAAATCATGTTGGATCACCAGCGTGATCCCTGCCGTGTTATCCTCCATCTCCTCGAACACAGGATCAGCGGAATGCACTTCCCCGCTGCTTACAAGACAGACGCCGCCCACGGAACGGTCTTTTTTCTGTCCGCCCACATAGAACCGTACCTGTCCTTTTGACACAAAATTGATCTCCAGATCGTTATGCCAGTGGGCATCCACGCCCGTGTTCCTCCCTTTCGTATGCCGAAATATCAGTACCGGAGCCGGATTACTGTATTGATGAACCTGCCGAAATGCTTCATTCTTCATAAACTTCGGTCTTCCTCTCATGGAATGACTTTTTCACCGGAAAAGGCTGATATTCATTCAATATCAGCCTTTCCCATACGTGTATGCGTCTTTATTATAACAGCCTGTATATTATTTCTTCAAGACCATACCATCTGACAAATAAGTTCTTAATATGCCGCTTACTGTACCTTGGTTGCCAGGAATTCTGTCATCATCGCATTGGTCTCTTCAAGGCCGTTCGCCTCCAGCTCAGCGATCATCGCATCCCAGTTAGCGTCAAAGGAGGACTCAGGCTCCGTTACACATTTAACAAGTGCCGGGAACGCGATCTCATCCAGAATGGAGACATTATTGCTCAACTCCTGCGGGATCGCATACGCCCACAGAGGAGAGTATACCGGTGTCTCAAATTCCTCGGGCTGCGGGAAGATATCTGTCAGCATCTCTACTCCCATTCCCTCGCAGGCCGCCTTCTCTACTTCAGTATACTCCGCGATCACGGATTCTCTGCTGGTCGGTGTATAATAATTGCCGGTCTCATCCTGCACGCCGTCGCCGTAGATCGGGAATCCGGTATAATTACCGATACCCGTATTCTTGCTGTAGTCAGGATCCGACTTCGACTTCGCGATCTCTTCCTCGGTACGATATCTCATGCCGTTCTCATCTACCTGGTAATGTTCCCCTTCAACACCCCATCTGTAAAGGACTGCGCCTTCATCAGAGCACAGGTAATCCAAGAACTTGATCGCACGCACGGGATCTTCACAGCTCTTGGTGATGGCAAGGCCATATCCAACCTGCAGACCCTGATACATCAGTGTGGGAGCCTTATCGTTTGGATCCATAACAACCGGCAGACCACAGTATGTCTTATCCTGCTTGCCATCTGCATTCAGAGTAGCATTTGCCTGCATATAATGCCAGTTTGCATCCGTGATCGCAACGACGCGGCCGCTGGAGAGCTTCGCGATATAGTCGTCGTCTGTCTGTGTCGCAAAGTTCTGATCCAGAATGCCTTCGTCATACATACGGCTCAGCCATCTGAAATATTCCTTCTCGTCGTCGCTGGAATGCTTGTAAGTACAGTTATAATTCTCGTCGATCAGCCACTGTCCGTTATCCGGAGCCGCATCTGCGATAAAGCCTGCCGGGTTGCCAAGGGTGATCATCCAGTGCCAGTCGGATGCGCTCATGGAGATACCGATGGTCTCCAGACCGTCCTCGGTGGTCGGATGCGCTGCCAGGTAGGATTTGATCATATCTTCATACTCTGCCAGTGTCGTAGGATATTTATAGTCATTCTCTGCCAGCACTGCATACTGGATCTGACAGGTTCCGCCTGTGCTGAAGATCTTACCCCGCACGCCCGCATAGGACAGCTGGTAGATACCGGGATCGTCAGCGCCCCATTTCAGCTTCTCAAACTCGTCTCCATACATCTTCTTGATGTTGGGACCGTACTGCTCGATCAGATCCGTCATATCGATCAGCGCACCTGCTTCATAAAGGTTCGTTACGGATGCTTTGGAATAGATCATATCCGGATAGTCGTCATTGGCGATCATCAATGCCACGTCCTCGCTGGCATCACCGGTGCTGGATACCGGATAGGTAATCTCCAACGTCACACCGGTAGCCTCCGTGATCGCCGCACCAACCGGCGTCTCACTCCAGTTACCGTTCTTACCGTCCGCATTGTAATACTCAAAGGTAATCGGCGAAGTGTCGTCTCCACTGTCTGCCTGTGCGCCGTCACCTTCTGCTGCTCCCTGGGAGTCTCCTGTGCTTCCCGCATCTCCGGATGCCGCGTCACCGCCGCCACAGCCGGTCAGCGTACCTGCCAGCAATGCTCCCACTGCAAGCAGGGCTAAAATCTTCTTCCTTTTCATGTTTAAGTCCTCCTTTTTTCTTTCCTTGATCTATGTAAAACTAAATCAATTCATATATAGTAAAACTGTAACTTTAGTCTTTTACCGAACCAAGTGTCATACCGCCTACGAAATACTTCTGCACGAAAGGATATACGATGATAATCGGCACTGTCGCCACTACCGTTACCGCCATACGGATCGCCATCGGCGTTACTGCCTGTGTGGCATTGGTGGTGGTATGTGTATCCAGCTGCATCGTCGCCTGAGACATGATCTCGTACAGTTTATACTGCAGGGTGGGCAGCTTCTTCGCATACAGATATGTATCCATGAAGGAATTCCACTGTCCTACCGCATAATACAGAGCGATGGTCGCGATAACCGGCGTACACAGCGGCATAACGACCTTATACCAGATCTGGAAGTCGTTGGCGCCGTCCAGCTTCGCCGCTTCCTGCAGGGCGCCCGGCAGTCCGTCGATAAAGGAACGGACAAGGATCATATTGTAGACCCAGATCAGACCCGGAATGATGTAAACCAGGAAGTTATCACCCAGATGCAGTGTACGAACGATCAACAGGTATTCCGGGATCATACCGCCGCCTACATACATGGTGATGACGAAAAGCAGTGTGAAGAACCTGTGGAATACGAAATCCCGGCGGCTTAAAGTATAAGCCAGCATCGCCGTACAAATCACGCCCGCCAGTGTTCCGATCACGGTTTTGGCGATGGAGATAAACAACGGCTGTACGATTCCGCCTTCCTTAAATACATATTTGTAGTTGGCCAGCGTAAAGTGACGCGGAATGATAAAGTTAATATTCTTGATCGTATCCGTAGCGTCGTTCAAGGAGATCGCAAGCACATTCATAAACGGATACAACGTCACGACCAGGATGATCGCAAAAAACAACAGAAGAAAATAGTCGAACCATGTTTTATGTAAATTTTTCATCTCGCCACCTCACTCTATACCAATTTGTCTTCGCCGACCAGACTGGCGATCTTATTCGCGATCATCAGAAGCGTAACGCCTACTACGGACTGGAATACGCCAAGCGCAGTACCAAGACCGTAATCGCTGCTCTTAATACCTCTTGTATAGGAGAACCAGGAAAGAACCATCGTATGATCCTGTACCAAGGCATTACTGAGGAGCATCTGTCTCTCCATACCTACATTGAGCGCGCCGCCGATGCTCATGATCAGCAGAACGATGATCGTTGGCCGGATACCCGGCAGAGTGATATGCCACATTCTCTGGAAGCGGTTCGCACCGTCGATCTGTGCCGCCTCATACAGGCCCGGATCGATACCTGCCATGGAAGACAGATAGATGATGGCATTCCATCCCATCTCTTTCCAGCAGTCAATAATGACGATGACCATCCAGATCAAAGGAGAATTGGTACTCATCAAATGCAGATTGGCGCCAACCAGGGAATCGACAACGCCGCCGTCGTTGAAGATGTTCTTCGCGATGCTGGCGATGATAACCCAGGATACAAAGTGCGGCAGATAGGAAATGGTCTGCGTTACTTTCTTGAATTTCGTGAACATCAACTCGTTAAGCAGTACTGCAAAAAGGATCGCAACGATCGTACCTACAGCAATCTGTAAGATACTGATACCAAGTGTGTTGATCATTGTCTGCTTGAACAGTCTGTCCTCGAAAGCCTTCGTGAAATTCGCAAAACCGGCAAATGGCCGTTCCCAGATCGGCAGCGCAAACGTCGCCGGTTTTACCTCCTGAAACGCCATCGTCCATCCCCAGAGCGGAATGTACTTGAAGATGATGATCCATATAACAAACGGCAGTGACATCATCAGCAAATACCTCTGTTTCCATATCAGAGCCAAGGAAATCTTCTCTTTCTTATTGGCCCCTCCCTTGCCTTTAGCAACCATACTCTTACCCCCTGAATCTTTATTCTTTTTTTGTAAGATTTTTACACATTTCCGTGTGCACACGAATAATTATAACAACAACTCAAACGTTTTACAGTTGTATTACTTGTCTATTTCGACTATCATTTCTTAACTTTTTTCGTCAACTTGTATAATTTGTGCCATTTACGCCACCTTCTCACTATTTGCGCAAAAACCCCCTGTAAATTCACTGTTTATCCATTTTTCCACAGGATCAAATGCTGTCATTTTTAAACAGACTG
>OFFI01001421.1_pt1 | contig 12825 bp, 4 predicted proteins | sample 1521351 | NCBI WGS metagenome assembly OFFI01 (sample SAMEA3504119, study PRJEB24116) | mouse gut metagenome | biome: mouse gut; feature: mouse-associated habitat; material: faeces | place: Denmark | collected 2011
GCTTCATTTGTGTTTCCGTCAATATCATAAATCCGAAGTCCAAAATGTTCACACGGAATCCGATTAAACGAAAACTTTTTTGCAATAAACCCCATCTACTCACCTCACAATCATTTAATCAGGTTTTTGCTGTTCCTCCACAGGAATATCAGGGAAAGCCAACAGAATATCATTCAGAATAGAATAGCAGCCTGTTAAGTTTCCAGCATTTTGAATACCTGTAACAGTAATAGTATCAAGAGTTCTACAAACTGCTTCAATCCTATTACGAATTTCATCCATACTCATTTTGTTTACCTTTTTCTCAATCATTTTATCCTCCCTATTTTGAAAGTGCTTCATCTAAAGTAGTCCATCTGCCACCAACTCTTACATGAACATCACAGTTCAGCCAAAGACCTCCACCAGCCTCAAGACGCATTCCTTCGCTTGCAGCTATTGCAATGCCTCGTGATGATTCAATATAAACTAAATCTGTTCTTCTTACACCATCACTACCATATCCATCATAAATTGACCCAAATGAACCGAGATAGAAACGGACACCTTGCATAGTACCACCTTGAATGTAAGCACCTTGAATTGTTGGAGCCTGAATCAATTTGTTTGTAATGACTGTACTTGCAATATTTTGTACTTCCCAATTTGAAAGCATATTATCTTGAACAAGTCTCAAATTATATTCAATATCATTAATATCATCACGCATCCATGACATTCTATAATCAATATCCTGATTAATAATATTGAATTGATGGTTCATATCATAACGCATATTGGACATATCTGTTTGCAAACCACTTATCTGATTATTAACAGTATTTCTAAGTGATGTTACTTGTGGATTTTCTCCAGACTGATCTACGGTTGCCCAATTAATAACTGATCCAGCACCCATAGTAATATTGCCATTGATAGTAACTACTCCAGAATCAGATACTTGGAAAGTAACGCCATTCGTATTCTTATTCCGAATAGTAATGCCATATAAATCAAGATAGTCCGAATCAATCTTTGAAGAACCAGTAGCTAAATGATTACTGCCACTTGTATTTGTTAAAATGTTTTTCCCACCAATATACAAGGATGAAGCATCAACACGACCTTTAATATCTGCACTTTTGGCCTTCATATTACCATTTGCATCAACATAAAAATTAGGATTTGTGGCTGTGCCACCAATACTCAAATTCCCTTGCTTATCAACACGAAATGCGGTAGGGCCACCAACTTCAAGCGAACCACGAAAGATGCCAGAAACAGCATCAATCGTACCTTTCAAGTACACATCTCCATACATATCAATCCAGAAATTTGCATTTGGCACATCTCCAGATGATAAGCTGCTAATTCTGGTAACACTACGACCTTTCTCAGTCCTTACACCTGTCGGTTGACCTTTAGAATTATAGTAGAACATTGTATTTTTATCGCCACCACCAACAATACCAAATACAGCCCCTAAATCAATTCTGCCGCCAGAACTGCCATACAGATTAAATGAAGCATTATGAAGCGAAGCACCTTCTCCATCCATCTTGAATACGGCGATCCCGCCATCTGTCTTTTCACTTTCAATGATAAGATTATTACCAGCAAGAATTGTTCCTACCAAAGCAGGAGTAACAATACCATACAATGATCCTAAATTCTTATCCACAAATTCACCGATACCAATGGTCGCAGAATTCCAACCATCATTTGTAAACATTAGAGCATTATGAGCCATCCAAATTTGCTTTGGACTATAACCTCCGCTGGCCTCATCGTATTTACGACAACGCAAACCAGCTTGGTCAATAGTAATCTCATTATGCGTACCAGATAGAATCATGTTCTTCATAGTATCAAGAGCAGACTCCATAAACTTTTTGATGTTCGTATTTGCTCCACTATTTACAAAATTACTGTAGTTAAACTGGTTAAAATCCAAAGTCTTACTGATAGACACAGACTGATCCAAATTATCAAGCCAACTAAACTTCCCATTTTTAACCTGAAAATCACTTGCAAATTCAAGTTCAAGTGCTGTAAGATCATCAAACTCTACTTCCACACCGGTTACAATAGGTTCAATAACACCCATGCCTATATGAAGATAAATGCGCTCACCTAATGTAAACTCTTTTGCAAAAGAAATAAAATCATCTATAGCAAAAAAGTTAGAACTATCCACAGAAAAATGATATACGGCAGATGATTTCTTATCCAGAACTTCTTTTCCATATTCATATAAATCCCATGCAATAGACATTCTTTGATATTCACTCACTTCATATGTCATATAGGCCGTTGTAGAAGATGTACTAATTCGTAATGACGTATCTGTATAAGACACACTGGTATATAATCTTCCAGTTAATGATAATGTTCCGCTTGGGAAACTCTCGCCATTAATAGAGCCACGACCAAGATAAAGAGACATAACAAATGTATTATCACGATTAACTTGAAGCGTTCCATTAACAATTTCTGAACTTAATTTAAGCTGTGTGTTATTTACATTAATATCACCACCACGAATAGTATAAAATGTAATATCACTTGTATATGTTGATCGTCTTACTGTTGTGCAGTTACTCAAGTTAAACGCAGCAGAAATTCCACGTGTTATACTTGATTCTGCCGAATAACTATCTACGCTACTCGCTACAAACGAACTATCAGTTAAAGAGCCACACTTAAAATATCTATCTAAAATCTTCAATTCATTATCTGTAAAAAACGAGGAAAATGCAGTTTCTTTGTTAATCTGTTTCAACTGGCTTGTATAGTTGTTGACCTGATTTTGAATTTGAGTAAGCAAATTCTTTTGAGAACTGATTTCATTTTCTTTTGCACGAATTTCAGAATTTGTAGTATTTAACTGTGATTGCATTTTACTATCCATAGCAACAGCTTGAATTAATGCCGCTTTCTTTGACTCCAATGCTGTTAATTCACCTTGCAAATCAGTTAGAACAGCACTTTCAGTAGAATAACGAGAAATCTGCATATTCTGTGCTACTACAAGAGAATAGTAAAGTGTCTGATAACCGTCAAAGGTCACTTTCCATCTATTCCATTTTGAAATTATACTTGGCGAAAAGTATTCCTCAGTCATATATGAATCCAAATTATAGATTTTATTCTCCCCCATTGGATTCACACTACGAATATCAACCCCGTCAGCACCATTTACATCAAGCACTGTAAACAAATCATCAATATCTTCTTCGACTACAATTTCTTTTGCAAGATTAGTTGTTGCAATATACACTGGCTTAGTTGGGATAGCATCATATGTACTGCGAACATTAATTTTGCGATTATAATCAAAAACACATTCATAAGTCTTTTCCAAATCGGATTTCATAAAATCATAAATTGACTTACCATCAACACTAAATGTTCGATATTTACCAATCAAGCGATTTGAAACTGTTCCAAGACTCCAAGAAGGCATTTCAGAAAGAATAATTCCTAATATTGTACTGTCTGGTGTAAATGGATTCCAAAAATTATATGTTCCTTCTTCTAATGAAATACTCTTGTTGGTAAACTCATACTCCAAAGAATATCCAGAACAAGTTTTAATTGATTTCACTCCATCATCCGTTTCCTCTGGATTATGCAATACAAATTGTCCAAATCCATCTACATCAATAATTCTCATTCCAGTTAGAAGATCATATTCGTTTAATTTCTTCCCATTTACGTACTTTGGATATTCAAATTCAATCTCGGATACTTCATTATATCGAATTTGCGCAGTCGGACGCAAAATATTCCCAAGAACTCCGATTGCAGTTCCATCAAAATTTCTCACAATAAAATTGGGACGTTTACGCAAATCAATCTTTGCAAAATTAATAACCAAATGATGACCTCCTTTCTAATATAGTAAATGGGACAAGAAATAATCTTGCCCCATTTTAGTTTAACGTCTGAAACTTCGCTTACCACGCAATCCAAATACTTCATCAAGTTCATTGATTGTATACTTGCTAATCTTATTGGTAAGACTTTGAATTTCAGCATCATCAAGTTTCTGTAATACTTGAACAGGAAGTGTGATGTTGAACTCATTAGCCATATTACTATTCTGAACAGCACTTTGAGCCTGTTGCGTATCCTGTTTAATTTGTTCCTGCATCCTACCACCAATCATATCAGTGTCAGACATAGAACTAAACAGTTTACCATATCTACTTAACATGGTTTCTGCAAAATCAAGTGCTTGATAAATTGGTTCCTGCTGCGCTTCTGTCAGTACAGCTTCTCCCTTTTTCAGCTTCGCAAATAACTCGTCCTGCTTTAATGTAGAATCGTCACCAGCGATACCACCAGTATGATAGGTATACTTTCTATACTTATCATACAACAATGCTCCGCCGATTCTATCTACATACCAGCTTGAACCATCAGTAACAGCAATAATACCGTATCTACTAAGCTGTGCTGCCAAAGACTTATTTTCCTCGTGCATCGCAGTACGCTTTTCAGGACTGGACGAAGCCCACGCTTGACTATTCGCATACATCCGCTTAATGATATTATGAGCGTTTTCCGTTTCCTGCCCACCACTGGTATCATACTGTCCAGAATTTCCAATTACATTAGGTGTGGTATTAGTTCCGGTCGTTCCACCAGTGCCACCAATGATTGTACTACTGCTACTCGAAGAACTTGAACTGGCCTCCAGTGCCGCAAGCTGTCGCTGGGTTTCAAGTATCGCATTGAGATAGCTGCCATACTGCTGAACAGCAATACAGGCTGCATCCCAAGCAGCAGTAATCTCATTGTTGGTAACTGTACCATACTCATAGTTCCAATCAAGAAGCTGCTGATACAGTGTATCCCATTGCGTTTCAATACGCTCAATGGCAAGCCGATACAATTTTTCTTCAGAAGAAATGGTGTTTTCCAACACCTCAATTTCCTTCTGCTTTTCTTTTTCATAAGCATCAGCCATATCATCAAGCATATCACTTGCCGCATCATAGGCATGGTCAGCCTGATCGTCAGCTAAATCATTTGACAAATCTGCGATTTCTTCACGCAACTTTGCCTGTTTCGCCAACGATTCACGACTATCATCCAATTCAAGCAAAGCAAGCTGTTGTTGAAGTTTGGCAAGTTCTTTTGTCTTTTCAGCAACGTTCTTAGAATATTCATCCTTTTCACGTTCCAAATCCAAAGACTTTTTCTGCAAATCGACAATCTCTTTCATCTTGTCAATTTGATTTTCAAGGGCTTCAACCTGATTCTTGACTTCCTGCTTAATCATAGCCATGACATATTTCAGCAAATCATCAAGATAATCAGATTGCTCCTGCAAAGCCTTTTTAGCTGACTCATTGGCCTCCTTGACCGAACCTTCAACTTTGCCAATACTGGTAATTGCAATACCAGACAGCGCACGAAGATTGTTGATATTCTGCAACGCTCCAGCATACATCGTATCGTTAAGATCACCAGACACATTCAGCAACTTCAACTGTGCATAAACCAAATCCCATGTTGCATTTGTGGTAAATTCGGTTGCCATCGTTAGATTCATCAGTTCGCTAATTTCGTTGCGCTCAATCGCACTACGAATTTGCTGAACATAACTAAGCGCAGTTTCAACCGCCATCTGTTCTGTACGTGCTGCAATAACCTTCTGGATCGAATCCTCATTGATAACTAACTGTCCATTTTCATCTTTCAGATAAGCAAGATACTGAACACCCCAAGAACAAATCTCCTGCAATGTATCAATAGTGATGAACCCACTATCCGCATACTCTTGAGCGGCATCCTTTAAAGTATCATATATACCTGTAATTCTATCAAGAGCATCATTGGCATTATCTACTACCTGTTGCCAAGCATTAGCAGCAGTTTCAGCAATTTTATCGTAGTAGTCCCACCAAAGATCAGACAGTTCGCTAACTTCATCGCTGGTATCAGCATATCCAAGAGAACGGTAATATTCCGCTTCTTCATGGATTGTTTCTTGCATTTTTCTATACTGACCAACAATTTCAGCAATATGTGTTTCAATGCTTGCAACATCGTAATAATATGAAACATTAGTAGTTCCAATATTATCAACACTTCCATTTGCAATAGCCCTATTCAAATCATCAACGGACATTTTGGCTGCGGCTGCGGCATCCTCAATATCCTTATAGGCTGTACTAATACTACCCAAATCACCGACATAGTGCATGGCCTCGCCAGTTTGAATTGCAGTATCACCAATATCAGCTAACAGGTTTTTGATAATTTGTCCATCAAACTCCAAACCTTCTGTATCAAGCTGGAGCAACTTTTCATTTGTCCATCCTTCACCAGCTTTATCAATCAATCCATAAATGTACTCATCTACAGTATGAGAATCCAAAAGTACAGGGCCATTTTCAGTTTGAAGAATAGGAGAAAACGCAATTTCAATACCGTCATACTCAGAGGACGATCCGAAAATAGTAGAGAACGAACCACGCATCTCATCAACAGTTGTATCCCAAGACGCTAACGCATCCTTATACTTATTTAGATTTTCTTCTGTCCACTCTAAAATCTGTCGATTGTTTGTGTCAATGTTCCCATAAATCGTCTTATTAAGATCAATACCAAGTTCCTGTGCAGTAGCAATTTCTTCCTTATAAGAATCAATCAATTCTTGTAATTCAGACTTGTCAACCGAAACAGGGATACTTACTTGAACTGGACGATTAATTGCGTTGTTCAGCCAGTTTTCAGACAACTTAATCTTATTTTCAGATTCTTTACGAGTATTCTCATAGATAGAAATTCTGGCTTCTTTCATTGCTTGAGCTAATTCCAACCAAGATTCAGAATTTTCCTGATTTGCTTCATTAAGGTCGCCCAATGTGTTAATCAGATTTTCAGTATCTTGACGTAAAGCATTTGTAGCTTCTTGCAACGAATTATATTCGCCTTTACTATCAGCAACTAATTCATTCAAATGCTCCAAATTCTTTACAAAGAATAAGTTACTATCAGGATCATACTCTACATCAAATCCAAGTTGTTGAAGTGCTGCTGTTCCATCTTTGATTGTCTGATCACGTAATTCATTCAAATCATGAAGTGCATTCTGTTCTTCTTCATAAACACCAATCAATTCTTTCTGTAATTCAATTTGCGTTCTCAAATCATTGGTATTGGACAGTTTTGTTTCCAAATCCGTCCTCTTTGTTTGAATTCGATTAAGACGCTCAATCGCTTCACGGTAATCATCAATGGCAGCAGTATATTCCTCAACTTCACTTGCCGTAGAATCGGAACCAGAACCAGAAGATTTGAAACTCTTTAACGGTAAGTTCTTTAATGCCTGTAACGTTGCAATCTGACCATCAATCTGCGCAATAGCATCTTGATAATTAGAAATATCAAGTTCAATCTGTGAAATGAAATCTTCAAGTCCAGATTCTTTTGCTGTGTACGTATACTCTGTTCCTTGAAAACTGCCACTTGTCAGATTAAGCGTAATGCCACTACCGCCAACACCGCCTCCAGAACCACCAACGACACCAGACGATCCAGAAACAGAACCATCAGCAACACCAGCGATTGCCTTTGCTGTCTCATGTGCTTGTGTAGCTACAGAAGCAAGGTCTGTCTTAACGTTGGTTAAATTCTTATACATAGTCTGCGCCAGATCATAAGCAGCCTTATTGAAATTGCCATTTACATCAGTACAGACTTCCATTGCAACACGGTCAAATTCTTCTGCATTTTGCGCCATTGCCGCCGCTGCAAGTTTAAACGCCGTGGCCTCATCAATACCAGCATCAATTAGAGCCTGTGCTACTGCGTTGCCAGCATTAATCCGATATTCAGCCAGTTCCTTTGTAATATCGCCCTCACCATCGGCTACACTTTTGGCAAGTTCTAATTCTGCTTCTGAAAATTCCATCTTTGCAGTAAGAACCGCCTTATCTGCTTCAAGTTTAGCAATCTCCGCATCAACTTGTGCATCCAGTTCTGCCTTCTTACCCTCAATAAAGGAATTTACAACGCCCTCATTCAAAGTAATTTGACCATTTGCCGACACTTGAGCATTATTAAGAATTTCAGGGTATACCTTCGCAAACTCCAAAGCCTTATCAAGTGACATGGTAAATCCATTTGCCACTTGTGCTTGCAAATCAGCAAGTGTCTGGAAAGAACCAGAAACAGAATCAATGGTATTTGCAATATTAGAAAAGTTATTTAATGCAGATGTATACGCATCAAGATCGCCAGTGATACTTCCATACAGGCTACTATAAAGAGCAAGTTTGCCTTGATTCTCAGCAATAGCAACGGTATTTTCATTAATATCTGCCGTTGCTTCTGCAATCAAGTTATCCCATGCTGCACCATTTCCAGCAGCTTGCCGTTCTTTATAAAACTTGATATTCTCTTCTAAAATTGCATTCTGTTCTTCAAGAGAATCAATCTCTTTCTGAATTTCTGCCATCTCATTTTGCATCTTTGCATCGGCATTTTCTTTCCATGCTTCAGTATTTAACTTGACAACTCCATTTTCTTCATACAGATAATCAAGATAATTTTCCTCTGCTTCAGCAAGGTCAGCAATAGTATCTGGAGATAGGCCACCGCCACCAGCCATTTCTTCTTGTGCTGTTTCAAGTAAATCATAAGCAGACTGTAAATCCGACAATACTTTTGTGAGATCAGAAAGTTGTGCAGAATATGTTCCAATAGATTCCGCTGTATCATCTTGTACATCTCGCATACCATTCAGATTATTAACAACAGATTCAATTTCAACCCCTGCATCTTCACAGGCTTGTGCCAATTCGGGGAATTTACTTCTAATAGTATCTACTGTAATCTCTGTCTCAGTAGAAATATCAGTTAATTCTTTTACAGCGTCCTTATACTGGTCACTATTAGAAATTTTCTCCCACTGAATTTCGTTCCACTTAGAAGGGTCTAATGACTGATAAATTAACTGAATTGCAGTATTAATTTCATCGAGAGCCTGTTTCTGCTCATCAGATAACTCATCATATGGAATTGCTTCAAGGTTACTTTTATATGTACTTAAAACAGTAACTTGATCCCAAAGACTATCAGTTGTATCATCAATAATCCCCTGAAAATGCTGGTAATCGTCTGCATAATATTCGCTATCCTTATCCAATTCATCACGTAAACGCTTAAACTGTTCAATGGCAGCAAGCATAGCAGAAACATTACTTTCATCTGCAAGCAATCCAGCATTATTTCCTGTCGAACTTGAAGTTGAAATATACTCATCTACAGCATCAGCAGAAATATCATGTTTGAAATTTTTGCGATATGCAGTAACAGTATCATCGGCTGCATCTTTAGCCTTGCGAACGCTTTCCTTCTCTGCTAAATCTGCCTGAATTTGCAACAACTCAACAGATTCTCTTAACTTTTGTAATTCGGATTCTTCAACAAAAGTCAAACTGTCTTTTGCTTCTAATTCATCAATACGATCCTGTGTAGTTTGTAGTTCATTATTTAAACTTTTGAGTTGACTGGTCGCTTCTTCATATGCCGAAACAGATTCTTCCATTTGTTCTGTTGCTTCTTCAGCAGATAATGTTAAAGCATCAAATAATTTTACCAGACCAAAAATTGCTCCTGCGGCAAGAATCGCCCATCCAACAGGGTTTGTTGTCAAAAATGCAATAAGACCTTTTGTTGCCATTGCTAATGATGTTGTAAAAGCATTAGTCGCTGCCGTTGCTGTTCCTTCCGCTGCCGCAAATGATAACCCGGCAACAGCGGCTTCAGCTTGACTTTCGGTTAATCCTGTTGTCATTAAAGCGGCAACAACAGCTTCTTTATCATATCCCATTAAAGCAAGTTTAGCGGCAATTTCACTGGCTTCTAATCCCGCACCACTTAAAGAAGCAGCAACTTGTGATGCAGAAAGTTCATACGTAGCAATAGTAGCACCACGACTACTTACAGACATTGCATCAAAAGCCATTGTCATACTACTAACTTCTGATTTAGTTAATGCAATTCCATTTGAAATCTTTGACAAAATATTTGGCAATTCACCTATGGAACGTAGTGACAAATTTCAAATTATATGCTATAATAAATGTCAAAGGAGGGAACAAAATGGCTATTATAAAATGTCCAGAATGCGGAATGAATGTATCCGACAAATCCAATATGTGTATTCACTGTGGGTATCCAATCGCAAAATCACAATTAAAGAAAGTTGTTAGATTTCTTCCTAATGAAAACAAGTATATTATCGAGAAAGACAATTTAACACAATCAGAAGCAGAACAATATGCAAAAGAATTTAATAATAAATTTTTAAAATATAATTTACATTGCGAAATTGTAGATTCAGATACACAACTCGACTGTTATCATGCACCAGTATCATCAAATATCATTCGTTGTCCTCATTGCGGTTCTACCGCCATTACAACCGGGGCAAGGGGTGTCAACTGGACTCTTGGCCTGATCGGTGCTGGTAAAACAGTAAACCGTTGCGGTAAATGCGGTCACACATGGCAACCTAAATAATTTGAACTTCTTATGCTCCTTTCGGTAGCTTGGCAAGGAATAAAGCTAAGTTCAAAAAGACTTTATTCACTATACGTTAAAAGTCATAAACACTTCTGGCGGTTTATGGCTTTGAGGGTGGGTAGTCTCTGAGGATTCAGGCCATAAAGGTCTGCGTCCTACTGATTTCCTCTTATCACAGTCCGTAGCACAGGATTACTCCTGCTTTTATCTCAGCATAGACCATCCAGATAATTTTTTCTGCTTTCGCAACATTCACGCTTACCATTGCTGGTTACGTTGTAGTTTATCTGGCCCTTAAAGGATTTCCAGTATTTATCCCTCTGTTTATTTTAGAACTCCTATCACTATATCTTGTCAATTACGCCATCATGTAATTTCCTTGATATAATTAGGCTCACTATCATCCATAGGTAGTGTGTGATCTAATCACTCAACCAAAGTTCTTTACAAATGCGGCAATTCCAACTCCTGCCGCTACTGTACCAAAAAGCCCTAATTTATCCGTCACAAAATCAACAGCTTCAGCCAATTTTGTAAGAATATCAATTACTACACCAACATCTTCTCTTTGAAACAGATTTTGAAATACACCAACACCAGTCTCTTGTAACGCATTAAGTTTATATTCAAGAGACTTAGTGATAATCTCCATCTCTGCATCAGCATTACCAGCACTATTAGCCATGTTATTCATAGCTTTTTCAGCAGCTTCAAAGTTCTGCAAAATAGCCTGACCAACGCTTGCTCTATTCTTACCAAACAGCTTTTCCATCAAATTTTGCTGTTGCTTTTCACTCAAATCATCATATACTTCTGAAACATCTTTTAAGTATTGATAAATTGATTTATAGTGTTCTTGTGTTTCATCAGTAAACAAAGAAACTCCCTGAGAATCTTCAGTAGCTTTTGTTAAATCATATACTTCGCCAGTAATATTAGCAAGTTCCTCTGAAAGTTCTCCAGTTTCCTCATCATATCCACGAACACGCATTGAAATACTGCGAATAGCATTACCAACCTTTGAATCATCTTGAGTGATTTCTTGTGCCGCAGTAAACAGCGCAATATTTTCCTCAAGAGTAGAATTCATTGCCGCCATTGCCGAAGCCGAGTTTTGCAAACCACTGATAATTTCAGCATTAGATGTAGCAGCCGTATTACCTACAATATTAATTTTTGACATAACGCCATCAAGAACTTCTTCTGCTTCAATACCATAGGCTTTCATAACACTTACTAATCCAGTAGTCGATTCTTCAATACTAACTCCGGGCGAAATTGCCGCAAATTGAGCAGCAAGTTTAGCCATCATTTGAGAACTGTTTTTATCACTATATCCCAAACGTGACCAATCTGCCGCAGATTGAATAATATCCTTTGTTGTAACGCCAAGTTGTTTCGCAGCGTCATTTGCATCTTCATAAAAAGATACTAACTGCGATCCAGACATAGTAGTTGTCTTTTGCAAGTCAACTAATGCTGTATCAAGTTCAACAACAGTATTTACGCCTTCTTGAACAACAGAAATAATTTTGCGAATAACCATTACGCCACTTGAAAGACCAAGTAACTGTAATGTAGTATTTTTAATAGAGGCCGCAAACTGATTAGTTACAAGTCCAGCAGCTTTTGCTTCTGATTGAATTTTTGTAAATTCAAGCCTCGCACTTGTAAACATGGCAGGATTTTGATTATTAGCCAGAATAGATTGCAGTTCACGCAATTTATCACCATATGCTTGAGCCGCCTTAGTATTCTGGTTCATCCATGCTTCAATCTTATTTGACAGTGTGGCAGATCGGGTTAATGTATTTTGAGCCGCTGCGTCATCTTTTACAGCCTTCTCATGATCACGTGTTGCTTGCTCACTGGCCTTAGACTGTCTTGCCATTATATCAAGATCGTTAGATACTTTCTTAATAATTTCATCATACTGCTTATAAGCATTAACGACTTGTGTGTTGTCTGTGCTTGTAGCAATAGTCTCAACTAAAGACTTCAAATTGGCAAAATCAGTTTGCATTGTCGTAGCAGCCTGACTACTAACATTTTTCAGAGAAAGGAACTTTGTTTCTAACGCATCAATACTGTTTATAAAGGAATTATTATTAGCCTGAGTACGATAAGCGTTCGCTGTTCTCTCTACTTCATCAGCAACTTTAGCTTCGGCTGTTGCCAGCTTTGCAGTATTTTCAGATGTTTGAATAACGTGCTTACTAAATTCATTTGAATAGTTAATTAATTCAGGATGAAAACTAACTATTCTCTGAATCTCCGCAGAAATTCTTTTCTCATATT
>OFFI01001439.1_pt1 | contig 12689 bp, 8 predicted proteins | sample 1521351 | NCBI WGS metagenome assembly OFFI01 (sample SAMEA3504119, study PRJEB24116) | mouse gut metagenome | biome: mouse gut; feature: mouse-associated habitat; material: faeces | place: Denmark | collected 2011
CTGTGCTGAGCCGCGCCGTCGCAGTACCCCACGCCGTCGTGGGTGTGATAGCCCTCCGCAGTGCAGCCCGTCACCGTGCACACGGGGTCTACCAGGATACAGCGCTCTCCCTGGTGCTGGTGCAACCGGGTCTCATTGCAGCCCTCCAGCCCGCACTCGGTCGTGGGGGCGGTGGGCAGGCTGCACAATTCGCCTTCGGCCACGGGGTTGCCGACGCCAAACTGCCCAATCACATTCCCCTCGCTGTCGTACAGGGGGACATAGCGTGTCGCCGGCTGGGTCTTCAGCCATTCCATATAGGCCAGGGCCTCCTCCGGGTTGTTCACTCCGCCGGGGTAGTTGCAATCAAGGTCACTGGCCCGGACATAGCCCGTCTCCCCCTTTGTCCCTTCCGCAAGGATCAGGTCGGGGGAGGAACCATATACCTCCGGCATATTGGGTCCGTAGGTCTCCCCTCTGCTGTTCACGGGGTAGCCCGATGCCACCCGGTCGGACTTATAAAAAGCCGAGGCCCATTTTGTCCCGTTGTAGATATTGTAATAAAATGCGTCGGAATCTCCCGCTTGTACATGGTCATAGCAGGTCTGGAAGATCTCCAGCCAACCGTCGGCCTCCGCCTGGGTCACTCCGCCCAGCGCCACCCAGGCGTCCAGCGCGTCTGCGTACTGTTCAGGGGTAAGATTGGCGGTGCACGCCTGATAGGATACTCCTTCGTGCTCATGAACACCGCTGGCCGTGCAGTCGGCGCGGGTGCACAGTTGGCCAGGCATCTGATAGTGCACCTGCACCACCTTGCCATCCCTGTCGTGGTAGTGGGCTTCCGTCACTTGGCAGCCAGGCTCTTCACAGAGGGATTCCATCCCGCAGGCCGTCCGAATCCCCACCATAACGATGTCTCCGTTCTCATCTCGGACGATGGAGTTCCCCTGCCCGTCGATTTCCGGCTCCACCACCGCGAAATCATCGGGATTATACACCGTCCCGGTGTCCTCCCCCATCAGCGCCTGGGGCAGAATGAACCTGGAGACAATCTGGGAGATATTCACCGGCACAAACTTCCCGTCCTGGTCCCAATAGCCGTTGGCGCTGACAGTGGTGGTGTCGGCGCTCTCCTTCCTCAGTTCCTCGTGGCGCAGACCGTTATCCTGCGCAAAGGTCCAGTCAATGACGCCGTCCACGGCGATGGACTGGACCTGGGAGAAAATCAGCTCCGCCTCCGCTTTGGGCATAGAGCCCTCGTCCACCCGGATGCCCAGGTCCTCCTCCAGCACGTCCAGGCTCACAATCACCCGGGTCACCACGCTGCCGTCCATCTGCACGGCAAACCCGTTCAGGCCGTCCGGCGCGCCGCTGGGTACCGGCGCCGTGTCCGAATTGAGGATCACAAACTCCCCCGCCTGTCCTGCGTACTGCACCCCGTCATGCGCGTGGGGCCCCTCAATGTCGCAGTCCGGGTGGGCGCACAGCAGGCCGGGGTTCTGCTCGTAGGCCCGCACCACCTTGCCGTCGATGTGGCAGTGCTGGTAGTCCACCGTACACAGCGGGTTGGTACACACCTCATAGGGCGTGTCGTTGTTGGGGCTGCCGTCCTGCTCCCCCGCCGGGGCCTTGGGGGCGCTGGCAAAGGCCACCGTTACCCCCGCCACCAGTGCCAGGGACAGAACAATCCCCAGCACAGAAGTTTTCTTCCATTTCATAATAGATAATATCCTTTCCTCGGCCGCCTTCCGGCCGAACGTCTGGCAGAACGCCGGCCCCTCCGCCTGGGTGGCCATGCTCACCAGCGCCCGAGCGTAGTCCGCCCGCCTGTCCGACCCCAGCTTCTTCACCGCCGCTTTGTCGCAGGCCAGCTCAATGTCCCGGCGCAGCAGACGGCTCATGAGCCACACCGCCGGATTCCACCAGTGGACCACCAGGGCCAGCGCCATCACGTAGTGCCACAAATTGTCCCTGCGCCGGGCGTGGACCGCCTCGTGGGCCAGCACGCACGCCAGCTCCTCCCCGGACAGGCCGGGGGACAGCACCACCGTGGGCCGCGCCGCGCCGAAGGTGAGGGGTGCGCCCTCCATCACCCCTTCCCGCAGACGGGCAAAGCGGGGCAGGAACAAGTACCGGGGGTCGCCCTGGACCACAGGGATGGCGCACTCCACCGCCCGCCGGGTACGCAGCCAGCTGTGCACATACCAAGCCGCCAGGGCCAGCCCCACCCCGACCCACACCGCCGGCGCCACCATTTCCCAGGGAAAGGCGGCGGGCGTCACGGGCTGGACAGGGTTTGCCGTCCCCGTCACCGGGAATTGGGCGGCGGGCACGTCCCCCAGCGTCCCGCTGGGCAGGGGGAGCAGCTCAAGATTCTGGACGGGCGCGGACGGGGCGTCCGTTCCCATCCGCCCCACCAGTCCCCACAGGGACCACACGCTCTCCGGCGACACCGGGGTCAGCAGCCGGAACAGGCACACCGCCCACAGCGCCAAACGCACCTCTGGAATCAGCCGGTCCTTCAGCAGCCGGCGCAGAAGGACCGCGGCCAAAATCAGCGCCGCGCCATACGCCGCGTTTTCTAACAGCTGGGTCATGCCCTTCACCTCGCTTCCAGTTTATCAATCAGCTCCCTCAGCTGCTGGGCCTCCGCCGCGGTTAGATTCCTTTCCCCCAAAAAGGCGGACAGAAACTGGGCCTTGGACCCGTCGAACAGCCGGGCAATCAGGCTGTTCGTCTCCAGCCGCTGCACCTCCGCCCGAGAGATCACCGGCGCGCACACAAACCCCGGGTCGGAGCGGGCCACCGCCCCCTTGTCCACCAGCTTTTTGATGACGGTGTACGTGGTATTCCGGTTCCACCCACAGGAGTCCGCCAGCCGTCTGGCCAGCGCCCCGGCGGTCTGCGGCCCGTCCGCCCACAGCGGCTCCATCACTTTCAGCTCCGAATCAAACAGCTTTTCCATGGGTATGACCTCCTCAAGCATTTGCGAAACGCAGGGTTACTATTGCAATAGTACCATTATACTACTATAATAGTCATCTCCTGTCAAGCCCATCGCCGCATTTTTCTCTGCCATTGGGCACGTTTCATACCGACAGCCATTTTTCTCCCGCCGCCCACCCGCCGAAATCCCTGATTTTGCGCAAAAACACCGGGGGACGGCGAACGCCGCCCCCCGGTATTTCATCTCTTGCAGCCCTATCTGATGCGGAAGCGGCCGATGAGACCGTTCAGCGTCCGGGCCTGGCTCGACAGCTCCTTCGACACAGCCGCGCTCTTTTCTGCGGCCACGGAGTTTGTCTGCACTACGGTGGATATTTCCTTGATCCCGCTCTCCACCAGGGCGATCATGTCGGCCTGCTGAACGCTGGCCGCGGCGATCTCGTCCGTCAGCGACTTAATGGACTGGATGCAGTCGTTAATCAGCTGCATGGCGGAAACCGCCTGGTCCGTGGACTCCGTCCCCGTCTTCACATCCTGAATCGAGCGGTTAATCAGGTTGTTTGTATTCTGGGCGGCCTGGGCGGACTTGGCCGCCAGCGTCCTGACCTCGTCGGCCACCACGGAGAATCCCTTCCCGGCGGTTCCCGCCCGGACGGCCTCTACCGCAGCATTCAGCGCCAAGATATTGGTCTGAAATGCAATATCCTCAATGGTTTTGATGATCGTGCCGATCTGGGTGGAGGACTGGTCAATGTTTTTGGTGGCTGTCAATAGCTGCTCCATCTTGGCGTCGGCCTGTGCTGCGTAGCCGGTGGCCTTATCCACCAGCTGGGTCGCGTCGCCGCAGCGCACGGTGCTGCTCTGGATTTGCGCCGTGATGTCCGTCACGTGGGACACCAGCCCCGTGATGGAGGCCGCCTGTTCCACCGTCCCTTGGGACAGAGCCTGGGCCCCGGAAGAAACCAGGTCCGCGCTGGCGTCCACCTGGCCCGCCACCTGGGTGATGTCCCGGATCACCCCCGTCAGGTTGGCGCGGATGGACTGAAGGCTCTCCGACAGCGCCTGGAAGTCGCCGATATAGAGGGCCGAATTTTTCTCCACATCCACCGTAAAATCGCCGTCGGCCATCTGGCCCAGGATGCGGCTCACGTCGTCAATCGTCTCCCGCAGGCAGCCGCAAACCCGGTGGGTTGTCTGGGCAATCATGCCGATCTCATCCGAGCGGCCATAGAAAACCTCCAGCTCCCGGTCCGCAGACAGGTTCAAATCCCCCAGGCGGCCAATGGCCCGCTCCACAGCCATCAGCTCCCGGCCCTCCCGGCGGAGAATCGCCAAGGTGATCATAACAATCGCCCCAGCCATCACCGCGCACAGTGCGGCCACCACCAGGCGGATGGTTGTCACTGAGGCATAGACCTCCGTGGCGCTGTCCCGCACCATAAAGACCCAGCCCCGGTCCTTTAGATACTTGTAAACCACCAGCTGCTTGGTGCCGTTCTCATCCCGGTAGGAGTATGTACTGGCCTCGGTGCTGCCATCCGCCTGAATGCGCCGGATGATTTCCTGATAGCCCACGTCGGTGGTCTGCGTATTCAAAAGCGTTTCATCCTCGTGATAGAGGTATACGCCGGTCTCCACATTCAAAAACACGTATTCGCTGTCGGGCAGTCCCTTGATATTCAGGTTCAGCAGAGAGTCCATGAGATGACTGGCATAAACGCCCGCCCCCACATAACCAATACACCGCTGTCCGTCAAAAATAGGGTAGTACATGGACAAAATCATGCTACCCGTGCCGGGGGATTTCATGATTCCCGAATTGGTCAGCTCGCGCTGCGCCAGTATGGTATTTTGAAACGTCTCCAGGGAATCCCCCGTCCGGGTGGTAATTCCAATGGCCCCTTGGGAGGTGTGGGTCAACACATAGGTGCCGGGCGTGGCGATATATAGGCCCTCAAAAATTCCTTTCACGGCGGCAAAATCCTCCGTATACTGCTGGGCCCGCTCCAGCAGCTCAGGATTATCTGGATCCTGCAAAAGCGCTTGAACCTCGCCGCTCAAGGCAAAGGCGGTCATGTACTCCTCCGCAGAAATCACGTATTCGTTGATAATCGCCGCTCTGGACTCCACCGCATCCACCATCTGATTGGTGATGTCGCTCTCCACCATCGCGGCGGCATTGGTGGACACCACTCCCCACAGGAAAAGCATCCCCACCAAGGTGATCGCTGTGGTGATGATGCCAATGCGCGCGGCAAGCCGCTTGTTGACCAGGAATTTCATAAAGATCTCCTCCGCAGAAAAAGGTTATGGGGATGAGTCGCTTTGTCTGCCGAATGACTTCCCTATTCAGATTGCACGCCCAGGGTGTACTTAGTTATTATAGCATATCGCCGGCCCAGTGTCCATATTCTGGTAAAAAAACAATCGCCTGCGTTGCCTGCGCCTCTGCCCACCCTTCTCTATACCTGTTCTTTGCCATGCAGCCCGCTTCCCTGGGTTCCCCAGGGGCCCGAGCCTACTCCCGCACCAGCCGTCCGTCCCGGCTGACGCAATCCACCCCGTTAATCTTCACACGGAAGGTGTTGTCCAGGTGCTCCTTCTGGATAATCTGGGTGGGGGCGCACACCGCCACTGAGTGGGGCGGCATATCCTTCACCACCACGGCGTTGGCCCCCACGCGGCAGTGGTCGCCCACGGTGACACCGCCGATAATCTTGGCCCCCGCGCCCAAATAGGCCCCATCTCCAATGATGGGCGCGCCGGGACGCTTGCTGTCGGGGAGGGTGTTGGACCCGATCGTCACCTGCTGGAAAATCACCGCGTCCCGGCCGATGACCGCGTCGTTGGAGATGAACACCCCCACGCAGCCGTGGGGGAAGTAGGGCCGGCCCGCGATTTTAGAGTCGATGCCGATGAAGCTGCCGTACCCCATGAAATACTTCTCATAGGCCTGCTTCAGCAGCGGCGCGGGCTTTTTTTGCAGCCGCTCCTTCAGCGCCCAGTAGTCCCCGTACCGGACCTTGATGTACACCCGCAGAAAGGGATAAAGCAGGGCGAAGATGACGCTTTTTATGGTTCCCATGACGATCCCTCCTAAAATGGACAAGGGGCGGCCAGCGCCGCCCCTTGTTTTGATGTTTCACGTGAAACACACGTTTGGAGTTACTTCACAATCTCGCCCCGGGCCTTCTTCTCCTCGATCTCCCGGAGGGCGTCCTTGTAGGACAGGTTCACCCGGCCCTTCTCGTCGATGTCGGTGACCTTCACCCAGATCATGTCGCCGATATTGATCACGTCCTCCACCTTGGCAACGCGATGATTGGCCAGCTTGGAGATATGCACCATGCCGTCCTTGCCGGGAGCCAGCTCCACGAAGGCGCCGAACTGGAGGATGCGCACCACCTTGCCGTAGTACAGGGAGCCCACCTCGGGGACAAACACGATGGTGTCGATCATCTTCTTGGCGATCTCGCAGGACTCGGCGTTGGGGGAGGCGATGTGGATGGTGCCGTCGTCCTCGATGTCGATCTGGGCGCCGGACTCGGCAGTGATCTTCTGAATCACAGAACCGCCCTTGCCGATGACCTCCCGAATCTTGTCCGGGTCGATCTTCACCGTCATCATCTTGGGCGCGTACTTGCTCACCTCAGCCCTGGGCTGGGCGATGCAGGGCAGCATGATCTCGTCCAGAATGGCAAAGCGGGCGTCCTTGGTGATGTCCAGCGCCTCCTGGATGATGGCGTGGGACAGGCCATCGTTCTTGATGTCCATCTGGATGGCGGTGATGCCCTTCTTGGTGCCCGCCACCTTGAAGTCCATCTCGCCGTGGAAGTCCTCCACGCCCTGGATGTCGATGAAGGTGGTGAAGCCGCCGTCGTCGTCCTGGATGAGACCGCAGGAGATGCCGGCCACGGGGGCGGAGATGGGCACGCCCGCGTCCATCAGGGCCAGGGTGGAGCCGCAGATGGAGCCCTGGGAGGTGGAGCCGTTGCTGGAAAGCACCTCCGAAACCAGGCGCAGGGAGTAGGGGAACTCCTCCACCGGGGGAAGAACCGGCTCCAAGGCCCGCTCTGCCAGGGCGCCGTGGCCGATCTCCCGGCGGCCGGGGCCGCGGCTGGGACGGGTCTCCCCCACCGAGTAGGAGGGGAAGTTATACTGGTGCATATACCGCTTGGTGGTCTCCCCGTCAATGCCGTCCAGCAGCTGGGACTCCTTGATGGTGCCCAGGGTGGCGATGGTAAGCACCTGGGTCTGGCCACGGGTGAACATACCGGAGCCGTGGACGCGGGGGATGATGCCAACTTCGGCGGCCAGGGGACGGATCTCATCCATCTTGCGGCCGTCCACCCGCTTGCCCTCCTCCAGCAGCCACCGGCGGACGATAAACTTCTGGAGCTTGTAGAGGCACTCGCCAATTACAGCGGGGCGCTCGTTTTCCGGGTCGAACTTCGCCCGGACGTCCTCCTCGATGGGCTGGAGGTTCTGGTCCCGCAGGTTCTTATCGTCGGTATCCAGGGCGGCCATCACCCGCTCCTCGGCGTATTCCTTCACCGCCTCAAAGAGGTCGTGGTCCACCTCCTGGGATTCAAAGGTGAACTTGGGCTTGCCGATCTCCGCCTGGACCCCCTTGATGAACTCCACCATCTTCTGAATCTCGGCAAAGCCCTTCATGATGGCCGCAAGCATCACATCGTCGGCCACCTCTTTGGCGCCGGCCTCGATCATGCAGACCTTTTTATCGGTACCGGCCACCACCAGGGTCAGGTCGCTCTGGGCCCGCTGCTCCGCGGTGGGGGTGAGGATAATCTCCCCGTCCACCAAACCGATATTGATGCCGGCGATGGGACCGTTCCAGGGAATATCCGAGATGGAAAGGGCAAAGGAGGCGCCAATCATCCCGGCGATTTCCGGCTGGCAGTCCGGGTCAACGGACAGAACCGTCATCACCACTGTGACGTCGTTGCGCATATCCTTGGGGAAGAGGGGGCGGATAGGCCGGTCCACCACACGGGAGGAGAGAATGGCCTTATCCGAGGGACGGCCCTCCCTTTTCAGGAAGGAGCCGGGGATTTTGCCCACCGAGTAGAGCTTTTCCTCAAAGTCCACCGAAAGGGGCAGGAAATCAATGCCGTCCCGGGGCTTTTTGGAGGCGGTGGCGTTCACCAGCACGGTGGTTTCGCCGTACCGCACCAGGACAGAGCCTCCGGCCAGGCAGCACATCTTGCCGGTTTCAAAGGAGATCTTTTTACCGGCAAACTCAGTTTCAAATACGCGGAAATGTTCAAACATAGCGTTCCTCCAAAGTTTTTTGGCCCCCTCCCCAGCGGGAGGAGAGGGCGTGTCCCTCTTTGGCGGCCGGTTGGTATAGCAATGACTCCATGGGCCGAAGGCCCCTTCAGTCCATCGAGTGACTGCTAAACCGCCGTTTTCCACCAAAGAACGTACCATTTTTGCCTAATCGAGGCAGCTTGAACAGGGTTCGGAACACCGAAGGAAGGCAGGCAGCCGCAGCCACCTGCCTTCCGGCAGCTCTTATTTACGCAGGCCCAGCCGGGCGATGATGGCGCGGTAACGCTCGATGTCCTTCTTCTGAAGGTAGCCCAGGAGGTTTCTCCGGTGGCCGACCATCTTCAGCAGACCACGGCGGGAGTGGTGATCCTTCTTGTGGACCTTCAGGTGCTCGGTGAGCTCGTTAATGCGGCGGGTAAGCACGGCAATCTGCACCTCCGGGGAACCGGTGTCCCCCTCATGGGTGGCGTACTCCTTCATAATGGCGTTTTTTTCTTCCTTGAGCAGCATAGTTCTTTCACCTCATTGTAAAATTTCACCAGCTTCTCAGCAAGGGGTGCAAGGCGGTGCCCGCTGAACGGGCCCTGATCCCCCAAGCCGGGGAGCGGTTGTATGGGCTGGCCTCCCCCAAAACCGGGCAGACAGCGAATGTATTATAGCACAGTTTCTTCCCTCTGTAAAGGGGGAAAACACCGAAAAACCGAGGCAGCGGCTGCTTATTTTTCCCAAAGCTGGGTCATCGCCTCGTTCATCCAAACGCTGCGGTTGCGGCCGTGGCTTTTGGCGTCATACAGCATGGTATCCGCAATTCCCAGGTAGGAAATATAATCGCTTTCCGCCTGGGGGATGACCGTGACGCCCCCGATGCTGATGGTGACCCACTCCGATTCCTGGGTGCGGTGAGGAATCTGAAGCTCTTCCACCCCCTGCCGTATCTTTTTCATCTGCCCAAAGGCATTTTTGGCGCTATCCCCCATCAGCAGGGCTATAAACTCCTCGCCACCATAGCGGGCAAAAAAATCCGTTCTGCGCTGCAAATGGGAGGCCGCCACCTTTGCCACCGCCGCAATGGTTTTGTCCCCGGCGGGATGTCCAAAGGTATCGTTATACATTTTAAAATGGTCGATGTCAAACATACAGATGGTAAAAGGAATCTGGAGCCGCCGGGCCTCGTTCCATTTTACAATGCTGTACTGCTCGTATCTGCGCCGGTTGGCGATTCCGGTCAGCTGGTCCACCATGGACTGCTCCTCCGCCAGCCTGCGGTACTGATACAGCTTAATATGGGTGTTGACCCTGGCCTTTACAATCAGGGGCTTAAAGGGCTTTGTAATGTAGTCCACAGCCCCCAGTATAAAGCCCTTCTGCTCGTTTTCCACATCCGAAAGGCTGGTAATCAAAATAACCGGAACGCTTTGGGTTACCATTTCCTCCTGCAATTTTTTCAGCAGCGTAAACCCATCCATTCCCGGCATCACCACATCCAGCAGAATCAGGGAATAGCCTCTCCTGCTGGCGCTGCAAAGCCCCTCCTCCGCCGTCTGTACAATGGTAACCTCATACTCATCATCCAAAATGGCCTTTAGCTGGGCTGCTTGCAGGAGGCTGTCATCAACGATGAGGATCTTCTCCACGTCGAACACTCCTTAAATCTAAAAAATACTTGGCAGCAGTTTTTCTGCCGCCTATAAAAATTTGCACCTGTTTGAAAAATCAAAAATACACCATTTTTCAAGCAAGCCCTGATTTTTATTTTATTTAGAGCGAAGGCCCAAAGCAAGTCCGCCGGGCTTGTCATCTCCAAGCGAAAAAGCCGGTCCTTCCCTCTGATAACATACTATGTACATCCAAAAGCTGTTGCCAGATTTATGGCCTGGTACAGCAAAAGCCCGGATTTCATCCTTTTTGTCCCTTTCCTTAATATAAAGGATTCTCTGCAAAACCTTTTTCGCCTATCGACTAGAAAAGCCATCTGTGCTATAGTAAAGGGCAAAGAGAATGGAGGAGCCGCAACAATGAGACCGATGGATGCGATTTTGGAGGATGCAGAGAGGCTATTTGATTTTCTGGCGGATACAAAAGCGCCGTCCCAGCCAGCGGATATCATTCTGGCCATGGGAGGCAGCGATTTGCGGGTAGCCGACACAGCGGCGCAGGCGTTTTTGGAAAAGCGCGCAGAATGGCTGCTTTGCACCGGCGGATTTGGAAAGGACACCGGCGGGGTTTTGCCAGAGCCGGAAAGCGTGCTTTACGCCAAGCGATGTGTGGAATTGGGGGTTCCAAGGGAGCGCATCCTTATAGAAGACCGCTCCACCAATTCCGGCGAAAACTTCCGGTTCGGCAAGGCGCTTCTGGCGGAAAGGGGGATATTTCCCCGTACCGGCATCATCGCCAGCAAGCCCTATATGGCTAAGAGGGCCTGGGCCACCGGTACAAAACAGTGGCCGGAGGTCTGCTGGAGCGTGACCTGCCAGAAGGTGGGTTTTCGGGAATACCTCCAGCACAGCGGCGACCCCAAGCTGGTGCTGAACCTGATGGTGGGCGATTTGCAGCGCCTGCGGATATACGCCGGGACCTTCCAGGCGCCGGTGGAGATTCCCGGCCCCGTCTGGGCGGTCTATGAGCGCCTGGCGGCAGACGGCTACCGGCAATTCGTCCTTCCTAATTCCTAACCGCAAAGGGCTCCTTTTTTTACACCGAGCCAATCTCGATGGTCTGGTGGGCGTAGTATTCCTCCATCGCCCCCAGGGAGATGACATTTTCCTTTTTCTCCCAGCTGGCAGACGCGTCGGCCAAATCGGGGGCGCCGTGCCAGCTGCCCATACAAAGGAAGCGCCGCTCCCCCGCAGGGGCCGCCCGCAGATAAACAAAGGGAGCTTCCCGTGTATAAAGACGGACATATTCCCCGCTCTTTTTGCAGCTGAACTGGAAATACTGGCTGGTGGGTTCCCTAATAACAAGCCCGCTGTCCAGCTTTCCGGAATCCAGAAAAATCACCCCGTCCTCCGGCTCCCACATCTGGGTGTTCCGGGTAAGGAAGCCCTTATCGTCCTGCTCCTGGACGGTGAGGGCCTCCAGCTGCTCCAGGCGCAGGCCATAATCCGCCTGGGTGGTGCCGGATACAAAGGGACAGTTAAAGGCAGTGAGGAAACCGCACTGGAAGTACATGGTCTTGCGGTCGTAGTTCAGGACCTTCATCCGGCAGGAGATATGGTTTCCCTTCAGGGCGTAGGTTGTTTTCACCGCAAAGCGCCAGGGATATATGGCCTCCGATTCCGGGGTGCTCTCCAGGCGCAGACAGATAAGGCCCTTGTCCTGGCAGACCAGCTTGTGGCGAAGCCGCAGCGCGAAGCCGCCCCGCGGCATCTGGTACTCCTGCCCGTCCATCTCAACCCGGTCCCCCAGCAGGGGCCCGCACACCGGAAAGAGCACGGGGGCCTTGTGAGGCCACACAGCCGGGTCCCCCTGCCAAAGATATTCCCGGCCGGTACCCTTATCCAGGATCGAAGCCAGCTCCGCCCCCAGCATTTCCACCGCCACCCGGAACCGGCTATTCTCCATCGTCAGCTGCATCTTCGCCATCCTTTCCTGTTGCCGCCCTACAGCCAGTTTGAAACCGGACTCCAGCGGATTGTCCAAATTTTTCCCGATTCTTCCTTGCACTTTTCCGTATAACGTGTATAATAAAATAAGGATTTTTTCTGTCCGGGTCCCAGGCCGGAAGCTGTGGAGCGAGCTTTCCGCAGGATAAAGTGGAGACTTTGTTTTTTTCAGGTATGGACCCTATTTTATATTATACTTGTCTTTTTCAAAATTTTCTATAGAAAAATGGTCTTCCGGCGAAAAAAAGGAAATATTTAGGGTAAGATTTTTGAGATTCAAGGGGGAAAGTCCGCCAGGCTTTCCGGGAAGGGGAAATTTATGGCCGCCATTATCACCACTGTCACCAATATCCGGGCTGTTCTGGATGGTAAGATCCGGACCTGTCACCTGCGCATCAGCGAAGGGCGCATCCAGGGGATTCTCCCTCCGGGGGATGCCTACGGCAGAGTAATTGACGGCCATGGGATGCTGGCCCTCCCCGGTTTGATTGACGCTCATATTCACGGAGGCTGGGGGGTGGACCTGGGGGCGGTAACCAGCCCCAGAGAGGTGCGTTCCTTCCGGGATTTCTGCGCCTCCCACGGGGTCACCTTCTTCCTCCCCACCCTGAGCGCCGACACCGAAGAGCACCTGCTTCGGGCCGCCTCCGCCATCGGGTCCGCCAGCTGTCCCCAGATTGCCGGCATCCACCTGGAGGGTCCCTTCCTGGCGGAGGGCTGGCAGGGGAGCCACATCTCCAAAAAATTTCTGCGGGAACCGGACTACGACCTTTTCCAGCGCATCCAGGAGGCCTCCGGCGGCATTGTCAACCGGGTCACCCTCTCCCCAGAGCTGCCTGGCGCTGCGGAGTTTACCCGCCGCCTCACCTC
>OFFI01001464.1_pt1 | contig 12463 bp, 13 predicted proteins | sample 1521351 | NCBI WGS metagenome assembly OFFI01 (sample SAMEA3504119, study PRJEB24116) | mouse gut metagenome | biome: mouse gut; feature: mouse-associated habitat; material: faeces | place: Denmark | collected 2011
CCTGCTGCGCCGGTCCAGCAACAACCTCAACCAGCTTACCAAGCGTGTCCACGAAACGGGCCGGTTCTATGACGCCGATCTGGAGGACCTGCGGCGGGATTATGACGGCCTGTGGGAGGCGGCGCAGAAAATTTTACGGTCATTGGCAAAAATCCAGTGAACGCCCCACCACATCCTTGCAAAAAATTCTGCCCTCCTGTATGCTATGAGTACACCAATTTCAGGAGGGAAATCAAATGACATACAACAAAGTGTTTGAAGTCTTTCAGGATTATCTGAGCAAGGATAAGGACACCGAAGTTTTGAACACCAGCCGGGGTTATCTGGTGGTGATGTGGGAAACCAGCGATGGAGACTGGGTAACATCCAGACTTGCAGAGGACCCGGAAGATTTGCGGGATATGCTCCAGGAGCGATATGTGGATTTCCATAGCTTCCAATTCTCAACAGAACATGAGCGTGACCCGGACAAAAAGGAACGGGAAAAGATCGAGCGTATGGGGGCGGAGCTTGCTGCCCGGTGCTGAAAGGAGGCCGCTGTGAGATTTCTGCTGAAGGTACTGGCTGCACCCATTGTTGCGGTGCTGGCGGTGACGGTCTGGCTCTGCGTGGGAGTGCTGTACTGTGTTGGCATGGTGATGGGGCTGGCCTGCTGGGTATTCGTCCTGATCGGCGTATACGCTTTGCTGGCGGTCTCCGTTCCCCAGGGCATCATCCTTCTGGTGATCGCGTTCCTGCTCAGTCCCCTGGGACTGACTACTGCGGCGGCATGGCTGCTGGGACGTGTCCAGGCCCTTCGGTACTTCATTCAGGACGTTGTATATTAGCAGAAAAGCAGGCCGGTGGGAGCAATCTCTCACCAGCCTGTTTTTTGTACTAACCTATATCCTCCAACTCATTATTTTTGAAAGCGTCATCATCAAAGAAATCGTAAAGCGAAATTCCCAGCCCGTCACAAACGAGTTTTATCGTGACAACGCCAGGATTGTGACTGGTCCCATACACAATGTTTTTCAGTGTTGTTGGAGGAATACCTGACTTTCTTGCCAAAGAATTGATGTTGTAGCCATATGCCGCGCATAGTTGCTGAATACGCAACGACACTTGCTTTCGCGTATCCATCCATGCGCCCCCCGTCCATAAATAGTCCACCTTAGTTTACCCGGTCTGGAGAAAACAGAAGGACTTTATATGGACTTTCAGGAGATAATAGGTTATACTGGAATAGACTTTATATAGTCGTCCTCGTTAATCTGGAGGAATGAACTCCAAAAGATCACCTATTTCACATTCAAGGACGGTACACAGCCGGGCCAACACATCAATATCCAACCGAGTAACTTCATTGTTGCAATAGTGATTGATCTGTGTTCGCTGCATCTCCGCACGATGGCTAAGTTTGTTTTTGCTCATACCACTTTCCTCTATCAGCTTGGCAAGATTTATCTTTATCCTTCCATACTGTTCCATCAACAATTCCCCCTGTCTGAATTAGTATTTGACAGAATCAGTGTATCTTTGATAGAATGGCCTTGGAAGATATAAGAAGTCTTGTCTATTTACTTACACCCCCTGGTGAAAAGGAGGATTCTGAGATAGCTACCACCCGCCTCATGCCCCTGCACACTGGCAAGGGCCGGTCTGTGGGGACGGCAATCAATGACATCCTGGACTATGTAGAAAATCCTGAAAAGACGGACGGCGGCAGGCTCATCAGCAGTTTCCGATGTGACAGCCGCACCGCTGACGCCGAATTTCTTTTTGCAAAGCGGCAGTACATCGCCAAGACCGGAAGGAACCGTGGGACGGATGATGTGCTGGCCTATCAGATACGGCAGTCCTTCGTTCCAGGGGAAATCACTCCGGAAGAGGCCAACCGCCTGGGCCGGGAGCTGGCGATGCGCTTCACAAAAGGAAACCACGCCTTTGTTGTCTGCACCCACATCGACAAAGCCCATATCCATAACCACATCATTTTCAATTCGACCTCCCTGGACTGCACCCGAAAATTCCGAAACTTCTGGGGCAGTACCAAAGCCGTGCGGCGGCTGAACGACACTATCTGCATCGAAAACGGCTACTCCATCGTGGAAAATCCCCGGCCCCACGGCAAGAGCTATAACAAGTGGCTGGGGGAGAAAGCGCCCTGCCAGCGGGACCAGCTGCGCATGGCGATTGACGCCGCTCTGGAGAAAAGCCCCGCTGATATGGAGGCACTGCTGGCCCTTCTGCGGGAGATGGGGATAGAGGTTTCTCCACGGGGAAAATCCATCCGGCTGAAAGCACCGGATGGCAAAAAGTTTATTCGGCTGGACGCTGACAGTATGGGTGAAAGCTACGGTGTTGATGCTCTGATGGAAGTCCTGTCCGGCAAGCGCGCCCATATCCCCGGCGCAAAAAAAGTCCGCCAGCCAGACCCCTCGAAGGTCAATCTGCTGGTGGACATTCAAGCCAAACTGCAAGCTGGAAAAGGTGCTGGCTACGCTCGGTGGGCCAGTGTATTTAACCTCAAACAGATGGCACATACGTTGAACTACCTGACGGAACACGGCCTGCTGGAGTACGCTGCCCTCGCCGCCAGAACAGACGAGGCCACGGTCCGATGCAATGGACTGTTGGAGCAGATCAAGGCAGCGGAGCAGCGCATGGCGGAGATTGCCGTCCTGAGAACGCACATCATCAATTACTCCAAGACCCGTGACATCTATGTAGCCTACCGCAAGGCAGGATACTCCAAGGCGTTCCGGGCGGAGCATGAGAGCGAGATACTTCTGCATCAGGCGGCAAAAAAATATTTTGACGAGCTAGGGCTGAAAAAGCTGCCCACCGTTAAAAGCCTCCAGGCTGAGTACGCCGCTCTGCTGGCGAAGAAAAAATCCGCCTACGCCGACTATCGAACAGCACGGGACGAGATGCGGGAACTGTTGACCGTCAAGGCCAATGTGGACCGGCTGATGGGCTATGAGGAACAGGAGAAGGAGACGGAAGCCACCCGGCAGGAAGAGCAGCGCTGACCGTTCTTCTGTCTACCTGGAGGGCCACCAGCCCAACAAAAGCGTTCCGCAGGAACGCGCAGCCAGACCCGGCACGGGGCTGTTCAATGGGGTTTGGGGGCGGTAGCCACCAACAAGCAAAAGAGCGTGTGTGGCCACACACGCATTGCTTGCCGGTTACCGCGTACCCCTGTCCCTCTGGCTCCTTCAAGTATACGTTTTGAGGGAGGAACGCCTGTTTTTCACTTATCGGGCAGATATTCTATAACATCCTGCATTGCACAGCCTAAAATTTTGCAAAGAGCATCCAGTGTGTTTGTAGATACAGAGTCCCCAGCTTTTAGACGGCGTATTGTGGAGCTGCTGATACCGCCTTTCACTTGAAGTGTATAAGTGGTCGCACCACTTTTTTCCATTGTTCTCCATAGCGGAGCGTAAGAAACCACGCCGTCCTGCCTCCTTCCCCCATTGACTTATCTCCATTATTGCCTATAATGGAGTAAAAGCGTTATAGGCAATATTGCCTATGGTGGTTTTGAGAGAAGGAAAGACTATATTTCCGCTCTTATCCTGCTGTACAACACAACAAAAGTATCCTGCGAGGAGAATCTGAGATGGCAAAGAAAAACCCACTTATCTCTTTATACGTTAGAAAATTCGGACGGATAACCACTAATGGCTCTTGGTACATGATACAAATACTGCAAAGCTATACGGAACAAAGCATTCCCTTGGATGCAGATGGTATCAAGCATCTGATTTTAGCTGTCTCCAAAGAAAAGGGTCTTAAGCCAAGCAGCATCAGAAGTGCAATTAAGCGATACTTGGATAATGGCTGGAATCGGAATCCAATCGTATGGAAAAGATACACCGCGTGGAAATATAGGTTTCCGCCTGATGTTAATACAGCTATTAGACTGCTATGTGCCTCCTATGTTGACTTTGAAAAAAGTTTTGAGGATGAGCATCAACGAACCAGAGAAACAATCAATCAACCGTTTCCAAAAATGCAAGAAGACAGAGCGAATTTTCCGTCTGTCTCAGGCCACCGTTCTTCTAAGAAAAAGATAATCTGTTCGTTTATTGGTCACAAGGACGTGTATGATGCAGATATTCAATTCAGAATACAATCAACGGTCGATGGACTTGTGGCAGAGTATGAGGCTGTGGAGTTTTACGTTTACCCAGATGGTGATTTTTCATATATCTGCCTTTTGGTAGCACTCAAAGCAAGAACTTACAATCCACAGAAGGTTACGATTGCGCTCATATCAGATCACAGCTCGACCGAAGAAATGCTTAACAGCGAAAGAGCGTTTTTCTGCATGAGCGATAAACTTATAACCCCAGTCATACAAGAGTCAAAAAAAGATGACATTACCTTAAAACAAACAAGAATGATGCAGTGGATAGTCCAAAATTCTACGCACGTCATTAGTTATTTCTATGATACGCTGTATGACCCACATTATCAGCCGATAAAATTCCAGAGAGCTTTGAAGTATGATTTAACGACGCCTGAAACTGAAGCAGCGATTTTGAATGCCGTATCATTTTTAACTGAAAAGGAACAGTTGATTTTTCAAAAAATGAATGAAGGATGCACGCTGAAAGATGCTGGAAAGGTCATCAGTGTAGGAAGTGAACGGGCACGGCAGATACTACAACACGGGTGCAGAACAATTCGATTGGAGCTGGAGAAAAGGTATCACAGCAAACTCACCGCAGAACAGAAATCGAAAAAAACCACTTGCGGTCTCTTTGCACTTGGCGAGGGTACTTTTGAATCGTTGACTCGCTTCAAACGGATTACTGATTTTCTTTTCTCTATATATGATGTCCGTGATATTTATGTAGATAGCTCGTATTCTCTTTCAAGTTTCCTTTTTGCATTGGTATATGCTACAGCATCACGTATCGCTTTACGAGAAACAAAAATCACAGCGCTAATGTGTGCCGACACTTTTTCAGCTGATGACGACGATCAGAACGACATAAGAAAGTCACTTTGCCCACCTTGCCATTCGGTGACGTATGTAAGCCGGGTGGGGACAGGAGATGACAACAGTGATTTTGACGTTATTTCAGATATGATTGAGCGGGCGGATTTCTGTATTTGTGATTTGTCCTCTGCGCAGTATTCCGAAAAAATACGGGAGTTTGCTGCCCAAACAAGAGGATCAATCCTGTTGGATATAGGCATACCCAATGACGCAAATTATATGAGATGTTGGTAGGAGGGTGTCTTATGGACTTATGTTCTTGTGCCTTTACCGGGCATCGCCCCAAAAGTCTTCCTTGGAGATATAACGAATCTTCCCCGGACTGCACCATGCTAAAGAATGTCCTCGCAGAGCAGATTAAGACCTTGGTCGATGATGGTGTTACCGGATTTATTTCTGGTATGGCTCAGGGGGTAGACCTTTGGGCAGCTCAGATTGTTCTCGACTTGAGAAAGAAAAATCCTGCGATAAAACTTTGCTGTGCCTTGCCCTGTGATAATCAGGAAATAAAATGGTCAAGCTCCGTGCGAACGCAGTATCATTCCATATTAGAGCAGGCCAACAAAATCGTGCGCACCGGACATGAGTATACCAAAAAGTGTATGCTTGACCGGAACCGCTACATGGTAGATCATGCTGGTATCCTGCTGGCCGTCTACAATGGCTCCTACCAAAGCGGAACCGGAATGACTGTGCGTTACGCACAGAGCAAGAAGCGCAAAATTATTGTGATCGACCCCATCACGCGGGAGGTGTCACGCATCAATGAAGAACTACGAATATAATATCGTTTTCCCACCTAACATTGATGAAGGTGATGATGACCTCTCTCCCGACGAGGCGGAACGCATGATAGAATTTATTCATGCCCTGGAAAAGGAGATGAAGGAAAATCCACGATTTCTTATTCCCTTTGCCCCTGTGATTTTCAAGAAGACGATTTTAGCCTGTGAGCAAATCTTGAAGGAATTTGGCGGAAAACTCAGGGCACAGATAAACTACTCCTCTTATTCCGCCACCATCGAGATGTGGTGCTGCTATGTTGAATTTGCACATGGAGAGTTTATGAGTACCCTTCAAGAAATCTCAAGGCACGCAATTTCTATTCGATTTGAACCGCTAGTTACTGGTGAGCAACACGTTTTTATCCTGATGCCATATTTTATAGCATTAAGAGACTTCGAGTAAGATGATTAGGATTGTCTTTTTTATCGAAGTATGCTTAAATAAAGCAAATACTTGTAAGATGACTTTCGGGAATAAGGAAACACACTATGAAAATCGTGAGCTGGAACGTGAATGGAATTGCGGCCTGCCGCCGAAAAGGATTTCTGGAGTTTTTAGCTGACGCAAAACCTGATATAGTATGTTGCCAGGAAATAAAAACACGTTGCTCTCTGAATACTCCTGGTTACACACAGTTTTGGAACCTTTCAAAGAAAACAAAATGTTCTGGAACATTGACGTTGGTGCGAAAGCTACCTTTGTCTTGCTCCCTGAAAATAGGGATAGACAAATTTGATGATGACGGTCGATTTATTGCCTTAGAATATAAGGAGTGCTACATCATCAATGTGTATGTTCCCAGCGTCCACCCACACAACACCCCAGACCGTCCTGATTATCGCATGGAGTGGGATACCGCACTCCGGGAATATGTATCTAACCTATCAAAGCCTGTTATCCTCTGTGGGGATTTTAACGCAACTAGAGCGTGGATTGATAGTTACCCAGAAAACGCAAAAAATGAACCAGACAATCTTTTTTTTCGTTCAGACATACGGGAGGGAATGGAAAAGCTCATCAATACTGGGCTTGTCGATGTATTCCGTGAATTACATCCATTCAAGGAAGGGGCGTACACCTGGTGGGGACCCAAAAATAAGAACCGTGCGGATAATCGTGGAACCCGTCTGGACTATTTCCTTTTATCCAGTGAGCTGCTTTCGTCCGTTCAGAGCATCAAGTTTCACAAGGACATCCTCGGTTCCGATCATTGCCCTATCTCGATGATAATCACGCAGGCCAAACCGCAGCGCGTGATGAATGATGAAGATTTAGCTGTCATATGGAGGACGATTGACTGGCCCAAAATGGAAGCCGAACTGCAACGAAAACAGCAGGATTTATCTTATGCAGCTTACAACCGCAAATGGGACGAAGTAGAAAAACTCCAGTCTGAGCTTGTCAGATCATGGGCGGCACGAGTATTGGCGGTTCGGGCTGCCGCGAACGCAAATTCGCAGGCGGGAATTGATGGTGTCCATTGGAAATCGAATGAGGAGAAAGCCAAAGCCGCTCTTACCCTGACCTCTCGTGGGTATCGTCCATTGCCGTATAGACACACAGAGGTAGAGGAAAGCGGTAAACTGAGAATTATTCATGTTCCCGCCGTGCGTGATAAAGCGATGCTAACGCTGTACGCATATTCTCTTGATCCGGTATCAGAGGCCACAGCAGATCGGAAATCCTTTTCTGCCCGGAAAGGCCGGTCTGCATTTGACGCTCATGCTTACTTGATGCACGATCTAACCGGACCCTATGCACCTGAGTGGGTAGTAGTCGTTGACGTGCAATCCTATTACAGTAGCATTACGCATGAGCGGCTTATGAATGATATTCCTATGGATAAAGCTATGCTCCAAAAATTTCTCAAGGCTGGCGTTATCCGAGATGGTGAGCTTTTTTCAACGGACAGAGGAATATCACTTGGAACCTCGCTATCTCCCATCCTTGGCAATATGCTTTTGGATGGCTTACAATCATATATCTACGACAGGTTGTACCCGGCTGGGGGCGTTGATTACCTCAACGGCAATACAATCCGATTTGCAGACGATATAATCATCACCGCCCGAAGTCAAGAGCAGGCATCTCTCATACTGGATATTGCTTGTGATTTTCTTGGAGATCGTGGCCTGCGAATGAACCAGGACAAGTCCTATATTGCAGATGTTAAGAGGGGATTTTGTTTTTTATCTCGCCACTACAAGAAGACAAATGGGATACTCTGTGTAACCCCATCAGATGACGCTATCAAACGATTTGAACATGAAATGGAAAAGCTCATTTTGAACTTCAAAGGAACCCAGCGTACACTTATTGGGAAAATCAACAAAAAGCTACGTGGGTGGGCATCCTATCACCGTGTCGAAGATGCTTATGAGGCGTTCTGTCGTGTGGATATTGTTGTATGGGGACTGCTGACCGACTTGATGTGCAGAAAGTATCCCCGTTGGCATAGGGAAACAATCACAAAAAAGTTTTGGGTAAAAGAAGGAGGCGAATATTTCTTCATCTTGCCCACGGACCCAACAATCAGAGTCGTGCATCTGGCACACCTTGAAACGGTCAGGCACAAGCCCTGTAAACTAAAATTCAATCCTTACCTTGACGCCGATTATCAAATATACCTTCAGCACCAGAGAGACGTTCAAAAGCATAGTGGGAAATACAGAGCAGTATGGACCCGGCAAAGTGGACGCTGCTTTTACTGCAATCAGCTGATGTTGGCTGACCAGGACATTGAGCTTATTGAAAAGAACATTGGGCAGGGCAGAAGAGTTCAAAACCTAATCTACATTCATCGCCAATGTGCCTACGATATATTTTCCAGTGCCGATGAATTGGCGGGAGAACACATAGACCTCATATCCATGCTGGATGGCATCATGGATACTTCGCCTTCGGACGAGTCACCATACATAGAGCTGACAGAGTATTTCCGGCAGAGTAAGCGTCAGACAATCAATCTGAGTTTCCAGGATATTGAAAAAATTTTGGGTGATGCACTGCCATGGGAGGCATACTGTTTTGATGCCTTTTGGTATGACGATACGCCGGATTTACCCTCTCCCATGTGGCGAGATGAAGATTTTCCCTTCCAGACATTTCAGCTCTCTGCTCACGGATATTGCATTTCTTATTCCTGGCTGAGTCAGGGATACAAAATAAAAGCGCTACATCGAGAAACAGATCGAGTGGTGTTCCGAAAGATTGAAAAGAGTACATCCGGTTATACACTCCCCAAGGCATTGACAGACCAGCGGCTACCGGATGAAATCTTATATAAATTTGATAAGATAGTACGACAATTCATTAAGGATTATGGCCTTTAGCATACAAAAACGCCGCCCATGCTGATGCACAGGCGGCGCTATTTGATATCAGACCTCAATGCCCAGTTTCTTTGCGATCTCCTCTGGAGTCAGCCCAGCTTTTTTGGCTTTGTCCATAACTGACTTCATGGTGACAGGATTTTGCAGCTTGTGTTTCTGCGTCTCCAGCGCAGCAATCTCTTCCCTTTTCTTGGCGATTTTTGCGTCGATGAGGGCAATGCGCTCTTCAACAGTTTTTCTTCCGGCCATGACTAGAACCTCCTAAATCAAAGATGTTTCTACTATAAAAGAGCAAAGAGAGATTGTCAACATCAACCGCAGAAAAAGAAAATAAAACTAAGAGTTAACAGAGAACAAGGTGACATTACTCTGTTTCTATGATATACTAAGTCAATACAGCAAAAGGAGGGGCGCTTGTGGACGTACTGCCGCTGGAGCAAGCCAAAGCGGAACAAATGGCTTACAAAGACAGCACTTATGTTATAGTCTCAAAGATAGCGTACTTAATCGGCGTTCCAAAACGAATATTTGAAAACGAACATGAACCGCCGCAGTTAGAAGTATTTAGTCAGATGGAAAATGACAAAAGCGCCCGCATTATTCGCCATTTGTCTATCTGCCGTACAGCGATTGAGCGTAATTTCAAATATATCAACGAAAAAATGAGGATGGAGTATAAAACCATCTTGTCACTCCCGCAGTTTGTGCCGTCTGACTCAATCAATCAACTTCTGGCAGATGGTGTGAGTTTTATAAAAAAATCAAGCACCCGGTTGTCCGACCATAGATCAACCGTCTTATATCAGACCGCGTAAATAACTGTAAACAATTATTTCCCCTATGGCTAAACTGGCAGTATATCCGAGAACTTTTCATTATGCCGAACGGCCTATGCGAAAAAGAAACAAAAGCAGCCGCAGACATTTATTATGACAGTTTGCGCTTGTACCCATACCAAATGTATATAAACTGGAGTCCACATGACGAAGGAAACATTCTCTACAATGACAAAAAGTTTGTAACGCTGCTTTATCGCTGGCACAATGATGATTTCACAGAATACAGCAAGGTCTCAGACGCAGGCGGTTATATAAAAGGCAGTATTTACGACTTTATAGATGATAGTCAGAAAGTTGTCATTGTTGTGGACTGTGAAAATTCAGACCCGTACAAGTTAAGTGCTACTCTGCGCCGATTGAACAGAGCATACACAGACAAGATCACATCAATTATTCTATTTGATGATGTTCATACTGCTACCGCATGGAGCATTCTGGAGAGATTCACCGCTATCCCCGTTGAGCATATTTTGATTGAAAGAATCAAACAAAACAAATCACTAGTAGATATTCGCCTTACAGCGAGGGCCTGTCAGGAATATTACGAAAATAAAGTAGATGCCTTTATTATTGTATCAAGTGACTCCGACTATTGGGGGCTTATATCTTCCCTGCCCAAGGCTCAATTTCTTGTGATGATAGAACATGATAAGTGCGGCCCGGATATGAAAGCCGCCCTCGTTAATTCTGGTATATTCTATTGCTATCTTGATGATTTTTATTCAGGTGACTCAGATGAGCTAAAGACCAATGCAATATTTCAGGAAATGAGAAACTACATGGAAAAAGCGGTACGGCTTAACGTGAACGATATGTTTAATGACGCGCTCCGGGCAACACGGATAGAGATGACCCCGGCAGAGCGCCAACAATTTTACGACAAGTACATCAAAACATTACAGCTATCCATCAGCAATTCAGGAGACGCATCCATTGTCATTAAGGTGAAATAGTAATAATCCTAATTAAGTAAACACAAGGGGAGGGCAGAATAATGACCGATGCTGAACGGCGAAGTGCCGCCGATAAATTCGCGGCAGACTGGAAGAACCGGGGCGATGAAAAGCAGGAGACACAGCGGTTTTGGATTGCACTTCTCCAAAACGTCTATGGTGCTGAACAGCCCACGGAAACCATCGAATTTGAAAAACGAGTAGAAGTCGTGAACAATGACGGCACGACCACCACAAAATATATTGACGGATATATTCCCGCTACCCGGACGCTGATCGAGCAGAAGGGAATGAAGATCGACCTGAAGAAGGGTGAGCGTCAGTCTGATGGGGCGATGCTCACGCCTTTCCAGCAGGGACGGCGCTATGGTGGTTTCCTGCCTAATCCTGAGCAGCCCCGCTGGATTGTGGTCTGTAATTTCCAGACCTTTGAAATCCACGATATGAACCGCCCCAATGACGAACCGGAGGTTCTCTTGCTGTCCGACCTGGAGAAGGACTTTCACCGGCTGGACTTCCTGGTGGACACTGGCAAGGAACATATTAAGAAGGAAATGGAGATTTCCCTCCAGGCCGGTGAACTGGTGGGGGTGCTATACGATGCCCTTCTGAAACAGTACAAAGACCCAACCGCCCCCGAAACACTGAAAAGTCTCAACAAGCTCTGTGTCCGGCTGGTATTCTGCCTCTACGCCGAGGACGCCGGTATCTTCGGCAGCAAGAGTATGTTCCATGACTACCTAGAGAACCATCGGTCCGAGGACCGGCGGGCATTTATCAATCTGTTTCGAGTGCTGGACCAGGATATTCCTCAGCGGGACAAGTATCTGGACGATGATCTGGCGGCATTCCCCTATGTCAACGGCGGTCTGTTCGCGGACGAGGATATTGAGATACCTCGCCTGGGCGATGAAGTGATCGACCTCATTCTCCGCCGTGCCAGCGAGGACTTCAACTGGAGCGATATTTCTCCTACCATCTTCGGCGCTGTCTTTGAGAGCACCCTGAACCCGGAAACCCGACGTTCCGGCGGGATGCACTACACGTCCATTGAGAACATTCACAAGGTCATTGACCCGCTGTTCCTGGACGGGCTGAAAGCAGAGTTTGAGGAAATTTCCGCTGTCACGGTAGATCGGACCCGCAAGGCCAAACTGGAGGCGTTTCAACGGAAACTGGCTAGCCTGAAATTTCTGGACCCTGCCTGCGGCTCCGGGAACTTCCTCACCGAAACCTATATCTCCCTCCGGCGGCTGGAGAACGAAACCATCTCCCTCCTTCACAAGGGACAGATCATGCTGGATATGGGCAACCCCATCCAGGTGTCCATTGGACAGTTCTATGGCATTGAGATCAACGACTTCGCCGTCACCGTGGCAAAGACTGCCCTCTGGATTGCAGAAAGCCAAATGATGAAGGAAACCGAAGATGTAGTCCACATGACCCTGGACTTTCTGCCGCTGAAATCCTACGCTAACATCACCGAGGGCAACGCCCTGCGGCTGGATTGGGAAAGCGTGGTGTCAAAGCATAAGCTGAACTACATCATGGGCAATC
>OFFI01001473.1_pt1 | contig 12392 bp, 7 predicted proteins | sample 1521351 | NCBI WGS metagenome assembly OFFI01 (sample SAMEA3504119, study PRJEB24116) | mouse gut metagenome | biome: mouse gut; feature: mouse-associated habitat; material: faeces | place: Denmark | collected 2011
ATGCTGGATCTGCACATCCCTGATCCCCGACATCTGTAAAATTCTCTGGGCTGCCTCAGCCCCCGTCATTCCGCTTTTTGCGCGCACCTTTGCATATTTGCGGTAAGTGGAATTCACCATCTGGCTGGCCGCAATGCTGATGATCGCGCCGATCAACACTAAAATATAAGTAGGGTCATAATAATATCCAAACATCAATCTGTCATTCCTTTCTAATTGCCAAGAACCATTCCCGGCTCTAACGTATAGCCAAGCAGAAAATCCTTCACTGCCATCCGCTTTTTCCCTTCCAGCTGTAAGGAATAAACCCTGAGTATGCCGCTCCCACAGGCCACATCCACAGAATCCTTCCGGACTGTCTCTATGGTTCCCGGAATGCTGCTTCCCTGCTGTGCCACAACATCCGCTTCCCAGATCTTTAAGGTTTTTCCCTTAAATGTAGTATAAGCGCTGGGCCAGGAATTTAATCCCCGAATCAGCCTTTCAATGGAAACCGCATCTTTTTCCCAGTCAATCAGCCCCATGGCCTTGGTAAGCCTTGGCGCGTAGCAGGTAAGGGAATCGTCCTGCTTTTCCGGCTTGAGTTCTCCCCTTTCAATCTTTGGGAGGGCTTCCACAATCAGCTCCGCGCCCACCGCCATCAGTTTGTCGTGGAGGCTTTCGCCCGTTTCCTTTTTGTCTATGGGAATGTTTCTTTTACAATACATTGCCCCGGTGTCCAGCCCCTTTTCCATCTGCATGATGGTGACGCCGCTTTCCTTTTCTCCGTTGATGACCGCCCACTGAATGGGAGCCGCTCCCCGGTAGGCCGGAAGAAGGGAGGCATGGATGTTGACGCAGCCGAATTTCGGCATGGAAAGTATCTCCTCCGACAAAAGCTGCCCGAAGGCCGCAACCACGAAAATATCCGCCGGATACCCGGCAAGCTCCGCCACCGACGCTGCTTCCTTTATCTTCACAGGCTGGAAAACCGGAATGCCGTGCCGCAGGGCGCACTCCTTCACCGGCGTCATCTGCATTTCCTTTCCCCGCCCTTTTTGCTTATCCGGCTGAGTCACCACTAAAGTAACCTCATGTCCCGCTTTTATTATCGCCTCCAAAGGCGCCACCGCAAAGTCCGGCGTTCCCATATATACGATTTTCATAATCCGCTCCTCTTATTCCTCGTCCTCTATTTCCTCCACATCTTTAAGGCCGCCCTCCACCTTTTCCACGTAAAGATGGCCGTCAAGATGCTCCACCTCATGGCAGATTGCCCGGGCCAAAAGCTCCGTTCCCTCAACCTCAATGGTATTTAATTCCCTGTCATTGGCTCTCACCTTCACGTAATTGGGTCTTCTCACCACTCCCGCCTTTCCGGGAACGCTAAGGCAGCCTTCGTTTCCCACCTGCTCCCCGCTGGTTTCCAGAATCACGGGGTTAATCAGCAAAACCGGGTCCTCCCCTGTCACGTCAATCACCACAATACGCTTTAAAATCCCCACCTGATTGGCGGCCAGACCCACGCCGCCCTCCTCGTACATGGTGTCAAACATATCGTCAATCAGCTCCAGTGTGCGGGGCGTCATTTCCTTTACTTCCTTGCAGATTTTGTTTAAAACCGGGTCTCCCATTTCTCTTACGTTTCTGATTGCCATTATTCCAGTCTTCCTTTCATATTCCAGTTCCGCAAACGCTACGAGGTCGCCTGCTGTATTCCTGTTCCATTTTTAATAACTGTCCATCGGGTTAAAATCAAACTGCACGCTTTCCTCTCCCGGCATAAGCGTTCCCGCATACTGTTCTATTTTATCCTTAATTACCGTCAGTTGTCTATAGTCAGCCGATTTGCAGTAGATAACAAACCGGTAAACGTCGTTAATCTTTCCGATAGAAGCTTTTGCAGGGCCTATGATTTTTACTGCCGGGGAACCGGACGGCTGCGCCGCAACCGTTTTTCCCGCGCAGGTCACCTCCCTTACCCTCCGCATAATCTCCCCTGCAAGCCCCTCCCCCTTTTTTTCATCAGGCGAGGTTATCAGAACCGCCATCATATGAGCCGCCGGAGGATAACCGGCAAGCTCCCTGTATAAAATTTCTTCCTTATAAAATGCTTCGTAATCCTGGCTTGCCGCGCGGATAATGCTGTAATGCTCCGGCCGGTAGGTCTGAATAACCACCTCTCCGGGCTTATCTCCCCGTCCGGCGCGTCCGGCGGCCTGCACAAGTAGCTGAAACGTCCGCTCGCTGGAACGGTAATCGCTGTCATTTAAGGACAAATCCGCCGCAAGCACGCCCACCAGCGTCACATTGGGGAAATCATGCCCTTTTACAATCATCTGGGTTCCCACCAGCACATCCGCCTCCCCGGCGGCAAAGGCGGTAAGTATTTTTTCATAGCTGTCCTTCGTTCCTGTGGTGTCCTTATCCATCCGAAGCACCCGAATCCCGGGAAACCTCCTGCTGAGCTGTTCTTCTATCTGCTGCGTCCCCGCCTTAAAGCCCAGAAGATAGGGCGATGCGCAGGAGGGACAGCGGGCCGGTTTCGCCGTCTCGTACCCGCAGTAATGGCACACAAGCCGCTCGCCCATATGATGGGAAAGGGAAACGTCACAGTGGGGACATTTCATCACATACCCGCAGGAACGGCAGGACACAAATCCCGCATATCCCCTGCGGTTCAAAAACAGCATTGTCTGCTCCTTTTTCTTAAGACGCTCCTCCATCAGCTCCTGAAGCTTTCTGCTGAAAATGGAACGGTTCCCGCTTTTTAATTCCTTTCGCAAATCCACAATGGAAGTCTGCGCCAGCGTGCCTCCCGTAAGCCTTCTGGGCAGGGTAAACAGCTCGTATTCTCCCTTCCCGGCTCTATAGTAGGCCTCCATGGAGGGGGTTGCCGAGCCCAGTACCAACGAGGCGCCCTTCATGCGGGCCAGCTCCTGCGCCGTTTCCCTTGCATGGAACCTGGGCATGGTCTCGCTTTTATAACTGGACTCATGCTCCTCGTCCATGACTATCATTCCCAAATCGGGAAAAGGAACGAAAAGCGCGGAGCGGGGGCCGATAATCACATCGATTTCCCCTTTCTTTGCCCGCTCATACTGGTCGTATTTTTCCCCCGCCGACAGGGAGGAGTTCATCACCGATACCCGGTCGCCAAACCTTTTATAAAACCGCAGCAGCGTCTGGTAGGTAAGCGCAATTTCAGGAATCAGCATAATGCTCTGCTTTCCTCTCTCCGCCATCCCTTCAATGAGTGATAAGTAAACTTGCGTCTTTCCGCTTCCGGTGATGCCGAAAATCAGGCTGGGGCTTTTCTTCCCCGCGTCAAAATCCGACAGAATCTTTTCCACAATCCTTTGCTGCTCGCCGCTAAGCTGCTTTCCGCCCTCCCCTGCCGTCTCAATTTTCACCGGATTCCTGTAATAGCTCTCGCTTTCTATAGACAAAGCGCCCTCGCTCTCAAGGCTCCTGAGGGTTGCGGGCGAAACATTCAGCTTTCCTGTCACCAGGCTGTAGGGCAATACCGGCTCGCTGCAAAGCTCCGAAAGCACCCTTGCCTTTGCCCACTGACGTTTCCTTATGCTTTCCCCCAAAAGGGAACGCACCTCCTCCGGGGTCATGCGCCGGAGAATCTTCTTTTTTTCCTTCGGCTTCATGGAGCGCTTTACAGGAAGCACCGTCCGAAGCGCCGCAATCATGGTTGAGCCGTAGTTCCGTTTCATCCATGCCGCCAGCCGGATAGCGTCCGCCTCAACCGGTACGCTGCCCCTTGAAATATCCTCTATATATTTCTGCTTATGGTCGGGAAATTCCGCCTTTTCCGTTATCTCCACCACATAGCCCTGCCGCAGATGATTGCCCTTTCCAAAAGGGACAAGGACGCACATTCCCTCCTCCAGGACTCCCAAAAGCTTTTCGGGAATCTTATACTGGAAGGTTTTATCCACTTTTTCATGGGAAATATCAATAATGATATTCGCATACCTGCCCTGGGCCATGCCTCGTCTGCTCCTTTTCCATACGGCCTTACCCGAAAGCCGTCTTTGTCTCTTCCGTTCTCCCGCCGTCAGCCTTTTTGCCTCTCCCTGAGGATTTCCGCTATCAGCACCCTTTCGTCCATGGGATGCTTTACCCCGCAAACCTCCTGATAATCCTCATGGCCTTTTCCGGCCAGCACAATAATATCCCCCGGCTGTCCATTGTCAATGGCGTATGCAATGGCTTCCTTCCTGTCGGGGATTTCGATATACTTTCCGTCTGTCCTGTCAATTCCGGTTCTGATATCCGCAATAATGGCCTCCGGCTTTTCGTTCCTCGGGTTATCCGAGGCGATAATGGAAAAATCCGCATACTTCCCGCTGATTTCCCCCATTTCAAAGCGGCGCGCCCTGTCCCGGTTGCCCCCGCAGCCGAAAAGGCATACCAGCCGTCCGGGCTCATACTCCCGCAGCGTCGTTAAAAGGCTCTTAAGGCTCATGCCGTTATGGGCATAGTCAATCAGAAGGGTAAACTTATCCGACACCGGAACCCTTTCGATTCTTCCTTTCACATGAGCGCCCAGAAGCGCTTTCTTTATCCCGGGGATTTCCACCCGGAAATGGCTGCAGACCGCAATAGCCGTCAAAGCGTTATAGACGCTGAAACGCCCCGGCATGGGAACCTCCACCCGGAATGCGTTTCCGTCCTTTTGCCTTACGGTAAAATCAACTCCCAGCTCTCCCGGCTTGTTTACCAGCCTTAAATCCTCCGCATAGCTGTCGGCCTCCCTGTCGAAACCATAGGTTTCCACCCTGCAGGTGTGACCTTTCAAAACAGCCTCCATATGAGGGTCGTCTCTGTTTACAATACCCAGACGGCACTGTCTGAAAAGAAGTCCCTTACATGCCTGATATTCCTCAAAATCCGCATGCTCGTTGGGGCCGATATGGTCGGGCTCTAAATTGGTAAAAATACCGATTTCAAAGGTAAAGCCCTGGGTTCTGTGGAGCTTGAGCCCCTGAGAGGCCACCTCCATCACCACAATCTGGCAGCCCGCCTCCTCCATCTCCTTGAAATACTGCTGGAGAGTAAAGGATTCCGGCGTAGTGTTGCCCGCCGGGATATGCTTATCTCCGATAATGGTTTCGATGGTGCCCACAAGTCCCACCTTATAGCCCGCTTTCTCCAGAATGGATTTCATAAGATAGGTGGTGGTGGTCTTTCCCTTGGTTCCGGTAATGCCAATCACCTTGAGCCGGTCCGCGGGATGGCCAAAGTAAGCCGCCGCAATAAAGGCCATGGCGTATCTGGTATCTTCCACCTTGATAACGGTGATATCGCTTTCTTTCGGAAGCTCCACGTCCTTTTGCACCACCAGAGCCGCCGCGCCTTTTGCCGCCGCCTCCGCCGCATAATCATGTCCGTCCACATTGTAACCGCAGATACAAATAAAAAGGCACCCCCCGGTTATTTTCCTCGAATCATGGACTACCTCTTTTATTTCTTTGTCAATACTTCCTCTTATGCATTCAAAGGTCAGGCCCTTTAATAACTCTTTACACTTCATTACAACCTCCATGACATTTTTCCTATAATAAGATAACATGATTGATTGTTTTTTTCAATCTCTGTGGGGAGGGGAATTTTCGGAATGGGGGGAGATAGGACAGGGGGACGCTCAAAGAAGGAGCGCGTCCTTCGTCGCCCCGCTTTCGCTCAGATAAAAACGTAGCGGATGCTAGATTCGCGAGTTGCTGCGCAACTCGATACCTCATCAAGCACCGACGTTTTTATATGGGCTCCTTAAGGACGCGCGCCTTCTTTGAGCTGTTTCCCGCTGCCCTATACGCCTCCGAATTATCCTTCTGCACACAAGTTCTACTGAATCATATGCCTTATGTACTTATTGGCATAGTATTTTATCACATAGCATTAAAGCGGGCTATATAGTAAAATGTGCCAGTACACAGCCCGGAAAGATGTATGTTGCCTAAGGAGCCCATATAAAAACGTCAGTACTTAACGAGGCTGTAAGCTGCCATGCAGCTTGCAAGCCGAGTTTAGTACTGCTACGTTTTTATCTGAGCGAAAGCGGGGCGACGAAGGCAACATACATCTTTCCGGGCGTGACACTCGCTCACAACTTAACACTTTCCCCCCGCTTCCCACTAACTTAATACGTTTTTTATTTTTTGTTAAGAGGATTTTAGATTTTTAACATAATTCGGACACACTTTAAACACATTTTACCCTTATGATATTAATCAAGATAGTTGAACAACTCACTATCTCCCCCCTCATAAGAATGCGAAGCCTCCGGAAGCCCCGGAGGCTTTTGCATTGCCTGAAAACTATCTCAGCAGTAATGCTGCATGACTATCTGTATGCTTTCCCTGCCCGCAAAAGAATTCATCTCGGGATAGTAGGCGATGCTGATTACCATCTCCGCCTTCCCCAGGACGCCGCCGGTTCCTGCGTACATCCGGCTGTTGCTGGCGTCTGCATACATCCGGCCGCCGGATGCCCTTCCGCCTCCTCCATACGGACTGCCTGCCCCGTATGCGCCGTTTCCGTATAGCCCGTCTACGGCCTGCCGCCCGAATTTCTCCGCCAAAAACAAATCAAACCGTTCCAAGTCCCCGAAATAAATCATCTCATAGCCGTTTCCGCTCTCGTCCTCTATCCGGTATTTTCCCACGTTCTGATTTTTTCCCAGTTTCCTGCCGGATAAAAGGCGGATGCCCTTTCTGGCAAAGAGGGGCTTTGGGTTGCCTGTCCCGAAAGGCTCAAGGCATGACAGCTCCCTTATAAACTCCTTATTGGCATAGGATAGAGGCATGGGCACGTCGATATGTATCACTTCCTCGAAGTCGTCGTCTGTAAGACGGCAGCTTTCGTTTAACCTTTTCCGAAAAACCTCCACCGACGCCTCGTCGGGCAGGGAAAGCCCCGCCGCCATCTTATGTCCCCCATATCTGGTAAACAGCTCCTTGCAGGCGCTTATCTCATCATACATATGATAGGCTTCGATGGAGCGGCCGCTTCCCTTTACGCCGTCCTCTCCCTTCGTCAGCACAAAAGCCGGTTTCCCGTACTTTTCCCGCACTTTTCCGGCAATGATTCCCGCAAGGCTCTCATGGCAGTCGGGAAGATAGACCACCAGGACTCTGTCGGCCTTAATTTCCGTACTCTCCACCTGCCGGATGGCCGCCTGCAGCCCTTCCTCCGTCATCTGCTTCCGGCTTTCGTTTAAGTTTTTCAAATCTCCGGCAATGGTAACCGCTTCCCGCCAGTCCTTTGAACCGAACAGCTCCAGCGCCCGCTTTGCCGTATCCAGCCTTCCTGTGGCATTCATACAGGGGCCGATGATAAATCCCGCATGATAAGGGGAAAGCGCCTTTTCCTCTATTCCGTTGACCATAAGAAGCGCCCGGAGTCCTGAATTTTTCGTTTTCGCAAGAAACTCCAGACCGTATTTTACAATAATCCGGTTTTCATCCCGAAGCTCCATCACATCACAGACGGTTGCAAGGGCCGCAAAGGAAAACAGCCCCTCCATGATTTCCGCTCTCTTTTCCCGGGGCATCTCCTTTTCACCGAATCTGTCAAAAAGCGCCTGTACCAGCTTAAGAGCAACTACTGCTCCGCAAATCCCCGGGAAGGGATACCCGCACCCCTGCTGCTTCGGGTCAACAACGACGTCCGCCTCGGGCAAAAGATACGTCCGCTCTCCCTCCTTTTCCTCAAAGGGCACCTCATGGTGGTCGGTCACCACCACTGTCATTCCAAGCTCCTTTGCCAGCGCAATCTGGGGCGCTGCCGCAATTCCGTTATCGCAGGTGACAATGGTGTCAACTCCCTCCGCCGCCGCGTCCCGCACCAAAGCCTCGTTTAAGCCGTAGCCGTCCTTTATCCTGTGGGGAATTACCGTGTCTGCATTTCCCCCCAGCATACAAAGTCCGGTAATCAGAATATGGGAAGCGCAGATACCGTCCACATCATAATCGCCGATTACCCGAATCCGCGCTCCCTCCGCAATCTTCGCTGCAATAATTTCCGCCGCCTCCTTCATGCCTTTCATCAGCAGCGGGTCGTATAAATCCTCCAGATTCCCGTGCAGATACTTCTCGATATCCGCATCCTCCACCAAATCCCTGTTTCGCATGATTCTCGCCATCACCGGCGTAATGTGGTACTTTTCCGCGATTTTATCAAAATCCGCCCTCTTGGCGGCCACCATCCATTTTGCCATTTTAACCTCGTTTCCTCTATCAAAAAGCGTCCCGCATTGCGGAACGCTTTTTTTACAATATACTTACTCGCAAAGCCGGCCTGCTATGCCGTCTTTTTCTGCGGGAACACCTTGCGCAGAACCAGCCACAGCGCACCGGTAATGCATACGGAAGAATACGTACCGCAGAGGATACCTGCCATCAGAGGCAGCGCAAACTCTTTCACGGAGGACACGCCGAACGCATACAGCGCCGCCACCATGATAAAGGTTGTCAGGGAAGTAAAAATACTTCTTGAAAGTGTCTGGGTGATACTGTCGTTGACCATATCCTCCAGAGATTCCTTTCTGCCCATGTTGTGCATGTTCTCCCGAATCCTGTCAAAAATAACGATGGTTGCATTGATGGAATAACCCACAATGGTCAGCATACATGCGATAAATGTGGTTCCCACGGATACCCGCACAATCGCGTAGAAGGCAAGAACCACCAGTACGTCATGAATCAGTGCTACAACGGAGCTTGCGCCGAAACGGATATCCTTAAACCGCAGCCAGATATAAAGCAGCATACAGATAGTGGCAATCACAACGGCAATCACCGCATCCGATTTCATCTCGCTGCTGATGGTGGAGCTGATGGTTTCCGTGGTAATCTTCTCCGCATCTACTGCAAAATTATCCACCATCACGTTTTTCAGTTCTTCCCTCTCGTCCAGATTCAAGGAGCGGGTCTTGAAAATCACCTCGTCCGTTCCCTCCACCTTCTGGGTCTGGACATTTCCGTCCCCTGTAATTTTTTCAATGAGAGGAACCACCTTTGCATCGATATCCCCGAGAGGCATATCTTCATTAAAAGTAATATTCGTGGAAGTACCGCCCACAAACTCAAGGCTGTAATTCAAAGCCCCGCCAATCTGGGACTTGTTGATTCCCATAAACACAAAGCCCGCCAGAACCGCCGCAATGGAAATTCCGAAGAACACCTTTCTCTTTGAGGTAAAGTCTACTGCCTTGCGCTCCTTTGCCCTGCCGTAAAGCTTTTCGCTCTGTAAGCCCATTGCAAAGAAGGCTTTCATGAGCAGTCTGGTAATCGCCATAGCCGTAAACATGGAAAGGATAATACCCAGAGCCAGCGTGGCCGCAAAGCCCTTAATTGTGCCTGAGCCCAAAAATCCAAGTACCGCCGCCGCAATCAGCGTGGTCACATTGCCGTCCACAATGGCGGAGGTTGCTTTCTTATAACCGATATCAATAGCAGATTTTACGGTTTTGCCCTTTGCAATCTCCTCCCTGATACGGGCGAAAATAATCACATTGGCATCCACCGCCATACCGATAGACAGGATAATACCTGCAATTCCCGGCAGGGTCAGTGTGATTTCAAAGGCATCCAGCAAAATCACAATCAGCTCCACATAAAGCCCAAGGGCAAGGCTGGCCGCCACCCCTGAGAGATGATAAACCGCAATCATAAAAATTACGATAATGGCAAAACCTACTGCCGCCGCTTTGATACTGGTGGAAATGGCTTCTTCCCCAAGCTGCGCCCCCACAATCTTGGAATGCAGCTCCTCCAGCTCCAGCTTAAGTCCGCCAATCCTGATGGTGGTTGCAAGCTGCTGGGCTCTTTCATAGGTAAAGTTTCCCGTAATCTGCGCCTGTCCGTCGGTGATAGCCGAGTTTACATTAGGGGCGCTGATAATCGTGCCGTCATAATAAATTCCGATGGATTCTCCGTTTTGAAGGGCCTTTGTGGTTGCGTCGGCAAACTTCTTCGTTCCCTCCTCTGTCATGGATAACTGCACCACAAACTCGCTGTTCTGCATGCTGTTGGTCATGGAGCCGGCCTGAGTTTCCTTCACATCCGTTCCCTCCAAAACCACGCTTCCGTCAGCGATAAGCTGGTCGATATCCTTATACAGGGCATAGACAATCTCGCCCTCGTCGTCGGTTCCCAGCGCCTGATAATTGGGATTTCCGTCAGGGTCATACTGGGAAATAAAATACAGGGAACCGGGCTTTCCAAGCTCCTCCAGGATAGCTCCTGCATCCGAAACGCCGGGAATCTCGATGTTAATCCGGTTGCTTCCCTCCTGATATACCACCGCTTCGTTGCTGTAGCTCTCCACACGCTTTTGCAGCTTGTATATGGTATCCGCCATATCCTCGCTTGAAGGCTCCGCGTCTCCCACCACCTGATAGGTGATGCTGACGCCGCCCTCCAAATCCAGTCCCAGATTAATACTGGCCGCTGAACCGGAACCGTCCGCCCCTATTCCTACTGCGGCGGTATACCCAAAACCGCCAAGAAGCAGCAGAAATACCAGCAGAATTACAATTGCTTTACTCTTCTTCATTGCTTTCTTCTCCTTCTGATTCGGCCAAAGCCGCTTTTATCATAATCGCGCACTCAATACGCTTATTCTGTAATTCGCATCCAAGGTCGTAGGTGTCGTTGATATGCCCGTGGAAATTGTAGGAATTGGCGGCGCACCCGCCGCTGCAGTAAAACTTTGCAAAGCAGCTCTTACACTTTTCCCTGGCATAAACGTTGCAGGTTTTAAACTCGTCCCTGATATCCGTCCGGGTAATCCCCTCGTCCACATTCCCCATAAGGAAATCCTTAACGCCCACAAACTGGTGACAGGGATACAAATCCCCCCAGGGCGTTACCGCCAGATATTCCGTTCCCGAGCCGCACCCGGAAAGCCGCTTGGCAACACAGGGCCCGCCCGTAAGGTCTATCATAAAATGGAAGAAATTGACTCCCTTTCCTTCCTTTCTTCTATTTAAAAGCGCTACCGCAAGCCTGTCATATTCCGCTAAAAGCTTTGGCAAATCCTCCTCCCGAAGGGCATAGTCCGCAGTCGGGGGCGCAACCACCGGCTCCACGGAAATCTGCTCAAAGCCCAAATCCGCCAGATGAAGCACATCCTCCGCAAAATCCAGATTGTTCCGCGTGAAAGTTCCCCTTACATAATAATTCGTCTGGTTCCGGCTCTTTGCCACCTTGAGGAATTTCGGGACAATGGTGTCATAGCTTCCCTGACCTCCTCTGTGGGGGCGCATGAGGTCGTTGATTTCCTTCCGACCGTCGATGCTCAGGACGATATTTGCCATTTCCTTATTGGCAAATTCCATGATTTCATCATTTAAAAGTATGCCGTTGGTGGTGAGGGTAAAGCGGAATTTCTTGTGGAAAGGCTCCTCAAGGCTCCTGCCGTAGGCCACCAAATCCTTTACCACCTGCCAGTTTAAGGTGGGCTCCCCGCCGAAAAAATCCACCTCAAGATTTACCCGGTTCCCGGAATTTTTCACCAGAAAATCCAGCGCCTTTTTCCCTACCTCCAGGCTCATAAGCGCCCGTCCGCCGTGGTACTCGCCTTCCTCCGCAAAGCAGTATTTACAGGCAAGGTTGCAGTCATGGGCAATATGGAGGCATAAGGCCTTTACCACTGTCTCCCGCTTTTTGAAATCAGTGATATAGTTTTCATAGATATCGGGCGCATACAGCAGCCCCGCTTCCCGAAGCTCCATTACCTGCTCCACGGCGTCTGCAATGTCCTCAGGCCCGTAGATGGCGGCGCCGGCTATGCCCTTGCTGTCAGTACTGCCGGCAGTCCTGCTGCCCGCGTCTTTGCTGTCTGCCTTACTTCCGGCGGTATCGCTTCCGGCATTTCCGCCCTGCAGACGCCCGCATACCCTGTCTTTTATCTCAGCCTCGGGGCACCCGGCCCCAAGGGCCTCCTCCACCAGAGGAACCACATCGTAAACCACATCGTCCACAACATGAACAGAACCGCTGTTCACGTCCATGACAATATTATAGCCGTTGTTTTTATACTGATGTATCACTTTTCTTATCCTTTTCCTGTCTTTTATGGCGCGTCAAAAAGAGCCTTCCGTCTCCCTGCACACACAATAAGCAGCGGCAGACGCCGCTGCTTGATTCTTTTTACAATGAGCCGGCTCGCAAAGCGCGGCAGCGTTTGCTGCAGTAAGCTGACAGCGTTTGCCGCAATAAGGCGCAAACGCTGCGGGCGGGCTGTCCGCTTACGCTTTTACCTTTTCACAGCTCTGATTTCCTACTGTGCAGGAAGTCTTGCATGCAGACTGGCAAGAAGTCTGGCACTCGCCGCAGCCACCTTTTTTCATGCTGGTCTTTAAGGTGTTGTTGCTTAAGGTTTTTACTTTTTTC